>VTLG01014414.1_pt1 | contig 102543 bp, 151 predicted proteins | sample 4694571 | NCBI WGS metagenome assembly VTLG01 (sample SAMN12604809, study PRJNA352737) | marine metagenome | biome: ENVO:00000447; feature: ENVO:00000209|ENVO:00000569|ENVO:01000036; material: ENVO:00002151; isolation source: viral sequences binned using virsorter ... | reverse complement strand
TTCCAGCTGTTTTAAATCTAAATTGAACACATAAGGGAACTTTATCTCCATTATAATCTTCAAATTTAGGGTTAACTGTGTCAAAGGAAGAAGAAACAAAACGATTTGCATTAGTTGTGGTATCAAAAGCATAATTAAAATTATGTTGTTTTAAATCATAATCATGAGCTTCATTTCTATCTTTACCTCCAAATTCATTAATTCTTAAAATTGTATCAGGAATACCATAAGAAGTAATCAATGCTCTTATAGCACCTACGGTACCTTTTTTCTTTAAAGTTAATGGTATATTATGGTATATACGCTTATATAATTGTTTTTGTGTATCATTTAATGGAACAACATTATTTGATGCTGATATCTTGTCATTTACGTATTCATATCCTGTTGGAGGGTTTAAACTACCTGTTATAGTTGGGAAAGGAAATAAACTACCTGAAGGTGTTAATCCTAAAAACGCTGTAAATAAATCATCTGTATTGAAATTACTAGCATATAATTTAACACTAAAATCTCTAATAGCATCAGCTACTAAATCTTGTGATATTCCAAATTCTAATCTATTATCAGCATCAAATTTATTAGTTAAATCTTTAGTATAAACCCAAACATTATCATAATACTGACCAACCATATCAGTAAATAACTCGTATCTTTCATTTTGAGGATCATCTCTTAAATATTCTGGGATAGAAAAATATAACCAATCTCTATTTTCTTGATCGTAATTAGAGGCTGATAGTGCTTGGCCACCATAATATGAAGAAGTTAAATCACTACTGCCTAACCATTCTAAAGCTTCAGTGCTTCCAGTTCCAAATAAAACAAATGGAGGTTCAGTATTTTGTTTAGGCCATGAATAATCTGATCCACTATTAAAGTATAAGAATGCCTCATATCCATCAAAGTTTTTTATAATAGTATCAATTTCGCCATTTAAAGTTGCTAAACTAGCACTAAATGCAATAGAACTCGTAGTATCACTTGTAACTTGACCTAAATAAGCACTTATTTGATTACTAGAGGATTCAATTAAAGCTGCTTTATATGCAAAATTTTCTAATCTTGTTTGAGCAGATGAAAAATGAACAAAATTAGCATAATTTTCATAATTTATGTTAATGTTTATTTCTTTTTCATTTAATAAATTTTTAATTTGATTAATAGAACTTGTAACATTAGATTCTAATAATGTGCTAAATGAAAACCCTTCTCCAGAGGTTGCTGTTTCTTGTCTTATATTTAAACTATAATTTGGTCCTTGTAAGTAAGTAAAATCATCTTCAATTGTAATTACACGAGGAAAATTAACTTGATAAGCCTGAGGTGTAGATAATTCTTCAACTACCCACAATTCGTCTTTTAGATTATACTGTTGAGGTAAAGGTTCATATAACTTAATTAATATTGTTGGATCGTCTACTTCATTATCAACTAATTGAATATTATTAGCTATTATGGTTTGATTTTGACCAAAATTAAGATAAAAATCAACAAAATAATCTTGTGATTCCCTATAATTAATAAATTCATTAGTAGAAATTATTATATCTCCGTTATCAATTTGATTACTATCTAATCTAATTTCAGTTCTATCAGATGAAATTTCTGAAATATAATATTTTTCAAAATTATTGGAACTTAATCTTCTTCTAAAGAAATTATAAAGAACATTATAGGTTCCTTCAGTATAATTATAACTTTCTAGATCATTTACTGGGTCTAATAAAACATCTCCCTCTCTAATGTCATAATTAATAAGAGTGTTAATACCAATACTTGGAAATATAATATTTTTATTTTGATCATATATGTAAAATTCAATATAATCAATAGAAGAGGAAAAAGAAGTATCAATTTCTACCTCACCAATTAAATTAGTATCGGCAGTACTATACGATTGAAGTTCAAACGTAGTAGGATTTAAAGCATTAATTGTTATTTCGTTTGCCATAATTTTATTTTAATAACCACCTCCTCCAGAAGCACCACCACCACCAGCAGCTACAGAACTACCACCACCATTACCACTTCCTCCAGTAGCACCACCAACGGCACCAACATTATTAGAAGTTGATTGTAATTCTTCACTTCGTGTATTTGTTTCAACTATATTTTGGTTAGCTTCATCTAATTCTTTTTGTATTTGTTGTAATTGGGCATTAGTTTCTGCATCATCTGAACCTCCAGCTTGTGCCTGTATTACTTCCATTTGAGCATTTAGTAAATCCGCTCTCAATTGTGCAATTTCTGCTTGTAAAGCTGCTACTTCCTGGCTTATTTCGTCAAAATTTATATAATTACCACTTGTTCTTACTAAATATTGATGTGATTGATTTTCCCCTAGAGCTGGAATGTCATAAAATAAAGTATTATACATTGTAAAAAACTCTTGAATGTTAGGTGTTGCAATTAAATCTTCAGTTACGGTAGTAGTACCTAACTCGTTAAAACTTGTATCTATGGTTTTAACATATTGGATTTTATTATACCCAACTTTTATTAAGTCTAATCTTTCTTCTGCCATTATCCATTAACTACTTTAAAATAATATTGATCATCCATTACTATTGTACTACCACTAATGGTTGTTTTTATTAATATTTGGTAATATCTTTCTGGTTGTAAGCCATTCATGTAGACATCAAAATAATTACTTTGATCATCACAACTTATTCTTGTAAAATCATCATCAAATTGAACAACAAATTCATTAGTATCTAAATCTTTAATAGCAAATAATGAACCACTATTTAGATAATGATTACTTGTATCAATTGATGATGTTTGAAAAGTTCTAGTTGGAAAATCAGGTCTTACATTTAACCTAAATCTATTAATACTTCCACTATAAAACACACCTGGGTTGCTATCAAGTGCAACATATAAATCTGTTGTTGCTATTTGAGGCAAATCACCTGGGTTAAATGATTGATCATTCCATTTTATTTCTAATAATGGAGGATAAATTGTATTAGTATCAACAGAGTAGAATTGTAAAACAGGTTGAACCGCTTCAGCTGTACTAAATTCTATACTATCTTCCCATTTAACAATAAAACCATTATTTTCTATACTAAAAGGTGATAAACCTTTAGAACTTGAATACCAAACTTTAACTATATCAGTAACTGGCATATTTAAGTCTTTATCTGATCTTAAGGTAAAAGATTGTGTTACTTCAATATTAGGGTGATTAGTATCTCCTGATCCAGTGTACCAATTTCCTCCTCCCGCAAAAGCACTACTAGAATAAGAACCAGTTACATTATTAGTATAACCATCTACTAACCAATTTTCACCTCCTGATCCCGAAAAGGTTCTTGCTACCCAACTACAACCATTAGCTGTTATAGGAGAATCTAAATAAGTACCACTACCATTATTCCAAGAACCGGAAATTGGATAAGCTTCTAAATCAGTATCAAAAATAACTCCTTGAGCTGTTGCAATATATGATTTGAGTGATGCTGAGAATTGTTGATTACCAATAACATTATCAACTACATTATTTATTTCACCCTGATCAAATTCAATTAAAAATCTGGAAACCTGAGGTACGGGATTAATGTTAACATTTAAGTTAATACACTCAATAATAGGATCCAATCCCGTATTCATATAGGAATAGAATGAATATAAAGTTGCGTCTTGTAATGGATATAATTTATATACTGCCATAATTTTTTATTTAATAGCTACCTCCTCCTGTTAGGCCCCCACCTACAAAATAGCTTCCAGCCCCAAGTGAAACAACTTTTCCTTTAATATCTATACCAGGGTTTTTAACTTCAAAAATACTTGGGTCTAAAGATGGATAAATTACACCCCCTTGTGTTGCCCCTTGAATATCATAAGCATATTGTGAATACCCTGACGTTGTTCCAGCTTTATTTGATATTGTAATATTTTGTACGGTTTGGACACCATCTACTGTGTCTAATAATGTTGATAATTCTCTTAGTATAATTGGTTGATTTATAGACCATTTACTTATATCAAAATAATCTTGTAAAGCTTCAATACAAGTTGCAATTACTCTTTGGTTGTTAAAATTAGGTAATGTTATTATTTCAAAGTCAATACCAATATTAATAACAAAACCATCTTTAATGTCTACTACATCTCCAATCATTCTATATTGATTAAGATAAGTTTTTAAATTATTTTTTAAAGTAGAAGTAGAAGCAACTAAGTTACCATTAACATCAAATGTTAAAACATATAAATCTAAGATAGCATCAAGTTGATTAGCTTTTGGTTTTTGAGTAATAGCCTTTGCAATTGTACCAAATTTTGGGGGCATACTTAAAGCTCTAACTAAATAATCATCAGCTGTGACGTTTCTTTGTTGAGTATTAAAATTAGATAAAGCATTTTGTCTAATTTCTTCTATTGAATCTCCATCCTGACCCCCATCTGCTGCTATAGGATTATTTACAACTACAGAATCAAATACATATTGCGCCAAAGAAGAATTACTAATTTGTGAAGTAACAAAATTAATATTACTTGTATTAATTGAGTTGATTTGTCCCGAGTTTATATTAGCACTTGTACCACCTCCCTTTAAATATCTAACAGTTAAAGTAGTATTAGAAGGTGCAATTCCATAAGAATTTGTAAAAATAAAATTAGTAGGACTATAAGCTGCTGTTAATTTATTTTGCTCAAATGGTAAACCAATACCTACATTATCGGCATTAGGTGTTACTAATTCATCTACTTGTAAAGGTTGTCCAGAACCAAATTGTATTTGTAAAATACCTTCATTTAAAAACCTAGTAACAAATCTTCTATTAGTAGCTAAAGTTTTTAAAATATAAGGAGCATCATCACTGTTTTGATAATTATTAGGATCATTAGTATTAGTATTTTTAACACTATCATAAACTAAATCTTGAGCCAAATAATCAACTTCATAATATTGATTACCATCAGTATCAAATATATCTATTATGCCAGCAATGTTACTATCACTAATTTGAAATGTTGGGAATTGTTGATAAGCCCCTATATTAAAAGAAGTTGTTGTAATTGCACCCGAAGATGCTTTTCTAGTTTTTTTAAGTAAAAAATATTCGGGTTCATTTGATGAAATTTGAGCTATTGAAACTTCAGTTGGATCCAAAGAATTTGATACTGTAAAATCAATAGAATCTTGTATTAAAAAACTTTGTCCAGCAGGGGATGAAACTGAAGTATTATCCGAAATTTCTAGGGCATAAGAATAATCTGGCACTTTTGCACCTTCACTATCTGTAGTGGCAGGTACTTGTTGGTATACATCTACATCAACTGTTGCTAAACCTGTAACCTTAGGTTTATAACTAAACATATAAGCAAGATCATATAAATTATCAAATTGTCTAGCATATTGCAAATACGTTTCTTGAATTTGGTTATCAAGATAAAAAGACATTATATCACTAACATACGCGGCTTGTTCCATGAACATAATACCTGGTGATGTAGGTGAGAAATCAGTATAAGTATTTGGAAAATAAGTTTGAGAATAATTAATTAATTCCGCTCTTATATTATTAAAGTTTCTACTTATATATCTTATTTGACTATTTCTTGCCATTATCCAAAGTTTAATTCTAACTCATCATTTATACCTGTGTTTGGTATACTATAGGTTAAACCAACATTAATTGTATTTTCATTTACATTTCTTGTTACTTCAATTGATTCTACTTGAATATTATCAAAGTTTTGATCAATTTTATTTTGCAAATCATCTTCAATAAAATCAAAATTTTGTTGGTTAATATTTCTAAATATATACTCTCTTAACCCCGCTCCAAATGTTGGGTTATTAATTCTTTCTCCTGGGTTCGTTAATAAATAATTAATTAGGTTATTTTTTACAGCATCTCTTGTTTGATAGTTTGGAGTAAAAACCCCTGGTTCACTAAATGGTAGATTAACACCAATAGCTACCCTAGGTCTTGTATCATTAGGATATACTCTTCTTGCTCCAAATGCCATAATTATCCTTTATTATTCATTAAACCCATAATTTGATCCATACTAACATTACCAGCTGGTAAAGTACCATTGGCTGAAGTAGTATCAACTGGGCCATTAACTTGTAATGGTACATCAGCAGAAGTAGCATTTAAAGTACCATTAGCTCCTGGCATCATTCCATTTAAAACACTCATATAATTTTCTCTTATTTCCTTTTTAGATTTTTTACCTATAGGTTTTTGTTGAACTGGAGTGTTTTCTTGGATGGATGTTTTAGGAGTTTTTATAGCTTCTAAAAGAATATCCTTCATTTCTTCTTGAATTGCTTCTTTTACTGCCTGTTTAATTATAGTTTTTAATTGATTAACTTTCATTATATATAATTATTTATTATAAATATTAGATTAAGTAGCTTTTAAATCGTTTTGTTGGATATAAAATACTAGTTCGTCTATTAAAATTTGTTCATTTGAACTAAACGATGGTTCACCTTTTAGTACTGTTATACCTTTTGAATCTTTACCAACAGCAAATCTTCTTTTTAAAGTACCAACGGGGTTTTTATCATCCGTTTCAACACTTAAGGTAAAACCATTTATTGTATTAATAACGGGATTTCCATCTTCTTCTTGTTCTTCAGCTAAATCTAATAAATCTTCATTAATAGCTAACTGGTCTTCTAATGTAACCCCACCTTCTTCAGCACATTCTTGAGATAAATCATCAATAAGTTTAAGTAAAGAAACAACAACAATTGAGCCAGCTGCTAAATAAGCTAAATTTAAAAGTATAGCTCTACTTAATTCTTTATTTTGATCTTCTAATGCTTCAATTAAATCTTTAAGTCTTTGTAATTTACCTGTTGATGAATATAATTGTGCAAATATTAAACCACCAAAATCTTTTGCTGGGGGAGTACCAACTGCTTGTGGTAATGGTATTTTATCTAATTGTCTTGAAACACTTCTTGCTAAAGTAGCAAAGGCAAAAAATGCTCCTTGTAAAGCAACATTAGTAGCAAACGACTTATAAATTTGATTTAATTGCCTAGTTACATTATTTCTTTTATTAACAACCTCTCCTAATTGTTCTGGTGTTGGGCATGTTTTTTGGTTTTTTTGGCTTAATTTCGTAATACCAAAAACAATTAATAATTCAACAGCTAATGGAATTAACTTAGTTTTAACTACATTATTTAATTGTCCTAAACTTTGTTTTTTTAAGGCTAATACTTTTTCAACTGGGTTTAAAATGTATTGATTTATATATTCTTGAACTTTTTCTGATTGTTCAACATAAGCCGCTGAGGCTACTATTGATGCGCTTTTAATATCTAGTAATTGGGAAACCTGAAGGTCGGTTTTTACTGTATTGTCTCCATTTACTATAATTTGGGCCCCGGGAATGTAACCTTTAACATTATATATTAAACTAAAAAATAAAGGAACTTTATTATTTGCTGGTATTGTAGGAAGATTTACTAATATTTTAAAATTTCCATTTTTATCCGTTCTAGCCCTTTGTTCTCTTTTAGCAGTTTCATAGACTGGGTATCCGTCTTTATCTTTTAACCTTTCCTTTTGTAAAAAAGGTTGTGGGGTAAATGCAAAATCATTTGGGTTAAAAGTAAAACCTTCTGTTGCAGTTGAATTAAGGTCTATTAAAGGAGATTCGACTTTCGGAGGAGGCTCTATAGTTGGTTGAACACCAGGTGATATTTTTACTCCTTCTATTGGTTCTCCACTTAATTGATCAATTATCCTTCCCTTTATTTCGTAAATATAAGGTATTTTTATTTCTTCAATATTTCCATCTTCATCTTCTCTTTCTATTATTTTATTAAATGAAGGTTTTGTTGATTTAAGTTGATCTTTTAATTGTTTAACTTTTGAATAATTAGTTCCTTCTGCCCTTGCTTGTCTTCGTGCTTCCCTTCTTCGTTGTCTTTCTGCTCTATTAGATCTTCTTTCCAATCTTCTTTCTTCTCTTCTTTGATTACTAGTTAGGTTTTCACCTTCGGGGTCTGTTACTTCATTTAATAATCTATCCAATTCATCAGCAGATGTAGTTAGTAATGTATTTACATCAATTCCATATTGTTCACCAAATTTATTTAATTCTGATAGTAAACCTTGTGGATTTATACCAGTTTTAACAACATTTTGATAAGAGGGAGTTTTTGAAGCCTCATTTAAAAGTTGATTAATTAATTCTTCGGGTGCCGACATTATATTGTTTTTGAAGTTTTAGAGGTATAATTATCTATTTTATTTAGCATTAATTGAACTTGAGCCATTACATTATTAGCAGCCCCAGCAGATAAAACTAATTTGGGTTCTAAAGCTAAATTTTCACATAAATTTTGTAGTTTTGAAATTAAACTTTTAAAATCAAACATAAATTGATCTCCATAAATTAAGGATTCAGTCGCATTAGCATCACCCAAACTAACTCTCTCTGCTTGTAATGTTATTTGTCCATTTCTAGATAATAAACCAATATCATTTATAGCATTAAGAGATATTATATTTTCCGAATTTGCTATTATACTGTCATTCTTAGCGTTAAAAATTAATCTGTCTGAACTTAATAATACTTGGCTACCACTAAAAGCTTGTATTGTTGTGGGTTTATTATTTTTGATAGCAGGGTATGAGTTAAAAGTAGTAGATAAAGGTATTATTTGATTAGATGTTAAATAAATTGAAGATTTATCAATATTAATATTTTCGACAGTAGGTACCCAAACTGGTAAAGGAATAGGAGATGGTATATCAATTTCTCCTTGGCCATTTCTAATAATAGTTATAGGTTCCCCTGAACTTCCAGCTGTGGACCAATTATTATTTATAATAGAAGACGTATAATTAGTAGTAGATCCCGAAATGGTGCTACCAAATCTAATAGAATTACCAAATCTACCTTCTAATATAAAATCTCCCGCATAGGACATAAGAGATCTAACTGTATCACTTGGTACAAAAGAACCCCCTACTAAAGGAGAATTATAATTAATTTTTACTTCTTCATCAGTTGATCTTCTAACTTGTCCAGCTTCAATTTGTTGGTAACTTTTATTTTCACTATCCTGTACTTGGGGTGTAGCAAGTTCGTTGGGGTAGGCATTTAAATTAGGATGATTCCAAATAGATATTGGGTTTAAGTAATAAAAGGTTGTTAATGTTGAATTAGCTCCAATATCTTTACTTGGTAATTCAAAAATTACAACTAATTCATTAATTACAGGGTATTGTCTTAAATTAGGAAGTAAAGGTAAAGCTCTAACCTTTGCCTTTGGGTTTTTGGAGGTTGATGATAGAGTTACTTTTTCAAAAAATATTGATCCAAGAGAAGACCATCCCCCATTAACTTCAAATAAAGGGTGGTTTTCATCTAAAATAATATCAACAACTCTTCCCGATGTTACTTTATTATTTAATCTATTAATAGAATTAACTAAGTCACTTTGCCCCCCAGTACGTGAAGTTACTTGTTGATTAACACTAGTAAAACCGTAATTATTAGCCATTTTTCTTGTCTTCGAAATTAGAATTTAATTTATCTAATTCTGCAATTAATTCTTGTTTTTCTTCTTCTGTTATCCCTAATGGATTTTCGTTAGTACTATTATTTAATACACGCTGTACTATAGTAGCCATTTTAATTAATTGTTCATCATTTCTTATGCCAATTTCCATATATTCTTTAATTAATGGAACGATTAAAGTTGCATCACCTATGTCTTGAACTAAAGGTTTTAATTCAGAAATTAACCCTGTTATTTGAGCCTCTTTTTTCTTTTGATTATCGTAAATTTCACTAAGAATGTCAGAGAATTTTTTCTTTTTAAATACTATGTTATCTAAGTTTCCCATGATTTTTGGTTATAAATATTATTATAACTAAAACTTAAAATCGAGCGTAACCATTTTCTAGATAAAAAACATAATTAGATTTAAATATTGTGTGTAATTTATCTGCTATTTTTGTAATTTTTGGTGTTTTTACGTCTACTATTTCACGAATGTAAATGTATAGTGCTTTTTTATTAAATACTTCTATTGTTTCCCTTTTTCTAAATAATTCTAATATTGCATCAGCTATTTGTGCATCATTTTTTTTAGGGAATAAATCATATATATTAGTTGTGGTATAATCTACAAAAATGTCAATATATTTATCTAAATCTGATTTTGCTTTGACATCTCCCTGATTGTATACATGTTTAGAATTTTCACCCATTAAGGCATCAACTGGTACTGTTTTTATTTTTTTATTATAGTTTTTAGTATTATATAATATTAACCAGCGTTTTACAATTGTACCAAAATAAGAATATGCTTTTGCTCCCCTAGTTGGGTCAAATAAATGCATTTTTGATAAAAGGAAAGTAATTATTTCATGTTGTAGATGTTCTAAATTTTCTACCTCAGTATGATAAAACTTAAACGTATGAATTATGTTTTGAGTGAGTTTAAAAAAGGGATAATGAATATGAGTTTCATATATCTTACTTCTTACTTCGGGATCTGATTCGTTATTATAGACAACTATCCAGTCTTCTGTTTCTTTTGTAAAATAATTTTTACTTTTTTTTCTTCTTTTTCTTACCATTATTATAGGTCGACTTTAAACTTAGCCAAGTTTCTTTTTATTTTTTTAACTTCATTAAAAAACCAACCTATTTCATCGTCACTTTGAAATATACCTCTTTGATCTATTTCATTTAAACGTTTTTCGGATTTAATAATTTCCTCATTAAGATTATTTATATGTTCCTGATAAGAAACTATTATATCTTCTGCTTTTTCATTCTTATTGAGAAGATTAAAAGTCGTAAATCCTAAGACAACGACTGAAAACCCGAGTATTCCAATTAATATTTCTAGTATCATAAATTATCTAACATATTTTTCAAGCCTTTACTTGAAACAGTATTAAGTGCTTTATTTTTAACACTTGATTTATTCTTCAAGTTAAATTGTTTTTTTGGCCCCTCCAAGTTATTTTGAGAAAACTTTGGAAGCCATTCTTGTTCCCATTCAACTCTTGAAGCTAACATATCAGCTTGATGTAAGATAAATGGTAGTGAAGTACGAGGTCTTTGTTCTGGCATAAACCCTTTTAAGTATTTTTCATTAGCAACATCATAAAGGCCATCATGTGTTTGAATAGCTAACATTTCATTAAATGAATAATAAATGTCATGTTGTTGTAATAAAAATAAAGTTCTATCTGGGACTGAAGCAAATGCTAATGATTTATTAAACATATAATCCTCACCTAATTTATCCTTTCTCCATTGATCAGTTTGAGGTACATATGCTTCATTTTCTGAGTCGCCTATTTTACCTAAATCATGATTAATAGCAGAGAATATTAATTCTTCTTTAGTATATGTAGTCATATCTGCTCCAAATGTAGTCCATAATTCATTTAAAGCTATAGATGCTTGAACAACTCTATTAACATGATCTACATACCCACCTGGAAAAGCATTATGGTATTCTTTTTTATGAGCAGCTGGCATTAATATAATTCGCTCCTCATATTTTTTATAGAAATTTAGTAGTTTTTGTTTTCTATCTTTATTGTCTGAGATATGTGTTTCTATATTATGTAAAAACACTTTCCAATTTGACTGAATATTTTCTGCTGATAATTTCATAACTTTTATTTTATATTTATTTTTAGTTCTTTCTCCATCTCTTCGGGCATAAAAGATGCCCATTTATTTTTGGGACAATGTGCGGACATTGACCTTACTTTTAATTCTAAAATACAACCACAATCGGCGCAGCAAGGTTGACTGCCGGGAACAACACAATGGGTGCCTTTAGTATCAAATAATTCGCAAGTATTACAAATATTCCACCTAATAGAAGCGATTTGTTCAATATCTTCTTTAACAAAAACTTTGTTTTTGATACCTTCATAGATTTTATCTAAATTTCCAAATGCATTAATGAGATTATTAAATCTCCCCATAATTTATCTGATAGGATTTATCTCTGATGGATCCATTGGTTGGCTTTCAACTAAACCTCTTACATCTTCAACTAATCCCTGAGCTTTGTCAATATTAATTTTATAAGATTCTATGGGTTCTTGAGTGTTAACTATTCTTTTTAGATTAGTTAATGTAGATTCCAATGTGTTAATTTTTTTGTAGATTAAATTTCTGTTTCTCATGACTTATTTTATATAAACTTATTAATATTACTTCTATCCCCCTTTATCATCCTTATCTTTTCCCTCATTTCTCATCCTTTCATCCAACCCGTATGATAAATATACGGGAAAAAAAGGGCTTCTCCAAGTTATTTTTAAATTTCTTTTACTATTTGTTGAATCCTAAAAAGATGAGCACATCTTTCATATTCTTCGTGGTCTTGATAATAAGATATAGCACTTTGTAAAGCCTTATTAAATACTGTAGGGTTAAAACCTATTAAAGCATTAAAGTGAGATTCATTATCAATATCTATTTCCTTAATATAACTCCAAGCTTTATTAAATACTGTATAATCAGCTGCGACTTTGGTATTTTCAATATTATAAGCTGGTTCTTCCGTTTTTAAAAATTTTTTGAGTTTTTCTTGGAATACAAAGTGATTTAGGACTAACTTAGTAAACATGCCTATTTTAGCATATGGGCTTTCTATGAATTCCTCAATAGAAATTCTTTTTTCTTCCTTTTTAACTTCAGGAGTAGTACTAAATAAATTAAATATTTTATCTTTATTTATCATCTTTTACCACCGTCATAAGCTACGGCATGGCCTTCAGTAATTAGTAAATCATTTAACTTAACATCACCTAAAAATATTTCACCAAGACATCTTCCATACTTACCTACACCTTGAGAGTGTAAGATAAACACATTCTTATGTTGTTTTAAAATATCAACAACAAATTGTTTTGCTGCTAATCCTTTAGCTTTTTCCTCTAAATCCCTAGTACGAGACTCGGCGGCATTAATACCAACAAGTCTAATTCTTATTTTTTTCCAAGTATCAAACCCCAAATCTACTGAAGCATCAATGGTATCTCCATCGACAACTCTGTCTAATTTTGCATTATAGATAAACATAATTATTTTATTATAAATATTATTTATCTATTTCTGCTATTTCTTCTTCTATATTTTTTTTGATTTCTTTAAGTACATTAAATTCTTTAACAACATCTTTTTTATTAGGGTTATCTGGATGGTATCTCCAAATTTCTTCCATAACTGTAGTAGTTGCTATTAAATCATTAATTAGTTCTGTTTTTAAATCTTCTGATTTTGTATCTTCACTCATATTATTTAAATTTATTTCCAACCAAGGTAATAGCTTGTTTGGCTTCCTCCAAACTTATTTGGAAAAATTCTTTTTGGTTATTAACTCTGTAATCTTCTAATTTATGGTGGACTTCTCTTTCAACAATTTCACCATTAAAACATTTATAAGCCCACTCTACCTTATAAGGTAAAGCGACTCCAGTAGATGATGATATTTGTTTTGCTCTTTCCTCAGGTAATTTTTTTGTATATCCTATTTTTAGTAAATCCGGGGTTGAAGGGTTTGATAAAACATAAACCCATTGATCACCTTCTCCTTTTTTAGAATATAAACCAATTTTTTTAGCTGTATAGTAAGTAACACTATCCCAACCATCCCCTCTTGGACTTGGGGTTAATGTAAAATATTTAGCATTTTCAACTCCTTTATTACCATAATTTTCTTTTAATGGTATGTAATTTTTAGCTTCTTTGGGACTAATTTTAATTAAACTCATTCAAATATAATATTAAATTCTTTATCTATTTCTATATCTTGGGGGAAAACAGCTCTAACAAATACCTTAGCAGTATCCCCAACCATTTGGGTATCAAAAAATATTTGTTGTCTTGGTTCATAATTATATTTACTAAAAGTTCCAACAACATTATCTTCAGAATTAGGATTAAATGAATACCCCACAATGTTAAGTGGAGGGAAATTATTTGCCATATCTGTAATAGTATACGTTAAAGTACCCACGGGAATTGGGTTTTGCCAATCACCACTGGTAAAGTACCCTAGCAAGCTATATAACGGAACAGTAAAAGTTAAACCATTTATCCAAATCCAATAATTTGAATCATAAATGGATTCAACTAAAGGAACACCATTAATTTCATAATCTGAGTGTAATTGATCAAGTTGACCTTGTATAGTAAAATAATTATATCCTTGATGTGAAATATGCCAATATCCATTTTCATCTTGATAAACATCAGGAGATACTAAGGGATCTATTTCAAAATAGGCATTACATTCTCCATCTAAACAAGGATAAGGATTAAGGTTATCCTCCTCACTACAACTAGCAAGAAGGAAACCAAAACCTATAATTAATAATCTAAAATTAAGCATTTACATATTCTAAGGCAACATCAAACATTTTACTATTCAAATCCATATCTTGTTTAAAGTTTTTAATTTGTCTAGCTTTTCTATGCTTAGTACCAATTGTATAATCAAAATCACCTTCAATGATTTTTTCTTGGATTACATTAAATACACTCCATAAATCATCACCTTTATCTTCAGGTCTAACTGGAGTAATAAACTCATCCATATCAATAGTAATTCTTCTTAATTCATCTTCTGGAAATCTAACTGCTAGCATATCTTTAGCAAATTTAAGAATTGACTTTTGATTCATCTTAGTATCAATCATGTTATTCATTGATTCTACTGTTAATGGTAATCTTTCAACCATTTCATTAATTTGCTTTTGTAGCTCTTCAAAATCATAACCCATGTGTCTAATTGAAACTTTTTCAAATTCATTAGTAGAAATAACTAAACCATTTTCACAAACCATTCTAAATAAACCAGCAGTAAAGGTAAATGCATTTTTACCATCATGTGAATTAGTTAATAATATTTGTGGAAAAACAGTATCAATTGGGTTTTTCTTAGCAAATGTACCATCAGTTCTTCTATAACCTGTAGGGGAAGTACTTGATTCTACAATATTATTAGGCATCTGGTTAATGACAATATCAGGATTTCTAAATACTACAAGGTGTTTTTGGAAACCTTTAGTACCTTTTGTTCTAGCATTAACTTCTTTAGCATCAATTACATTCCAACCTAATAATTGCATATCATCAATTAATTTATCAGTAGGAATATGTGAATATTTCTTTGATACTTCAGGGGAAGGTTTTGTTGAGAAGATACTTGGAGCGATCTCTCTTAACTCATCTTTACTTTTATAATTTGTACTTTGTAAATCTAACATAACTTTTATTTTTTAATTATTAATATGGGGTAAATATACGAAAGGAAGCCTGGGGAGCCAAGCTTCCTGCGCATTACTTTTTATCTTTTTACCAATAAACCTGGTGAAACTGTATACATCCCTCCAACTCTACCATCACTAACAGGACTAGCTTGAACTTTAATGTTCTTATTATTAATTTTGATGATTCTAAAATTTTGATTAGGATCTATTTTCTTATGATCAATACTAACTATATCTCCTACTCTAAATGTATTTTTAATATCATTTTTTATTTCGGACATTCTAATTGCATACGCATTATAAATGGATTTTAAATCTGATTTATCATTTGAATTTTTAATGAATTCTAACACTTCTTGTAAATTTGACATAACCTTAATTATTTTTATTTATGCCATAAATATACGAAAGATTTCCTGGGGAGCCAAGTCTCCTGCGCATTACTTTTAAGCTATTACTAAAGAAACTTCACCAGTTGCTCTTAACATTGATGAACTTACTATAATATTAGTGGTAGGATCAAAATCAAAAAAACTATTCCCAGGGGGTACTACAACAGAAGCCATATAAGAAGAAGTAATTAAAGTATCTTCATCAATTCTTGCAAAAGAAGAATAGGCCCCTATTGCGTTTTCAGCACTTTGGGAATTATAAAGACCGAGCCCATCTTTTACGGTTTCCATTGTAAAATAAGAAGAACCGGTATTAGTACTTGTAAATGTAAAAGTAACATTACCAGTTATAGCTTCGATTGGAGCTCCTGCTCCATTAAGTTGTTCTTGTGAATAGCTTGCCATAATTGAATTTTATTATAAATATAAACAAATCTCAAAAAGGCTCCCTCTTCTACAATATCGCATATATAAATCCGTATATACTATCTAATAAATACTTTCTAAAATTGTTTGGATTCTAGATTTAACCTACGTATATTGGTGTAAACAAAAGAATATATGGAATTAATATATTTTATAAGTGGTATTTTAACTGTTGGAGTTGCTTATGGTATTACGTTAATACGAAAGTATAATTCCACACACGAATTATTACTGAGGTCAAATCAACACTCCACCAACATATCTTCTGCCCGTTATGGGGAAATGAAAGAGAAGATAGAGGAAATGAATATACATGTAGGTGATATAGAATCTCAGTTGAAAAAAGATTCGTATGCTGGGATAAATAAATTAACTAAGCAAGTTGATAGAATAAGTAATAAGTTAAATGATTTGGATAAAAAAGTAAATATGGATATAGGTGTGACGGAGAGGAGCTTTACTAAAACAAATACGGAGATACAAACGTTAAAAAACCAATTCAAAAAGCTAGGTGAGGATCCTAACTTTTTAAGTAGATATTAGTATATATTTTCCTCGAGCCCAAAAATCTCGTAAAAGAGAAAGGTTGCCATTTTATATTACTTTCTGTAATTGGGCTAAATGGAAAAAGACCCCCTTCGGGGGGTCTATAATATTAATTATATGAAAAGAAAAAAATTTAGTAAATATCTGATAAGTGGTATACAACTGGCTATTGGAATAAGCGTTACTGTTACTGTCGCCATCCTAATCTTACTACTCTTAATTACATTTATCTCATCTAAAATATAAGTATATACAATCGATGGTGTAAGATCGAGTTCGAGCTGTTAATCACCCTACACCTTTTTTTTGACGTATACCACATATATGGACATCAACGCGCGTGGTATTATTTATGTATATATGCGTACGTACGCCCGCCCAACTACATAATATATTAGGTAATAAGTGTATAATAAGTATATAATAGGTACGTACGAAGTGGGGTGGCCGTACTAATTAAAGTACAGCCACCGCCGTGTAAATAACTAAATAGGGCTATATAACCATATTTATAGGTTCCGTACCCAACCACGCAACGTGCTTACCCTCGTTTAAACTAAACCTCAATTTATCCATTTGTCCACCACGTCTGTTCTTACTGAACCATATTGCTCTACCACCATCTTGCAAGAATTTAATATGCGCCATAGCAGTAATCATGTGTTTAAATCTATTTGAACCAGCAAACTCACCACCTTTGGTTACCTGCTGTATGATCATAAAACATGTATTCTTTTTATTAATATTCTCTGCTTTATTGTGTCGCTCAAATAAATTAAGTAATTGCGTTTCAGCATTTTTCATAGTACCACCATGGAAATCTACTATCGCAACAGCTAATTCGGCAAACGAGTCTATTAATACTGAATCCCATCCTTCAGATAATATCGATTTTAATATTACCAATGGATCTTTTTCTATCCAATCACCCATAAACAATATAGGCAAATTACCAAATTTAGGGAAACGTTTTACCATTCCAACCATATCAATTTGATTCATCTCACCTGATATAAACAATGTCTTATGACCTGTAGATTGCATATCGGCAAGCATATCTAATAGTATTGTAGTTTTACCTACTCCAGGATCACCAACGAATGCTACGTTAGTACCTTTCATAATACCACCTTCGGTTGAAAGTAAATTATCAATTTTTTTATTTGTTTTCATTGGAACGAATAATTCTGGATTGAATTTAAAATCGTTCATTTTCATTGTAGTTGGTTTCCATCTGTGAACACCACTACCTGGTTTTCTACCTCTTTTTAATTTAATATGTGACATAACCTTTATTTTAATTATTTACGTGGTAAATATACGAAAAATATATACGGATTCCAAATATTTCCACATATATTTTATGAACAATTGCGGTTCATAACGTATATACTTGTCGACCTGAGAGGTGTGGAGGCGCAACACATAAAGGTTAATACCCACCTCATTTTACCTCATACACCATATATTCAACTTTCCACATATTACTATATTTTTATATTGCTATCTCACTATTTTAGTATATTGTGACATACGTAGATTTATAGGGTCATAAGTTTGCGTCTCAAACATTCCAGCATACAATAACATTAATTTTAACGCGTTTATTACGTTCATTTAAACGTGATAATCAAATCATCGTCACCATTATCATAATACTTTTTCCATAGTTTCTCATCGGCTTTTAAACATCTACCACATATTATCTTAGGTGAAACAGTAGTTAACATTTGATCATACACTAACAACTCCGCCTCAAATTCCGAATCCATATCCAACGTACTCCAATCACTATCCTCTCCCCATACCTGAGTCCTACCAATATTATCTATTTTCTCCTCCATATGCTCCAAGATAGGTGTATCCGCCACTTGAACAGGCTTTTCCTTACATTCTTCACCACACCAAGAACAGTACTTTACTTTATCTCCCATTTAAAAGGCTGCCTATTACGCTGATATTGATCCATACTCCATTCTATATCATCCGTCTCCAATTCAATTATATAAGGTTTAGCTGAACAATATTCCTGTTCTAATATAGGTGTTATTTCAATTTTATATTTCTTCATCATTACACTCATCTAGATTAATATCCTCCTCTACAATATTGTAGTTGTCATCTACTAAGGGCGCCTTATAGAACTCATATGCTATCCAAACCCAAAATAAAGCGAATATTACTGTAATTGTTATTATTATGCTCATTTCGTATATACGTATTAAATTATTGATTTATGTTATCAAGAGCTTCGTCTTGCTCTTCTATTATAATTGCGTCTTCTACTGTTCTACAAATTAATATCATGTTATTTTGCCTTACTACTCTATCACAATCTAAATGATGAACCCATAATCCTATAAACTCTTGATTTAACCAATTTGGTCTATTTGGATTGGTTAAAAAATAACTTGGTTTGAATTCTCTTATTACTTCAAGTAACGTATCGTTTATTCTAACCAATTTTAAAGGCCTCATTTAGTTAAATCACTTAATCTTTGTTGTAATTTTTGTATCCTCTCTTTCATCTCTTGTGTTTGTTTTTTTTGCAATTTTAAATCAAGGATTTCATTAACGATATTCTCTCGTTCTTGTGCTTTCATATATTCAAAATAGTTTTCCATTATCGATCTATTTTTTTAACGTTACCCCATCTGTCAACATTGACAAATGTTATTTTATCTACGGTTATAACTATTTTTTTAGTTGACTTATTACGCACTTCACACCTAACTTTTATACTACTGTTTCCAAATTCAATTAATTCACAACCAAATTCAATAATATCTCCCTCACCAACAGGTGAAACAAAATCTATTTCTGACATTGCTTTGGTTACTAAATTTTGAGTATTGGCTTGACAGAATGCAAATATAGCTGCCTCACCATCTATCCATTTTAATAATTGACCACCAAATAGGGTACCCCTAGCATTTAAATCTGCTGGTTTAATAAGTTTTCTAGTGAAAAATTTCATACTAAGTAAATAAAATAAATAATAAAGTTAATGTTAAACCTATAAAACTAATAAAACAACCAATAGCACTTGATTCATATTGTTGTTTTGATCTACCTTGTCTTTTATGTTCCATTTTTCCAAAATACTTGAATACAAATTAAAATAACAGCTAATGTTAAACTTACTGCTGTTTTCATCCCTATAGCCTCTTTAAAATATAATTGAACAAATATGGCGTATTGAATCATACCAATACCAAAGCCTATAAATCTAGCAGGCCAAAGTAATCCATCCATAGCTGCTACCGTATGTTTAGTACCCCAAATAAAAAAGAATGATATAATAAATCCCGCTGCTGCAACAGCCCATTCATGGTCTCTAAATGATTTCCAAAGAAACTGACCATTTAATTGGTACCAAACTAATATATGTCCCAATAAAAAATAAAAACAACCTAATAATAATTCTTTTAAAACCATCTCCAACTTAAACAAAACAATAATAAATAAATGTTAAACTCAGTCCAATCCTCCTCTTCTCCACTAGCTGGTAAATATTGAAAACCTACCAAAGGACCATCTGCTAATGCTATAATTTTAAAATCCATTATTTAGCTATATTGTTTTGAATCTGAACTAAACCATCAATTACTTCTTGTAATACCTTAGGTGTAAATGTAATACCTTTTTTAGTAGGTAAACGTTTACCATCTTCAGCATCATAAAATTCTCTTACATCAACATAAGGGTGACCTTCATATTCACGTAATTCAATTTGAACGTAATTTGTTTTGTTTTTCTTAATTTCTACTATTTGACTCATAACTTACTATTTAAATATTCTATATCTTTTTTTGTTACACTAAATGCTTTTTCATTCCAATAAACCCAAGCACTATCTCTAACCCAATTATATTTTATAACAGCATAATTAGCTCTATCTAATTCATACTCATTATACTTGAGTGTTTTTTTAATATCTTTAATTAATTGTTTATACTGTTTTTCATCCAGATCTAATTTACCCTTAACAATTACTTTATTACCATCAATATAATAAGTGTCATTAAATTCATCTACAAAATCGATAACATAATGGTTATGCATATCACATTTAGTTACTGTAAATGATTGAGCCTTAGATTCAATTGAAAATAGTAATAATATAAATGCAAATATTACTAATAATAATTTACTTAAGGCATCCATAGTTTTATTTTTCTTTTCCATATTCTTGATAAATTAATAATGAGGGTAAACCTGAATAGCTACATACAAATTTTCTATCAACTCCATACTGTTCTTCCTTATGGACTCTTTCTAATTCCTCTATTTCTTCCCAATCTAAATAATGCGCTCCAGAACTACACATAACTAATCCCAATACATTGCTTTACCTACGTTTTTTTTCTTTTTTGTAGGTTTCTTTTTAAATAAATTTTTTACATAACTATCAGTTTCTTCAGCATGAGGATTTTTATCCCAATTAAATTCACCATCATAGTTATTATGTCTATTGTAATAATCTCTTAACTCAGGATCATTCATCATCTCCTGTCTTTGAGTATTATGACCCCAGTAAATAGCATAAATTAAACCTGCTATATAAAAGCAAAATATAATAAATCCTATTATGAACATTATTAACATATTACCTGTTATCATTGTTTTTTCTCCTTCCTTCTTTGTTTTCTATTAAATGAATTTTGAGCGGCTATTGTTCTAAAGAAATCATTTCTTCTTTGTCTAATACAAATAGCAAATGCTAAAATTGAAGGAACCCAAATACCAACAAATATACCCTCTAATTTATAACCACTAAACCATAGTGATACAGAGTACAAAAATGATAAAAACGATAATATAATTGGGTAATATAACGATATATATAACTTTAATTTATTCATAACTTATTTTTTATGTTTACAGTCTTTTTTATGGTTAAACCAACCTCCACATTTACATTTAACATAGTAAACTGTAGAAGCAATTACTGGTGATGAAGCGGCTGCTGTCCAAATATTAGGATGCCAATGATCACCACAAATCCCTAATACGTGTTTTAATAATTCTATCATAACATTAAATTTTTATTTTCTAAAAACATCCAAAAACGTTCTAACCAAAGATTAATCCTAACATCTTCAATTAAATCTTCACCATCCATACCATTTTCCTTCTTACCAGCAACATAAGCTATTCCCATATCACAATAGTCTCTAGCCTTATTTGGCTCACCTAATTTATGAAATTCTTTTGCCTTATCCAAGCAATAATGTAAAATTTGTTTTTCTATTTTCATATTAATTCATCTTTATAAGCATCTTTAATTCTGGCTACTATAACTAAATAATTGCAACTATCACAACATCTGCCAGTTTTAGATATTGGATCTGGATTATGCCCAAAGTCAGGTATTGCACTATTGCAAATTACACAATTAATCATATCATCAATCATTGTCATAAACACCAAATTGAATTTCTCTAATCAAACCCTCTATTTGAGTTTTTGTCTCTGTAAAATGACCTGATTCCATAGAATCTAGGATATTATTTAATGTTCTATATAATAATTCTTTATCCACTGTATTTCTTTATTATATTATTTATATCCTCTCTTGATTGCCAACCAATAACATTTATACCTTTATTATCAGTTATAATACCAACTTCAAATGAAATAAAATTATTTGAATCAAGATGTTTTATCCCTTTAGCTTCTTTTTTAATAGTACTATACAAACCCTCTCCTGCTACCACAGATAAATTTATGTTCTCATTTAAACTAAGTACAGCTTGAATACCTGGTCTAGCATTAGGATGAGATTTGAATATTAAATCTTTAAATGTTTTTGTCATAACCTTTATTTTTATTTATTGTTCTTCTTTAGTTCTTATACTTTGAACATACTTTGCTTTATCTATTACACGTCTTCGTTTAACAGATTTTTTAACAAATTCTTTCCTAGACCTATATTCTTCCATAGTCTTAGAATTTCTAACTTTAACTTTAAAGCGTTTAAGCGCCTTATTAATATTTTCGTTTTTGCCTATTTTTACAATTATCATATATATAAATATACGAAAGAATATTCAGGGAGCCAAATATTTTTCAACTAAAGTTATAATTTCTTTTTCAATAAATCCTTGTTTTTTAAAAAATTCTAAAGTAGAGGGTTTACAATAAGCCATTAGTTTATAATGACTTAAATGGGTATTAATGTAATCCATCCTCCTATTCCATAACATTCTATAAATTCCCTTACCTCTATAATCTGGGTGTACAAATGAATCTTCTAATTTTAAAACATTATCATGTAAAAAAGTCATATTACACCATCCTACTTCTTTACCTTCAGATATAGCTACCCAACCACAAGACGAGTGTCTTGAAGGATCAGGAGTCACTGTTGGTAGCCTAAAACCAATAATATCTATTTTCATAAGATTAAGGAATGCAATAATAAATATATACAGATAAAAAAAGAGCGCTAATGCGCTCTAATTTTGTTTGGAAAATGTGCACCTGCACTACATAAATCTCTTAAAATGTGTTTTTAGATTTTCATCTATATCCTTACTATCATCAAACATAATACCATAATTAATTTCAAAAAATTCATTGAAATTATCTAATACAGCTTCCATACCTTCTTTAGTACCATCAGCTTGATCTTCCCATTCTGGATGTGTTTTATAGAATTCCTCTACCATTTCATCAGATATCATACTTTCTCCTGTTTTAGGGTTTCTATAATAATCTTGAATATAAGTAGCTACTGATTCTTCTTGAGATGCTTCATTTACTTTAGTCAAGTTACTTTTTGATTCTGGTTTTTTTCTTCCTTTTCTATCAACATCCATGACTTCATCCATTTTCTGACCCATTCTAGCTATTCTTTTAAGCAAATCTTGCCTAACATCAGGATTCATCATTTTAATCATTTTAATCACCTCATCAGCTTTAGCTAAATCCTTTATCATTTTATCATCACGACTTGGAGGTATATTTTCTTTTAAATTTGGAAAATCACCAATTCCATAAGCTTTAACTCCGTCTATTAAATCCATTGCTAATTGTAAATCATTACCACCAACACTGAAATCATATTCTTCCTCAAAATGATCTCTACTACCTGGATCAAATCCAAATTTATAATCATATACAGTAAATCCTCTTTCTTGCTTTCTACCTCCAGGTACAGCTGAGTCTCTATCTACTACTTCAAATTCTCTATTAGATTTACCGTCACCAGAAGGACCAGGTATTTCTCTAACAATGACTTTACCTGATTGTTCAAGTTGATCCATTTTATCTACTAAATCTCTATAAGAAATTCTTAAAGTACCAATTCGACCTCCACCTATATATTCGTTAAGGATATCTGTAAGATTATATTTGCTCATGTTTATTTTTTCTTTCTACGACCTTGTCTTTTTTTACCTTTGACAGCAGCACCAACATCTCCAATTTGGTTTCCTACTTCTTTAGCAGCAACAACAACATCTTTAATTTCTTTTTTTACGTTTTTAGCTCTACGCTTAACTTCTTTAGCAGCACCTTTAACTTTATCTGCAGCATCTTCTATTTCATCAGGAATGAAATCACCATCTCTATCATTAATTTTACCTCTTTTATAAAAACCGAAGTAATAAACTGCTGCTCCGATTGCTAATAATACTACTATAAGACCTATAATTTGTAACATAATAATTGATTTTAATATTTGTTATAAATATATAAAAAACTATTTAAGTTTATGTTTTTTTTTATATGTTTCTATAAATGATTTACCTACCCCAATATCTAAAATAATAGCAGACTCAGGTATTCCGTGCATTTTTTTAGTTAATATATCATCAACATGTTTAGTCTTAAAAACTTTCATTTTAGGTTTTGAACGCCCATGTTTAGATGCTTTCCAAATAACTACTACAGGTGCTTGGTTTTGTGCTGGTCTACCTCTCATTAAAATCAAATTCAAGTTGTTTACCCCAGCTTTTAAGTGTTTTTTCTGCTTTAGCTATTTCACTTTTATAATGTTCAATATCCCACCCTGAATTATAAGGGGAATTAACATTGGATTTACACATCATTAAATAGCTTTCTAATTTATTATATTCATTTTTATTATAACTCATATTAAAATGGTAAGTCTTTATCTTTATCTTTATCCCTGGGTTTAGAAATATCATCTAATTTTCTATTACCCATAGTTGCAAATGGTTGTTCAACAATACCAGTTATTTCGGAATCCTGAACATTCATAATTGCATTAATTGAATCATTAACTGCATGGCCTCTTTTTCGAGCCATATAATCATTAGGAGCATAAACATATGCTTCAAATGTTACTACATATCTATTATCTTTATCTGCCATATTATTTTTTATTTATAAAACTGATAGTTGGTCTATATGATCTGTCATTATCAAACTCAACTTCATAATCATCAATACCTTTACATTTAAATCCTTTGCTTAATAATACTTCTTTAATTGTCTTTTTTTCTTTATTAGTATAATTAGTATTATTATTTTTAGTAAAATACCAACCTTCTATCCCATTATACATACCAGAACCTAGTCTTGGTTGATCAGTATATTTAATAGGACCACCAGTTGATTCCGACCAATCAATTTGGTAATCAATTTCAATTCCATTTTTAGCTAATGATTTAGCTAGGGTTTTAAACCTATTTTTACTTATTGTTTTGTTCATTTACCTTTATTTCTAATTTTTTAATATGTTTACATCTTCCGTCTGATGCTCTCCATTTACCAGGACAATTACAATAATAATTGCCTGAGCTTGGATGGTAAGTAGTTTTATATTTGATATCAGGATTGCTTCCACTTACACTTACCTCTATAATTGGATCCATTCTTTTTGGTTTAGGTTTAATCCAATTAATGTCCTTTAAAGTAGTACCTTTAACTACTTCTTTCCATAGAGGCATTAAATAAGTTTTACCATTTAATTCTAATAAAGTTGGAGGTAAAACCTCACCTTTATAATCATATTGAAATCTTCTAACCATAGTAGATCCAAAACCAGGACCATGTGAAAAACCTTCACCATCTGGTCTATGAAATATCCTAGATCTAGGATTTCCATACTTATTAAAATTTGTGAAATGCCATAGTGCCATATTATTTTCCGTTTATTACTTCATTTTCCCAATCAAAATCAGGTTCACCCTCCGGGATCCAATATTCAACACCTTTACAATTTTGCTTATATTCTTCTGGTGTAACCCATTTTTCTACTTCATTACACCACACTAAATCATCTATAACTTTCATAACCTTTATTTTTATTTACCCTGTAAATATACGAAAAAGAAATGGGGAAGCCAAGCCTCCCCATATATTTCTTTAGTAAGTGTTTAATTTTATTCAAAAGCAGATGCTGATGCAGCTAAGACTGTATTTGTTATACTTTGTGCAGCATAATCTAACTTAACTTCTCCTTCACCTCTTGCATTAGAAATTGAACCACCAGTAATTGAACCAGCTGATATTGAAATAACATCACCAGCTATATCTCCTGGTTGTAATTCATAAATTACAGCACCAGTACCACCTTTACCTAATTGAGCAGCGGTAGCAGTTAAAGTATTACCTGCATAATATTGAGATGATGCTGAGGTTACTACATTAATAGTTACTTCAGATAAACCAGTTCCACCTGCATTAACTGTAAATGATGCACTAACGTCTGAACCATAATCAAATGAACCTGAAGCTGAACCCGAATTCCAAGTAAATACACTAGAACCAGAAGCAGCACCTGTTGCACCGGATAAATTACTAGAACCACTAACAGAACCTGAAATATCGGTTCCTAAAGCTATATTTGCAGCATTAAAATCATTTTTTTCAACGAATGGTATTCCTGGAATATCCATTACCGAAAATATCATTCTTCTAGTTCCACTAAATCCATCCCAATTTAATGCTATTGAATCACTAGTACCACCACCAGCTTGGTTATTTGCAACGTTAATATTAATATTTCCATCTGCATTTACAGGTTGAAAAAATTCAACAGTAGCTTCAATTTTTCCACCTCCATTAGGATCATTAGTTATACTAGCACTACTTAAAACTACATTAGTAATACTATTATTATGTGCTCCACCAGCATGTGATGGTGCATCAGCAAATTGAGCTACCATCTGGCCCGCAAAATTAGTAAACTGATCTTCAAATAACAGTTGTTCCTTTAAATATTTTCTCCTAGCTTCGTTAACAGGTAGGTTTTTATTTTCTTGTTTATTTTTCCAAGACCACCATGGTCCTGGATCTGGTACTGTATATACTACTCCCATTGTGAATTGTTTTAATTATAAATATATATAAGTTAAATTAAGGTTACGATTTATGTTTTTGTTTTCTAGAATACTTTTTTTTGTTAACATGAACAAATTTAATAGCTCCATCCTTCCAAAAAGGATTAAATCTAGGTATACTATCTTTAATTTTAGGCTTCATAACTAACTACATTACTTTTAGAATTTAAATCTAAAGATAAAGCAGTACATAAATCCTCCAATCTACCAGCTTTAGCAACTAGTACTAGATCTTCATCAGTCATTAATTCAAAAAAATTTAATGTATTTAGTTCCATTTTATCTTCCTTGTCCTCTATAAGCTTTAACATAATTTTTACTTCCTTTTGATTTTGATGTTTTAGTTTTTGAATGAACACCAGGTCTTTTTTTTTGGGGTCTTAATATATAATTACTTGCAACTAATCTAGCCATATTTTTTTATCATAAATATAACTTATAACCTGAAAATTGTCTCATATATTGAGTTATTTTTACCCCATTACCATCTTTTGCTACTTTACCAGTTCTAAACCATTTTCTTACACTACCAGGCCCACCTAAATGAGCTGCAGCCAATATTCCTGATTCCGTAATTAATATACCATTAACTTCCTGTCCTTCAAACCTATCTATGTACTTTTGTAATCTTTTTTTATTATAAAGTAAATTTTGCAACATGGCATATTCTTGTAAATCAGGACTGTTAAGGAAAGCATCTTTAGTTACTTTTATTTTTAGAGTTCTTAAAGTAGATTTACCAAATTGATACTTACCCATATAACCAAACTGATTCACAACACCATATCTATTACCCGATTCTCTATGTCCCATATCATGTAAAAATAAGTCTATATCTTTTATTACTTTAACTTTATTTTTAGTTGGTATATTAATAGGAACATTTGAATTTGAAGTTGGTGCAACCATTGTAGGTGATACTAACACCATTAATGTTATTATTATATTTTTCATATTAAAAGTTTTTTAAAAAATCGCCCTTAATTTGTTTTGATTTTAATAAATTGGCTTTTTCGTCATTTTTAAGCATCTTATCCGTGAGTTTTTCTAAATGCTTACTTTTTTGTTTACCATAATCTTTAGTTATTTTATGGTGTTTTTTATTTAATGATTTTATTTTTCTCATATTCTAGATATATATTGGTTTACATCATCCTTATCATCTTCTAAACCTAATTCTTTTAAACGTTGCAAGTGATAATCATCTACTTCCCACTCTATATTTTCAGTAGTACCATAATGTTCCTGTTGTGATTCAATTTGTTTAACATCTTGTTTATTGAATATATCTCCAACAGTTAGAAAATAATGATTATAACACAGTAATTGAATGTTATCTAAGCTGTAATTATTACTGTTTTTATCTTTAAAATGAAGTAACAAAGGCATTTTATAATCAAGTACTCGCCTTTCTTTAAAACCACACACAGCACATTCCTCTGATAAATACCCCTGTTCTATCAGAGCATACTTAAGTTTATTAGGATCAAATGAAGAAGCAGCTATTCTGCCCTCAATAATTTCCTTCATATGAGGCATCTTTTTAGATCCCTTTAAAAATTTAGGTATACCTTTACCAGCCTGATTTTTATGGCTATCAAATAAATTATACATTTTAGCATATTTCTTATAATGTTGATAAGAAACATGTAAATATCTGGCTGCGGCCATATTGGATAGTGTTTTACCTTGAGCCGCAACTATTTGTTCTTTACTTAAGAATTTCTTCTTATTTGCCATCCTCGTCTTTTATTGTAACTGGTCCAATTAGGTTTTTTGCATCTTCTTTATCAAAATCTAATCTTTCTGCTTTATTACTTTTATCAAGTTCTTTTTCGGCCTTTTCTTGATTAACATATTTTTCATATTCCTTAGCATCCATAATAACAGTTTCAATCCAAGTATGATCCCCTTCACCCATCATAATAGGTACTCCTTGTTTTCTTCCATCACCTAACCCGGCTTCAGAGCATTTAACGCAGTAAGAATAACCATACTTAAGTAACCTTAATTCAGGCATCATTGCCCCACAATTAGAGCAAGGTATCATTTTTAACTTCATATTTGTTGATTGTTTATTTGTAGTCTGTAACATAAATATATAACTTTTATTTTAATTTAATTTTCTATTTACTTTTGATACACAATCACCCTCTTTTCTTGATTTAACAATATGACAGTGTTTGCATAACAATTGATAATTAGATGGATCCTCCTCAATATGCTTCAAATTTGAATCTATATGATCAACATCTAACATTGATGATTGACCTAGTAAATCCAAATCAGGATAACTAACTGTAGGATCAAATCCACAATTTTCACATTGATGTTCCCCTTTTAACCATTTTTCTACCTTATACATTAAATGAGGTCTATCAAGTCTTATAGCCGCTCTACAAATTGTTTTATATTGTGAATGTAAATCACAAACAACAGAGCGGGGCTTTCTTGGATTATTACACCAAGAAACTCTACACTTCTCTTTTTTCTCCATGAACTATTTTTACAGTAGGAAATCTTAAACTAATCCCTCCCTCCTGATTTTTAGTTTCTTCAAAATATTGAACTGTAATTATCTTTCCAACGATAGAGCCATCAATGTACTTTAATCTTTGATCATGAGTCCAACCACTACCAACTTTAACTTTATGGCCTTTATGTTCAATCCAAACTTGTGATAACATAGGAACCGTTTCTGACCTACCGTTAACTACAACTTCATGATCATCAATATCAAAATCAATTACTTTATACTCAGCATCGAAGAATTTCTTTATTTTAAGCAAATTTTTACTACGTTTACCTTCATAACCAACATCCTTACGCACCATAAATCCTTCCCAACCTTTTTCAGCTGATATTTGACCCCACATATCAAAGTGTCTACCATCTGTAATAACAAATTGTTCTGTATAACGTAATATTTTAGCATCTGTACGTCTTCCACCTTGCCATGCCCTTAATTTAGCTAATCTATCAGATAATTTCTCAGTACCCTTTTGATTGTCAAATTCAGATTTATGAATCATATCAAATATCATAAATATAGGATTTTCAATTTGGTGATCTTTACGTCTAAGTTGCTTCATAACACCCTGAAAATCTTCATTACCATTTTCATCCATTAGACAAATTTCACCATCAAATACCTGATTTATAACATTTGTTGCTTCGATAGCTTCCTTTACTTTGTTTAATGTAGTTAATTCCTTACCCATTCTAGAATAAAGTTTACAGTTACCATCAAAATCAACTACTGCTAGACATCTAACTCCATCTAATTTTCTTGAAGCATACCAATCATCATTTACCCAATCACATTTATCATCATATTCTTTAGCTAATGCTACTGAAAATGTTGGTATTAAACCTGGTACTGCTTTATTAATGATCTTAGCTCCAGCTCTAATACCTAAATCTTTATCTATAATTTTAAAAAGATATGGATCATGACAATACTCATTAAAACCATTAACTAATGCTATGGCATCATGTCCTGTAACGACTCTAGTATTTAGCATATCTAATACACTAAATAGAGTAAAATCTTGGGCGCGGTCAATTTTATCCTTATTTTTTATACATGTTTTACTAGTAACATAATATTGTTTGAAAGGATTATAAGTATACTCTAAAATTTTATGAATATAGGAACTGGAGTCCTTTATAATTTGTACTTTTTCTGTGCTACTACTAGTAGCGCGCATTGCTTCAATGAAATTTGTTAGTTCTATCATATAACCTTAATTTTTGGTAAATATACGAAAGAATTTTTACTCCTCCAAATGATTTGTGTATTCTTTTAGTTGAATTATAGATATTTGTAAATTACCTAATTTAAATTCACCTGTTGCACCGCTATCCTTTAATATGGCAGCTAATTGAGTTATGTAAGTATAATCTTGTTGAGTGAAACTTTGTGCATCTATGGATATTAATATATCATTTTGTTTTTCATTATCATAGGGCTTAATTCTATTAGTTAATGAAAGAACTGTTCTACTACTTTCTTTTTCAATATAGTCTAAATATTCACAATCAACATATAAAGTATCAAACCATGGCTCTAATGCTTCAATTAGTTGAATGTTACAATTTTTAATAATTAATCCTTTATCATATTTAGGATTAATAATTGGGTATTGGTATTTATCATTTTGTATCCACTCACCCCATTTTCTTAAAAATTCTCTTCTACACCTATCCATAGTTTCTTTATAATCAGCATTTTCAATACCAACACCTTCATTCCATCTATGTCCTCTACAAGTCATATGATAACATAAAGCATCTCTAGATTGAATCATTTCTAAACCTCCTAAAATCCATTTATTAAATATATCTGAGTCCTCATAGCCATAAGGAGCAAATCTTTGATCATGCCCACCAACTTTAAAATGATCTTCTTTATACAACATCCAAGGAGCAAATATACCTTTAGTAGTTCTATCCTTATCAACTATCAAAGTATTACTACAAAATATTTCAAATGCTTTCCAATCAAAATCATGATAATCAATACCAAAATTTTGAGTGTGTTTTTCTAATCCCGCGGGATGGATTGGTGGTTCTATTCTAGTAGCACAAACAACTTTGCCCTTACCTAAATGTTTTAACATATTGTCAAAATATCCAGGACCAATAATCATATCTGAGTGTAGGATGGATACAATATCTGTTTTAGCTCTCCTCATCCCTTCATCATACCAGTAAGTATGGCCCTTCCTTTCTTTATCAATAATAATAGTTAATTTATCATCAACTAATGATTCTAACCATTTGTCTGTATTATCATCAGATGCGTCATCAATTATAATCATAGGAACATTAGGAGCAAATTTTTTAATACTTGCATAAGTATTTTTTAAATGCTCTAATGTATTATGACTAGGTATTATGACAGTATGTTGTGCATTCGTTTTTTCCATTTATTTAAATCGTAATGTTCTCTATATAATTTTTTTGTTTTAGCACTACATAAATCATAAAATTCTGAGTCATTTTGAAGTCTATGTGCTAATGCTCGTGCTTTACTTACATCATCAACAGCAACAGATAAATCAGGATGACAAAATCTTTGTGTGTCTACTTTAATATTACCAATACAGGGAATACCAAAATAAGCACAATTTAAACTAAAAGTACCAGCAGCTACGGTTGGCATCAAATGTACTGCGTATTTAAACGTAGATAAAACATTCATCCAACCACCCCATGATAATCGTTGAAGATGATTTAAATCTGGTATACTATGTTCATTTTCTCTTTTAGCGTGGGAATCTTGAGTCCATTTTTCACCTTCAAATTCCTGTGATACAATATAACTTTGAAAACCACCATACCATCTAGCAAAATTACCACCAACAATTACTTTATTTTCTTTAGTTGGATTAATATGTTTAATCAATTCCTCAATAAGTAAAGTATTGATAACGTTAACTTCTTTATCTGGGAATAATCCTTCATAAAATGAACTATCTATTTGATTATGAGCAAATATGCTATCACATTTAGATAATATATTATAAAAATTAAATTGATCAACAATATCATAATCATTAAACCACCAATTAGGACCTTCTTGTATATAATGTATTTTTTTATTGTTAGATTTTAAAATATCAATAAAATTAGAAGAATAAAATTGTGAATATGGGTTTTGAACGTTACCAATTTTAGTGCCTTCGGCACTTAAATTTAATTTACCTTTAGGTAAAATTAAAAATATATGGTCATAACCATTAATATTATTATATTCGAGTAATGGAAAATGCTCGGCATCTAAAGCATGCATCCAAGCAAACTCAGTACGCATATTAGGGTGATCTACAGGAATTTTACCTGTAAACCCCATTTCAGAAATAAACGCTATTTTCATCATTAGTTTTTGTATTATATTTAAAATGATCTAACCAATAATCAACCATTTCTTCCATCATTGATTTAAAAGTGTAAGTAGGTTTCCAACCTAATTCGGTTCTAATTTTTGTAGAATCTCCCTTTAAATAAGGTAGTTCTTCTGGTCTTAAAAATTTAGGATTTTGAACAACATAATCTTTATAATCTAAATCTAAACGATTAAATACTAATTCACACATTTCTCTTACTGAGTGTGTTTCCATAGTTGATACTATCCAATCACCAGGTTTATCATGCTGCATCATCAAATGCATTGCTCTTACGTAATCATATGAATGGCCCCAATCTCTATAAGAATCCATATTACCTAATTCTAATTTATCTTGTAATCCTAATTTAATTTTAACTGCTGCTTTTACCACTTTATTAGTTACAAAATTACTACCTCTTCTAGGTGATTCATGGTTAAATAATATTCCATTAGTAGCATGTAACCCATAGGCACGTCTATAATTTCTTACAATATTATAACCAAATACTTTAGCGCAACCATAAGGAGAAACTGGGTTCATAATAGTAGTTTCTCTTTGGAAGTTATCATCTTCAACTGATAAACCAAACATTTCAGATGAACTAGCTTGATAAAATTTAGCTTTAGGACATGCTCTTCTATATGCTTCTAATATATTAATAACACCTAATGCATTAGTTTGAACAGTATACTGAGGTATATCAAAACTAATTCTAACGTGAGATTGGGCAGCTATATTATAAATTTCATCTGGTTGGATTTTATCTAATAATCTCTCTAGTCCACCTTGATCTAGTAAATCACCATAGTATGTAGTTAATTTAGGTTGTACATGTTGAATTCTGGTGTTTTGTTCTTCAGCCATTGAATGTCGTCTAACAATACCATGTACTTCATAACCTAATTCAAGTAAATATTCCGCAAGATAACTTCCATCCTGTCCTGAGATACCTGTAATAAATGCTTTTTTCATATTATTTTGTTTGTGTATAAATTGATATATTATTTTCTGTACAATATTTTTCTTCGTTAGTTAATTGTTGTTCCTTAAATACTTCCATTTTAGTTAAATCAGGCCAATCATTAATAGACCATTTTTTAGGTTTAGTATTAATCGCTTTATCTAATTTATCTAAACCTATCTGTGCTGTTTCTGGTGCCATATAATAATGATAACCTATAGTTTTAATATCTTGGTCTCTCCAAGGTATATTAGGTATTCTACCATCGTAACTCATTTTTTTAAGTTCAATAGCAGATAATTTATTATTCGTCAATATAATGCCCCCCCTACCAAGAGACAAGTGTTTTTGAAATTGAAAACTAATACACATAAAAGTACCATGAATATAACTATTTTTTTTCCATAAAACAGCAGCATCAATAATATTATTAGTTACATAATAATAATCTTCCCAATCATAATTTCTCCACATTAAATCTATATTTAACTTTTGTGCTAAAAAAGGAATTGATAGGTAAGTTCTAGTAGGGGAACTCATTGATTTAGCATTAGTATATCTTAAACATAATTCAATTCCGTGAGTGCAACAATCTACTGCTACACCATACTTAGCACCAAAAAACTTAGATACTTTATTTTCAAATTCTGTTACCTTTGTAAAACTCATTACTTAAAATTAGGGGGGAAATAATTAATTCTTTGTTTTAATTTTAAATCTTTAATACCATCTAAACTTGGAAATTCATTTTTATAGAATTTACCATCTTTAGTTAATTGTTTAATACCTTTTACTTTTCTATTAAATAAATCTAAAACAATATTTATATCTTTAATCCCTAAAGAGAACACTTGATGATTTAAAGAAAACGCAGTAGACTTCTCTGTAATTTCTACTTCAACGGTGTCTATAATATCTCCTTGATCAACTTTTTCACTTACATAATGCCAAGTACCACCCGTTTTTTCCTCACCGTTTATTATTGAATGTACAGTAGAAAAACTACCTCTATATGCTGGTAGTAAACCGGGATGGAAGTTAATTATATTATCCTTTTTAATATGTTTTTTATCTATTATAAACGGATTTGAGAAGGATATAACTAAATCTATTTTATCTTTTAATACTTTAGTTAATACTTTATCAAATTTTTCCTTATCCGTGACTTCTGTTTTTATTTCATAATATTTTAAAAACTCAAGAAAACTAAAATTTGATACATCTCTTAAAGTTATCACACTTAGTTGATTAGGTTTAATATTTAAACTAAATAATTCTCTTATTAATTGTATTGTTTGGGATCCTTGCCCTATTATTAAATAATTTTTCATGTTAATTGATTATAATGTTTACTATGATATTCCTTTATTATTTTTATTGGATCAACAACTTTAAAGTCTGGATCTATATTAGGTAATATTTTATTCCATTCATGATAAGCCGTATTTTTATTCCATAATGCTTTTTGTCCTTTTAATAATAACTTACTATATTCTTTATCGTTATTATTATAATATTTAATTTTATCTACTGCATCTTCAACTGATGAGAATAATATCATTTCATCCTCATCATAATAAGTTTCTAACTCAGGCGCATTTTCAGTTAATAAAACTGATTTTGATGGTATTTCAATAACTCTACCTTTTAATTCACTCCTAGTATTAATAGCATTAGCACTAAAACATAATGAATACTTAGATTTAGCTACACTTTGTTTCATTTCTTCATGAGTTAAAAACCCTTCAATATGTACCTTTTCTCCTAAGTCTAAAAATTTATTTATTTTAGATGGTCTATCACCGTGCATTCCTCCATAATGTTGTATATTATATATTTTATCAAAATTGCCAGTACACATAGTATTAGGATTAAATCCCCATTTCATTTTATGAAACGATTCCTCTTTTAAACCATCTCTTAAATACCATTCTTTTACACCTTCAAATGTTATTATATCATCAACATAGGGAATCCAATGCTTTAAATTTGAATCATGAAACCTATAAGCATCACTAGATAATAAAATAACCTTACATAAGTCTTTTAATTCATTAAATTCAGTATGAACACCAATAAGATAATTAATGTGAATAAAATAATCAGCCTTAAAATCTATTATAGTTTGTTTTAAATCATCAAAAGAATAATGGTTATAATCATAATACTTAACATCATAACCTAATCTATCTAAAACTCCGTACCAATAAATTATAGCAGCACTATAATCAATAGGATTATTTTCATGGGCATGTCTAAGACTAATAACTACTTTTTTCATATAAAATCTTTATCAACTTCAACTCCATAATATGGACCTGTTTTATATTCATAAACTACAGTGTCATCCTCCAATATTAAAAAATTATGGCCTCCTTTAAGAGTAACACTAGCGTCCCCTGCTTCCAATACAGGTTCTTCAAGTATAGTATTATCTAGATCGTAAAAAGTTACTTTAACTTTACCTTTTAATACAACCCAAGATTCCTGGGCTATGGCTGTTTTATAATCTATATCTTTGTAAGTATGATAGTGTGGTCTAAATGTTTTTCCTTTTTCCATTTTTAACAAAGCTAATTGTAAAAATTCTGATTCGGGAATAACGTCCTCTCTAGGTGTATTTAATTCATTTAATCTAATTACTAAATGACATAAACTATCATCTATTTTACTATATATTTTTTTCATCTTTAAAATTTAGAAATTTTGCACCCTTCATTAAGTGGATATTATTATTATCATCATTATACATTTTTTTAAGTAATTTACTACATTTTTCTTCTACTACACTTAGTGGGTTATCATTAGATTTAACAAATCCGTAAAAATTATAATAATCACCATTAAGTTCAATTAAGGCAAATTCTTTCATAGAATCTGGGTGGTCATACCATTTATCCTCTCCAAATGACTTATTATTTGGTCTGGGGAACTTTTGTATAAATACTATACTATCATAAAAATGGACAGAAAAGGCATCTGTTTCATACTTATCAAACTTGCCAGTTTTTTTTAAATGTTTTGCTTCATCATCTCTATAAGCCCAACAATTTAACTTATCAGCAATATTTTTTAAAAACTCCATTGATGTTTTTTTAGGATCAAAAGGTTTTAATATAGGATCATAATTGTCTCTATCACAACTATATTCTGGGTAGTAAGATGCAAATGTATCCTCTACAACATATGTTCCATTTTGTTTTAAATGATCAAATAAAAATTCAAGTGAAGTAATAATTTGACTATTTTCATGTCCACCATCATCTATAATCAAATCAAATGGGCCTTCATTATCAACAACTTTTTGTAAAAATTTAATATCACATTGATCTCCAATATAAATTTTAATATCGTGGTTATCACTTCTCCATCTAGTAGTATACGGATCAATGTCAATACCTACAATCTTAGCTTGGGGAAAATATTCTTTCCACATATAAAGAGAACCACCATTATAAACTCCAATTTCTAATATTTTTAGATCACTTTTATTTTTATATTGAAATAAATGCGAATCATAAATGCTAAAGAAATGGTCATGTTTAATGATAGCCCCCCTTGCTCTATTTTTTAAAGCATCAATTAATTTCATCTAATATTTTTTTATAAACGTTATTAAACATCCAATCCTCGTAATTGTTATATTGTTGTACTTTTTTATGATTTTCCTTTACTATAGGTAATAAACTTTCATAATGTCCAGGTTTAGCAATAGTTCTAAATATATCAGCTAAATCTTCTATTTTTTCAAATGATAAAATGCCCTTATCATTAAAATAGCTACCTATATTAGGACAACCCCAATAAATTGGAATTGTCCCCGTTGCTAAACAATCCATAATTTTTTCAGTAAAATAATGATTTGTTCTATTATTTTCAACTATAATAGAATATTTGTAATCTGCCGATCCCTCTTCTTTACCCTTAATTTCCTTATTAGCCCCGGTTCCATATAAATCTATACCTGTAGCATACTTAGCTATTTTATGTCTTAGTTGATGGCCTTCAATCCAATTCTTCCAAGAATAAATCATAGATACTAATTTAGTTTTAGGGTGAATTTTATTAAATTTATCATCTAACCAAATGCCATTATCAACTGTGTATATAGTTTTACTTGGATGTTTACTTAATAACTCATTATCATAAGTTAGGATATAATCAAATTTATCTATTATTTCTTCCGCTTTTTTATATCTTTTTTGTTGCAGGTCATGTAAAGGTCTAGGTTCATGTAGCCAACCTAACTTTACTTTACTATTAATTTTATCTATAATATGTAAATGTTCATTATCAAAACATTCATCAGTAAAAATAGTAATACCATCCCAATTAGTAAAAGGACCAACATACTCAATATGTTTAGGTATTTTATTAAAAGCAATCCCAGAATAATTATGAATACCAGATAAACTGGAGTTCATAATATTATTTATTTTTAATTTGCTCATAAATTTTTTCTTTAAACTTAGTAGCTGACCAACCATGGTCTCTACTTAGATAATGGATTGGTATTCCCAATTCTTTTCCTGTATAATAATCCTTGTTTTTATAATCATCACCTAAAAACCTAATATCAGGATCGAGTCTACTTAAATGCCACATTAATTTAGCTTCTGTATCATAAGTAGTGATAACATCAACTTGTTTTAAACTACTAATAATTAATGACCTATCCCAAACATCTAATATAGGTTTTAGTTTAGTGGGTCTTTCAACAGAAGGGTCTATATGAATAAACACATGTAATTCATCACAATGTTTCTTACATTCATTAAACATTTTAATATAACCTGGGTGTATTACATCAAATGCCCCAGCTATAACTCCAATTTTCATATTAATTATCTATTATTGAATGTAGTAAAATTTCATGTGCTAATTCTACAACCGCATAAGAATTATAATTAACATGATATTTAAAATTAGCATCCATTTGATTAAGTTTATTACTTGGATTAAATCCAGATAATACTGCATACGGCACGTTATTATCTTTACACCATTGGGCCGCATTAACTACATTCATTGAATTACCCGATGATGATATTAATATAACTAACGTATCTCCATCAACAAAATCCTTTAAAAATTGCTTATAAGCCTCGTCTCTTCCATAATCATTTATATAAGCCGTTAACATGGGAGCATCTGAAAATGAAAATGATTTTTTATTTAAAAATTTAGTATAATCAACACTAATATGTGAAGCCATTGCATTACTGCCCCCATTACCTATAATAATTACTTTTTCAAATAAACCAACTAAGTTACCCAATTCATTAGTTTTATTTTTAATATTATCTATTTCTAATTTTAAATTATCTAAGTTCATCTAATAATCTTTTTAATACTTCAATTACATAATCTTGTTCTTCTCTTGTTATTTCAGCAAAAAATGGCAACCATAATCCCTGATTATGAAATTTCATAGTTTGTGGTAAATCTATATCATGGTTATAAGCTGGTTCTTTATGTATAGCTTGAATATCCCATTTACAACCCACATCATTTCTTCTTAAGATATCAACTATCATATCTCTATTATAAACATCACCTAAAACAACATGGAAATTTTGCCAATTATATCTAGTACAATAATCAGGTATTAAATTCCCTATTTGAATATCATAATCTTTAGATAATTCCTTAATTTTTTTATTATAATATTTACCAGCTTTAGTTCTTAATTCTACTTCTTCATCAAATGATTTTAATTGAGCCATTCCTAAAGCACAGGGAATATCCGCCATTTTATAATTGCTACTAATTTTATCAAACTGTTCTTTAAGTAAAAATTGTGCTTTATCTCTTTCTAATGGTGAAACTGAAGTACCAAAAGCCCTAAATGATCTTAACCATTCGGCCTGTTTTCTACTTCTAGTTACTATCATACCTCCCTCACCTGTTGTTAAACATTTTCTAGCCTGAAATGAATAAGTATTAATAAAATTACTCTTACCTATTTTATTGCCTTTATATTCACTACCAAAACCACAGGCTGAGTCTTCAATAATTGGAATGTTTAAACTATTAAATGAATCTAAATCACAAGGAACACCCATTTGATTTACTAATATAATTGCCTTAGTATCCGCTGTTACTCTTCTAACTATATCTTCATAATAAGGAACACCAAATTCGTTTACATCACACCAAATAGGAGTACCACCAACATTACTAACAGCAAATCCACTAGCTACCCAACTCCAAGAAGGTACTATTACTTCATCTGTGGGTTCTAATCTTTTACCATTATTAATAGCTAATAAAGCTAATTCAATAGCTACAGTTCCATTTGCTACTGCTACATAATGACCACTGGGATCATCATTATATTCTTTAACTTTTTCTTCAAATTCACCTATTCTTGGACCACCACTAATCCAACGTGAATCTAATACTTCTTTTATTGCATCTAAAGCAATATCCGTTTTAATGTAAGGTTTACCTAAAGGTACTTTCATAACTTATTTTTAATTTGTGTTAATAAACTCCAAACGTCAACACAATTAACATTTGGTCTTTCCCCCAATATAAAAAAATCTAATTCCAACTCCAAGTTAGATTTAGAAACTATTGGTTCTATTATTTCTCTATATCCTATTTCTACTGTTTTATTTTTTACCCACTTAGTAGAGTCATAATATAAACTTTCACCTTCCCATATAAAGCTTCCTTCATCTCCTACAATTACTATTTTTCTTTCTTTATCTGGGTAAATCCATGATGAATAAAAATCACCTCTTACACCATTGTTAGTAAATAAACTTAAATTACAAGAACTAGACTGAATAGGTGGTTTAAATTCATTATTAACTTTTATATCTGAAATAAATGACGTTCCAAATAAATCTAAAAACATATATAAATCATGGATCATATAATCTTCAATAATACTAACATCAGATCTAACTCTTGGGCCCATGGATGCTCTTATACTCTTCCAATATAAAGGTTTACCTATTTTATTTAAATTATTTTTAATATAATTATACTCGTTAGAATAAAGAAATATATAACCTGGGAATGTCCAGTGTAAGTCACGGGCTTCATCTATATTAGTTCCACAAGGTTTTTCTATTAATACTTTAACATTATCATATTTAGCAAAATCTTTATGTAATTCAGCATTAGTAGCAACTATAATATGTGTGTACTTTATATCAACATCATCCATACTTTTAAATAAAGGCACATCTACATCAATAATAGGAGAAGGATCAACTACACCAACTAATTCATACTTTGAATTCATGATAGTTTTATACCAGTTTTTACCCCAATAACCACAACCAACTAATAAAATTTTTATAGTTCCCATGTTTGTACTCCTTTATTATCTATATTAATTAAGGTCCCTTCCTCTACTATGTCTTTTGTTATTATGAGAAAATAACCTCCTCCACCAGCACCACATAATTTAATTCCTTTAATATCGTATTCTTTCTTTAATTTTTTTTCTTGCACTAATAAATCTTGATTCATTATATGTGAATTGATTGATTTTTTAGTTTCCCACCCTTTATTAAAAATATCAAAAAATATTTCTTCATTATCTAAATTATCATGCATTATGTCTACTAGTTCTAGTAATCCATATGATTTATCAAAATTAACATTTTTTAATATATTAGTGGAAGAACGAGTTATACCTGTTGAAACTAAAAAGAAATTATAATTTTTAAATATAGATGTTGATAAATTCTCCTGAAGTATATAATCAGGGTAAAATATAAATTGTTTTAGACCTCCCAAAGCACATCCATAAGGGTCTTGATAACCTGTAAGTGGGTTGAAATTTCTTTCTAATTTTATAGCTAATTTGGCTATTTCAGACTGAGAATAATCTATGCCTTTATATTTACAAGCAGCTGCAATACATGCTATTAAATAAGAAGAAGATGAAGCTAACCCCGAACCACTTGTAGGTATATCACAATTAAATGACATAATAATAGGGGGTAAATCAAAATGTTTAATTACTTCTCTGGCTATATCATTTTTTATATCTATTGGATGATATACTTCTTCACTTTTACTATAGTTAATTTTCCAAGTATCAGTACTTATATTTTCATTTATTGTTATATAAGTGTATAAATTAGGAGGAAATGATATAGCTGATCCTATTCCAAATTTATCAATAAACCCTTGCAAGTCGGTTGAACCCCCAACTAGTGAAATTCTTAATGGACATTTACTTACTATCATTGTATAAAATTTTAACTGGTGAACCCACAGCTTTACAATTGCTGGGAATATCTTTATTTACTAATGTAAGTGCTCCTATTATAACATTATCACCGATTGTAACTCCAGGTAATATAACTGAATTTGTTCCTATTTGAACATTATTACCTATTTTTATAGGTGCTCTTTCTATATGGCTACCATTTAAGGGATCCTTTTCTAAATTTTCAAATCTATAATTAGAAGAATCATGAGTTAAAACATGTACACCAGATGATATGGTCACATTATTTCCAATAGTCAAACCACCAGAACCATCAACTAAACAAAAATATCCCACCCAAACATCATTACCTAATTTAATATGTTCTTTACCTCTGACAATGTTAAATTCATTCCAAGGTCCTACTTCATTTTTTAATTTATTCCAATCCGGCAATCCACTCATTTGTTTTTCTTATTCCTCCTATAATAGTTGTATTATCAAACCAACCTAAATTTTTTAACTTAGTTGTATCACCTACTCTTTTATTTTCAACATCATTTCTATTTTCAGGTAATTTATTTACTTTTAAATGTTTTCCAGTAACTAATTCTACTACTTCAATTAACTTAGTTAATGAAATACCAAATTGAGTTGAAACATTAAATACATCCTTATTTGAATTAAATGTAGTTAAAATTATTGCATTAACCACATCTTCTACGTAAACTAAATCTAATATTTTTTCGTCTGGATTTCCATATACAGTTATTTCATTATTACCTTTATGTATTTGACTTAACCAATTAAAAATAACTTCAGTATAAGCACCTTCACAATCCATTCTAGGTCCATAAACACTAAAAAACCTATTAATAGTATAATCCAATCCATACATGTTATCATAGCTTCTAATTAGACTTTCTGTATAATATTTTCCAGCCCCATAAACTGTATGAGGGGTACAGGGAGAATCTTCTTTAATTGGTTGAACTTTAGGTTTATTATAAACACTAGCAGTTGAAGCAAAGAATAACTTTATTTTATTTTTAGTACAATAATCTACAACATTAAAACCACTATTAGCGATGTATTCATGTCCTTCACGGTTAAATTTAGCACACCTATTAATACGTGTAGCAGCTAAATGGAAAAAATGAGTAACGTTTTTAATAACGCTAAAATCAAAAGTAGAAACATCACCATAAAGAAATTTAATTTTAGGATTATCTTGAACATTCCTTAAATTTTCAGTTCTAACTAAATTATCTATAAGATAAACATTATTAAATCCTTCTTTTAATAATCTTTCACTTAAATGAGAACCAATAAAACCTGCTCCACCTGTTATTATTGCGTTTTTTCTTTCCATAACTTTTTAAATTCTTCAACCATTACTTTATTAAAATCTTCAAATCCACCTAGATTACTTGTAGAATAATTTGATACCCTATATAACCAAGTAGGGTTAGGTTCATACGTACCTTTATGTTCATTTATTAATATAAGTGCCCAATAAGCCATATCAGCAGCACCTTTAAATGTTTTTAAATCAGGTTCACCTATCAGGTTATGTAATTCTTTTCTATACATTGTGCCCGGGGCTAGCATAGCATTATTAGCTCTTGTTATTTCATTATTAGTAATACCAAACCATTCTTTAAATCTATCAAGGGGTTCCATATAATTAGGTTTAAATTCAGGGTGAATCATAGGGCCTAATTGATTTAATTTTTCATCAGCTCTAATACCATTACTACTAAAAAACATTATTTCGGGTAAACTAAAAGCAACTTTACCTTTTTCATAAAAATCTTTAGTAAACACATCATCTTGTCCTGTGTTATGGATTATATCTCCTTCAACTAAAGGTAAAGCTCCAACCCATCCACCACTGCAAATTCCCATTCCAAAATTATAATCGCTATAATGGTATATAACTTTATCATTAACTAAGTCCTTTATATCATCAGATATTTCTTTATCACCATTATCATTAAAAAGAATATATTGGTAGTCTATATTAGCTTCCTTTAAAGCATGTAAATTATATTGTACAGACTCATTTACATAAGGATTACGTTTATATAAATTATGTATTACTGATACTTTCATTTAGCAGGGTTACCTTTTACAATTGTATTAGATGGTATGTCTTTTGTAACTACAGCCCCAGCTCCAATAATAACATTATCACCTATATTTACAGGTAATATAGTAGCATTAGATCCTATTCTAACATTATTACCTATTATAGTTTCTCTTTCTACCCATTCATTTCTATCCTCTGTAAATTTATCATTAGTAAACATTACCCCATGACCAATAAAACAATTATTACCTATAATAACTCCAGAACATATAAAAGAATGAGATGAAACCTTAGTATTATTACCAATAGTACTTCTTTCCTGTATTTCAACAAATGGACCTATAAAACAATCATTTCCAATACTACAGCCATATAAATTAACAGGTTGTATTATTTTAGTACCCTTACCTAACATTACATCAGGTAGATGATCAGGGTATAATTCTTCAATTCTTTTGGCTTTATCATCTATAACTAAATCAAAACTGCCCTTTTCTTCACCAATAATTAACTTATCAAATTTACAACCCCATTCTGTTAATTGGTTGTAAGTAAACTCTCTATAATCAATTTTAGATGAGTTACCTCTTGCTGTCCAATAAGTTATATGCCAGCCCTCATCTTTAAGTCTATTTATTTTATTGATATTTTTATAATTAGGTTCCGCTAAGTCATATCTTCTTACATCTGAGTAAAAACATATAGTTTCATCTATATCAACATAAGCTTTTTTTTGCTTATCTGAAAATCTTTTAGCTTTTTTAAATTCTTGCATTTACCAAATTTTAATTTTACATCTTAATATATCCCAAAACATCATCCAATCTGCTAATTTAGCTTTTATAGGATCATGGAAAGCAGCAGGTTCATTTTTTTCAAATAAGTAATGTCCACTCCAAGCAAAGGGGTAAATAATAAAAGGAATAATAGGAATTAAATACCAAAGCCAATAGTAAAAAATTAAATAAGTACTAATTAAAGTTACCCATTGACCTAAAAAATGCAACCTAATACAGTTTTTATTTTTATGAAGTTTTAAATACTTTTTATAATAATCCCTCATAATAGCTATTTTGTTTTTCTTGTTTCTCTATAGTTTTATGGTGATATAAAGCTAAGTCTTCCATAGGAGGTAGAGCAGCGAATTTTTTATGTCCCTCTAACACTTCATGTACTTTATTTTTCCATTTAATTTCTGGTTTGTTTTTCCAAATACGCCATTGATAATCAGGCCAATTAACCCAATTTCTTTCATTTAATTTCCAACCCCATTTTTGAACATGTTCATCTAAAATACCTTTTACTGTATTTACTCTAGGAACTAAATAAACCTCACTTGATGGGTTAGATTCTATTATCTTAGGAAGATTTCTAATTAATAATCTATTAGGTACTTCATCAGCATCAATTTGAAATATATAATCACCAGAACATATTTCCGATAGTTGATTTTTCCAATCTGCAAAATGATGTTTAAAGGTTGCTGCAACATAGTTAGTATTAGGTTCTTCTTTTAATTCTAAAATACGATCCCATACCTCAGCAGTACCTTTACCTTTATCAAATAAAACTACTATTTCATCCTCAGGTCTTCTATTATCTAATAGGAAATTAAGTAAAATTGTAATTTCTTTTAATTCATTACAAACAGTAATGGCATAACTTATTTTCATATAATATTAAGGTAATAATCCAATATACGAAAGAGCATCCATAAAGTCACGTTCTTTAAAATGTTTTACTGTGCTCATATCGGTTTTATATTCTCCTTCTTCATTTTTAACGGCTTCAACAGCTGCCCATTTCCAATCGTCTTTATTTGCCCCATCGGCAAAAACCATACCTTTTTCTTTAACATTAATTGTATTAGGTAGCCATATTAATTCTGTACTAGGATCTACCCAAGCTAAATCCTTATATAATTCAGGAAGAATTTCCCATTGTTCATTAAAAAATTGAGATCCTTTTTTCATTAAACTATTAGTCCAAAATCCACAAGACATACTATAATAATTAGTTATATCTTTATTAACCTCAACTTTATAACATAAATCTCCACCTGATTTAGGGCAATTTATTATTTCATCGTGTTGCATATTATTTTAATTTTTCTAATTTTGGCAATTCTAATTTAGGCATTTGTAATTGTACCTGTTCTGCAAATTCAGGAAGATTATCTTCAAGAATTGTATCAACTAAATCTCTCATATTTTCCCAACTAAAATTAGTTTTAGCAAAATGTTTTTGTTTCTTAGATCTCTCTAAGAATTTTTTATAATGTTTATATAAATTTTTTAATGTTGTACCTACATGAGGTTCACTTACTTTAAACCACTTTGCTTCCTTAATTAACCAAGCATTAGCAGCTGAAGCATGTACCGGTTCTAAAGTACCTGGTAGTAAAGAAGTATATTCTGGGTTTAAAAAGTCCATATGGCCTGACCAGCCAGAAGCCATAATTGGTTTTCCTGTTAATCCAAATTCTAATAATGGTCTACCAAACCCTTCTCCTTTAGTTAAACTTAACATAGCTTTTACTTTAGGGTGGTTGTATAACTCATTCATTTCTTGATCACTAAATTCTCCGGATAATAAGTAAATATTAGGTAAATTTGATGATTTTATATTTTTTCTAATTTCTTTAATTTTATTTAATATTTGATCTCTACTTATGTAAGATGAAACACCTGTAGATGCCTTTAATATTAGTGCTGGTTTAGGTCCTCTTTTATCTTTAAAAGTTTCATAAAATGATTTTACTAATAATCCTACATTTTTTCTATCATGTCCTAAATCACCATTCATCCAATGACCTACAAATAAAAAACAAAATTGTTCGTCTATTTCTTTTAAATTAATATTTTTAATTTCATTAGATTTTAAAGTTTTATAAATATCTAAATTTACACCTTCAAATACAGTTTTAATAGGTTTAATTAATTTAATTTGACCCATTGTTTGTTGTGTTTGAGAATTTTTCTTTTCGTAAATCATATTTTCAAAATTCACCTTAGAAAACTCAGAAGATACTAAATTTAAATCCATTCTATTCATTCCCTCAACCCACTCAGGTTTACAAGCTGTGGCTTCAATACCTGCTGTTAAACCAATATTATATTTTCCAACAGGTTGAAATTCATTAGGAATAGTTATTTGCATCCATATATCAGGCTTTTGTTGTTGCCAATTAGGTTTAGCTAAATGCCCTAATAAAAAATTCCATTCTGGATTTTGGTTACAAAACCCCCAGGAAGTTTCTCCCCATCTTTGAGATAATAATTCAACTTTATATTTATCTAAATCAATAATAGCCTTAACTATATCTCTAGCTCTCGCTCCATATCCTGAGTAAGTGTCAAATGGACATGATATTACAAATCTTGGTTTGCTCATTAATATATAATTTTATGGTTTAAAAATTTTCCTTTATACTTATTAGCATTTACTATTTCATATTTATCTTTACCTTTAAAAATAGTAAATAATTCATCAATAGCATTAATAACTCTTTTCGCTTGGTGTTTTGAAGTAAATCCTGCTTCATCTCCTACTGCCCAATCTCTACCTACTTTACCTCTTCTTTTTAATTCCTTTCTACCTAACTTATATACTTCTTTCATTCTTTCAGCTGCATCTTCCCAGGCACATCTATCATCAAAAATGTAAGGTGTTGGAGGAGAGCCTTGGATTGATCTACTAGTTGGGTAAACGGGAAATGCCCATTCTCCATGCTTTTTATATGTACCTCTATGGTTAGAAGGTATGTCTCTACTTGGTGTAAACCAATTACCTTTATTATCAATAAACCTCATTTGATCCTGCATTCCACCAGTAACATTAGCTATTATAGGGGTACCTGCCAAAATAGATTCAGTATTAGCTAACCCCCAACCTTCATTAGAAGTTAATAATACGGAACAATCAGCCATATTATAGAAAAAATTTAATTGTTTTTCGGATAATTTTTGGTCTACTAAATATATTTGATCATGGTATTTTTCACCAAGTAAATATTCTATTACTTGAGGTAAATCAGTTCCGGGATCAGTTACTTTTTCCGTTTTAAGGATAAAAGCACATTTTTTGGCTTTATCCTCAGGTAATGAATCTAAAAATACTCTAAACGCTAATAAGGTATCAGGTATTTGTTTCCTTCTGATGTTTCTTGAGTTAAAATAAAGTGTGAAATCATATTCTTTGCCTTTAAATACAGCATTTTTAAATTCTTGTAATTCAACATCTGTATCATCAATAGGTTTATATGCATTAGTATCTTTACCATGGGGAATATACTTAAATAATCTTCTAGAATTATCACACCCTTCTAATACTAATTTATTTATATTAACTGTTTGTTTAGATATACCCATAAGTAAATCACAAGCTTCATAGTAAGGTTTATTATACATTGGGGCAGGATAATCATCCCAAATATTTAAGTAAACTATAGGTATATTTTTTCTTATTTCTTGTTCCATATTCCAAACATGCATAAAGTACCTTGGATCAGTAAATAAAAATAAAGCATCAGGTTTCTCTATCTGTAATATTTGTCTAATAGTGTTGGGATCACCATACCCATTAGTAGGATAAAGTATAACCGAAGCATCATTTAACCCAGACATTTTATTAGTATCAGCACTAATATCCAGCTTTTTCCCTACTTCAGGATGTTTAATTGCACCAGACATTTGTACCCAATTAAAATGTTGAGCCGTATGTATAACTATTTCTTTAGCTACTGTAGCTACACCAGAGTGAACTCTAATGTCATCACATATCAAAAGAATTTTTTTTCTTTTATTAGGTGGTAAGTATTTGAATTGTTCTTTATTCATTGATTATAATTCAAGATTTGTTTGATTGGTTATTTGTTTACGAAAATCATCATCTGTGAGAAACAAAAACAAAGCACGGTCTGCAAGTTTTTGAAATGAAAATTTCCTTTTTACACATTCAATCTTAAAATTCTCGAATAAATCGCTTTTAACTTTAACACTAGTTAGTGTCATTGGTTTTTTATTTGTCATAATCTTAATTTATTAAAACGTTTATTATACATATATAAGTATTTATAAAAGTCGTTCTTTTATTCACAATACCCACAAGTACAGGGGTAATTTTGTTCCTTTATTTTTCCTTGGGAATTAAACACGTGAGACATAAAATTATTTACGTATTTACTAGCCCTATTTAACTTAATTTTACCACTTGGGGGTGAAAATTCTTGTATTCTTGTTTGTGCCCAGTCACAATTTTCATATAATTTTCTTTTAACTATAAAAAATTTAATATCTATTTTATCTAAAGGGATATTATATAATTCGGAAAAGTATTTTTTATATAAAATAAGTTGAAATTGTTTATCTTCATTTTTTTTCATTTTATCATGCCATCCTCTAGTACTTGTTTTAATATCAATTATTGTAAAAGTATCACTACGTTCATGATATAAAACAATGTCTAACATTCCCTTAAATAGTAAATTATTTAACATTTTATTAGGAGTATTAATAATAGGTAATTCAATACCTACTAAATAAGTACCCCTTTTAGAGAAATAACCACCTACCTTTTTCTTAAAAAATCTTAGTATTTCAACTCCGTCTTCAAAAAATTCCCTCATTTGGGCAGCATCAGAAAAATGAACTTCATTATTTTGTTTATATTGTTTTTGATAAGATTCAATAAACACCTCTTGAAATCTATCTATTAACTCTAATCTATTAGCCGCTGCCTTAGATTGTTCATAAAACACAGTTAAATATTCTTGAATTACCTCATGAATAGCGATACCAAAAACTAAATATATGGAAGCATCTCTTTGGCTAATCTTATCCTTGTAATGCAGCGCCCATTTTCTTTGACATTGTTTAAACATAGATATCTGAGAATATGATATATTCTTTTGATATGAGTAATCAATTTCATGGGGAGGATTCTTTTGAATCTCCTTAACTATTTTAGGTATTTTTTTAGCCAAATTTTATTTTTTCCATTTATCACGTCCTACTAATAAACCAATAATTCCATAATTAGCAATATCAATAAACGTGTCTTCCATTCCTTCTCCTCTAACATAATTTTTACCATTAATAAGAAGATTTTTTAGTCTAGAAATTTTGTCTGTAAGTCTAATACATAAACCAGTAAGTGAGAATTTTTTATCATCCTCTGATTTTAAATCTCCACCTAGGGCAATATTATTTAAACCATAATCCATATGTTTAGCTGCAAACATTTGATACATTTCATTACCTATTCTTTTATACTCCTCAGCTAACTCAGGATATTCAGTTTCAAATACTTCAACTACTCCCAAACCATCAATCGTGGTTTCTTTCTTTTCATCGGCCATTAATTCATATGCCTTTTTACTATCCATTTACTTGAGATTTAATATTAAAATATTTTTCTAATATTTCTAATCTTTCGTCTGCTGATGCTAGTAATTTTAGGGCCTCATTACAATTATCCCAATAATCTTTTGTTGAGTGATCACCAATACCCGCTGGGTGGTTTGTTAGTAATTTAATACTTGCTAATGCTTTAGCTTTATCTGCTTCAGCTTCTTTTTTTAAAAATTCGTATACTTCTTTATTCATAATTTTAATTTAACGGTTATCTATATATACTATTACTTCTGTGTAATAATCTAAAAAATCTTCAGTAAAGATATAATCTTTATTTATTTCAAACATATCAATAGAATATAATTTCACTTTTGGAAATAATCTAAGATAGGTATCCCTGAAAATTTTAAACTTTTCTTTATAATTTGCTATATGCCATTCTCCTACTATTTTTTTTACATTTTCTTTTATCCACCAAAAATTACTATCATTAAAAATATTATATTCTCCACCTTCACAATCAGTTTTTAAAAAATCAATTTTATCTACATTAGCATTTTTAACAATATCCATAAAGGTTAACGTTGGGAATTTACCTAAAATTTCTTTAATTTCACCCTCTTTTACATCATAAGCATGTAAAACTTCTTCTCCACTAGTACTACCCACACCAACTTTAAAAATTTCACAATTTAATTTCGTTGTCTGACAGTTATCTATAAGAGTAGATATTAAGGTGCTACTAGGTTCTATACAAACTACTTTTGATGGGTTTTGATTTTTTATTTGATAAGTAAAAGGGCCTATACTTGCCCCAAAATCAAATACAATATCCCCATCCTCTACCTTAAACTCAACCTGATATTGTCCACCCCTATCAATAAATTCTTTTCTTATTTCATCCTTAAACCATCCCTGACTCGAACCCCAATTAAAATTATCAAGTTTGTTATTACTCATTTTAATAGTTTACTGATTTCTTTATTGTTATACCCCATATTAGTTAATATACTAAGAATAATATCATCTTCCAAAATGTTTAAATAATCCTTTACTTCAGATTTTGAACACTCCCAATAACTTGATAAAAAACTTAATAATTCATTATTATGTTGTTTTATATTTGATTTGATATATTTATTCCATTTATTATTTACAGGAATGAATTCTCTATAAATAGTATAAATTTCTTTTTTATTTTGAGGATTTATACTCTGTACTTCATTAACTATATCTAGAAAATCTTTATTCATAGATAAAAACCTATGAATCATATAACTATTCCACACCTCCCAATCTTTATCTGTAAAATTTTCGACTGGTGATTTAATATAATTGATTTGTTTGATCCAATCAAATATATTCTTCATTAGGCAATTTCTTCCTCTAGTTCCTCTCTTAAATCAGCAGGAACTGATCCCTTTAATATCTTACCTGTTTTAGGATCAAAAAATACTGGTATTGGTAATAAGGCATCTTCGTCTGTTCCAGTAATAAATTTAGATACTGTTCTTAAGATTACACCTTGTTGAAATACACTTCCACCTTTTGAATTTTTAATACCAGTGGTATTTTTTAAATCAATTGGGGGACCTGCTGGTTGTTGTGTTGTTGGATTATTCATATTATTTATTATTTATTATATTATTAATTAAACTCATTACATTAATTTCTTTATCTATTCTAAAATTAGCTTTGTATTGATGGTCATTTATTAAAGTAGCTATAGTACCTTCTTTAGCAAATACATATTCACTTGCTCTTTCATACAAAGCCCTAAATAATTCATCAAAATCGTCTACATTAGCATCAGCTATAATTTGACGAATTTCTTTAAATGTATCTTTATCTTGTTTTAGTTTATCAATAACCTTATCTATATAATTAGATGATACTAATATTGATTTATCTAATTTTAATATATTATCTTGTGTAGATAACTGTATTGTATTAATACATTTACGTAAATCAGGGTAGTATTGGTTAACTAAAGGCACTAAATCATTTATATCATGTTTTATTGATTCTTCTTTACAAATCCAATTTAAATGTTTAGCAACATCTTTTTTAGTTGGAGGTACAATTTTAAGTACTTGACATCTAGATTGTAAAGGATCAATAATACGTTCTACAAAATTACAAGTCATAATAAATCTTGTAGTACGTGAAAATGTTTCTATTATGTTTCTGAGCGACGCTTGCGCTTGAATTGTGAGAAAATCCGCCTCGTCCAAGATAACAACCTTGAGGGACTTAAATGAAGCAACCGATGCGAAACCAGAGACTTTATCCCTAATAGTTTCGATCCCACGCTCGTCAGAAGCGTTAATATAAATGTGATCACAATCTAAGTTTTTAACAATTAATTTGGCTAAAGTAGTTTTACCAGTACCAGCTGATCCGTAAAATATTAAATTTTGTATATCGTTTTGTTCTAAATAACTAGATATCGATTTTTTGATATTTTTATTACCAACATAATTCTCTAGTTTAATAGGTCTATACTTTTCTACTAATAAACTATTCTCCGAATTCGCCATATATTGAATATTTTTTTTCTGGTTCTGGTATTACTTCTGTTTCTTTTGAATCAATAGCATATAAGTTACTCTTAAGAGGTTCTAATCTATAATGACCTTTAAATCCGGTTTTAATCATATAAGCCTCTAATGTATCAGTTAATGATTTATGAATAGGCCCATCTGGTTCATTTGCAACTAATCTCCACTTATCTCCAGGTGGAACTCTACGAGCAATTAATATATTTTTTTCTTCAATTTTTGTCGCCATAATATACGAAATTATTTTACATCATCCCCATCATTGATGGATCTATTTGGGGTTGGTTTTTATTATTATCCTCTTCTAGTTCATTTACTACAGTACATTCAGTTAATAAAACTGTACCTGCAACTGATGCTGCATTTTCTAGTGCTAGTCTAACCACTTTAGTTGGATCAATAATACCAGCCTTTTTCATATCAGTTGTAGTACCAGTTTTTATATTATAACCCGCCCAAACATCATTACCGGAGTTAATTAATTGATCAGCTAATATTTGTCCTTTAACTTCCTCATAACCAGCATTTACAAGAATTTGATTAAATGGTTTTGCACAAGTTGATTTTACAATTTGTGCCCCAGTTGTTTTTGCTTCTATACCTGATGAAGCGTATAGTAAAGCTGTTCCACCTCCAGGTACAATACCTTCCTCAATTGCAGCTTTGGTAGCATGTAAAGCATCATCAACTCTATCTTTTTTCTCCTTCATTTCAGTTTCAGTATTTCCTCCTACATGAATAATAGCTACTCCACCTACAAATTTAGCTAATCTTTCTTGCAATTTTTCTACTTCAAATGGAGTTTCTGCCTTATCTATTTGGTTTTGAAGTTCTTCTATTCTCTTTTCAATATTTACAACTTCACCTTTTCCATCAACTATAGTTGTTTTTTCTTTTTCCACAGTAATAGTTCTAGCTTCACCAAACCAATCCCAACTGAATTTATCTAGCTTCATTCCTTTTTGTTTATCAAATACTGTACCACCAGTTGTAATAGAAATATCTTCTAGAACTAATTTTCTTCTATCCCCAAAGTCAGGTGCCTTAACAGCACATACTTTCATTGTACCTCTCATTTTATTAACAATAAGAGTAGCAAGTGCTTCATTATCAATATCCTCAGCAATAATTAATAATGATCTTGCTTGTGCTGATACTGCTTCTAAAACAGGTAATAATTCTTTAACCTGAGTTAGCTTTTGGTCAGCAATAAGAACGAGGGGATTTTCTAAAGTAGAAGTCATATTACTATTGTTAGTAACAAAATATGGTGATTTATACCCTCTCTCAAACTGTAACCCTTCAACAGTCTCTAAATACGTTTCACCTGTACGAGATTCTTCTATATGAACAACCCCCTCCATTCCAACTTTGTCTATTGCTGTTGCAATCAATTTACCAACCTCTTTATCATTGTTGGAAGAAATTGTTGCAATTTGTTCTAATTGTTTTTCACCTGATATATCTTCAGATATTTCTTTTTTTAGATTTTTTACAACTTCACTTACAGTTGCATCTATATCTCTTTTAATTTGAACCGCATTTTCATTATTATTTAAGGCATTTAGTCCTGCCTTTATCATATTACTTGCTAATAATGTAGAAGTAGTAGTACCATCACCAGCTTTTTCAGCCGTTTTAATAGCGGCTTGTTTAACTAATTGCACTCCTAATTCCTGATTGGGATCTTTTAATGTTATAGATTTTGCTACTGTTACCCCATCTTTAGTTGATTGAGGAACTCCTTGATCATTAGCAATCACAACATTTCTACCATTAGGTCCTAAAGTTGATACTACAGCATTTGCTAGTATATCAATACCTTTTACTAAATTTTTTCTGGCTGAAGAGCCAAATTCTACATTTTTATTCATTAGATAAATTATTTATTTGTTCAAATTCTTCTTTAGTTACTTCTGTTTCTGCTATTACTTCTTCAATAGCTGTTTTACTATTAACTTTAGCTAACACCTGATTTTCAGGGCCAACATAATATTCTTCTCCATCATAAGGTAATTTTGTAAAACCCATAGTTGGTAGTACTACTTTATCTCCTACTTTTAAAACGGTAGAAATAAATTCCCCACTAATGGTAGGTTTACCAGGTCCAACTGCTACAACCTCGCCAAATTCATTTTTTTCTTTTCCTAAATCGGGTACAATAATATTACCGTAAGTAGTCTCCTCTGACTCAAACGGTTTAACGATAACTGCGTCAAATAGTGCTTCTAATTCCATCTGTATATTCTTTTATGTTATTTCTTATATTTTTAAATTGTGTTAAAAATTCACTTAAATCCAATTTCTTTTTAATATGTAATTGTTCATCACTAATCCATCTTAATGCTTGATCAAATCTAGCATGATAAGAAATTGATTTTGAATAAGTTTTGCTTTTACCCTTAGACCTAAAATGGTCTTTATCGGATTCAACTTTTATATTAACAGTATAACAATGATCATCCTTAGTTATAAAATAAGGATTTAAAATAGGATCTTCAATTGTTGTTATTGATTTTGCTTTTCTAGCCATATAACTTTTTTATTTGTTGTACCATCAATATACGTAAAAAACATTGCTAGGACACGTTTTTTTTGTAAAACTATTACTTAATTTTAATAGACTTTGGTTTAGCTTCTTCAGCTAATGGTATAAAAATTTCTAATAAACCATTTGCTAATGTAGCATCAATATTTCCTAAATCAAATTTAGGTGCTATTTTATACCTTAAATCAAATGATTTTTTAGATAAACCATTATGAATCATTCCTGGATGGAGTTCTTCTTTATCTGGTTTAGTATAACTAATTTTTAATATATCCCCCTCTATGTCTATGACTATGTCTTTTTTAGTAAGACCAGTACAAGCAACTTCAAAATGAAGTCCTGTGTCATCATAGCAAATATTAAGTGGATGTGGTTGTTTGAAATTTCCAACAGGTTGAAATGTGCTGTCAGATTTAAAGTGATTCCTAAAAAGGATGTCGAAAGGACTTATATGCCTTTCAAAGATTTCTAATGTACTCATATCATTTTTATTTAGTGGAGCCGAAGCTTCCGGTTAATTTAAAACATAACTTGTGCCCTAGCTACAATGTTTTGTTTATTATACATATGTGAACTATTCGTTTCTCGCAACAAAATATTCACTTTTTATATCTTCGGAATTGAAATTTAATTTTAACATTCCGATTTTTGATAATTTTAAAGTACCATTTTCTTGATCTTTATTGGCATTTAAAATATCTTTAAATATATCAGAATCAAATGGTATCGATATATCATTTTCTTTTACTTTACCATTCATTTGGTATGTAATTTTATTAGAAAACCCAGTGCTATCACCAAATATGAATTCACAAACCAGATTTCCATCTATATCAGTTGTTGAATTTATTAACATATTATTAACATCTGATAACGCATTTTTTGCCTTAATTAAATGGTCAATATCTTCTTGGGATAGATCTAATTCAATATCAAATCCTTCTTCGGGATTATCATAATATGTGTTTTTACCTAATATTAGAGTATCTGCTAATGAATAAGTTAAATCAAAATTAGAATCAGCTATATTTATTTTAGTGTAAACTGCTTTAATTTTTTCTAATGATAAAACTAAATCTCCATTAGTAATAGATATTAATTTACTTAATTTATTAGTATCAAATACCCCTAATTCCGAGTCCTCTAGTGGAAAATTATTTAATTCTACTTTACATACTCTTCCTGCTTCACCAGCATAAATTGTAAGCGTATTATCTTTAACCCTCCATTTAACCTGGTTGTTTAGGCCATTTATATAATATTTGGCAATAGTGCTTGTTAATAGATTTTTACTAATCATAACGGTAATATACGTAATTTTTTTTAGATTTCAAAGGAACTTAATGCATTTATGTGAGGATTTAAATCTAATGACCATCCCAAATCACTAAAAAACCCTTCTAATTTATTTAATAATATTGATTCAAATACTTTTTGTCTATCAGCATATATATCTAAAAAATCTTTTATTTTATCTGGCATATCATAATCTAAAAATGCTAAAGCTTCTATTTTATAGGGGTTATCTTTTAAATAAATCCATTTAACTTTATCCGCCATAGTTATTTGGTTATGTTTTTTATTCAAATTCCAAAATTTTAATAAATCATTATATCTAATAGCGGCTCTTACAGGTGCAGGAGCTCCTTTTTCTATATCAGAAAAAATTTCACCAGCACTTGCTTTTCTTCCTCTATATTTTTTTAATTTTTTAACAGCTGTAGGATTACCTAGTTTACTAATAGGTATTTCTCCATTTAATATTTGTTTTTTAAATTTTTTTATTTGATCTAATATTTCTTTATGCGGTACTCCTTTAAGTACTTGCTGTAATATGTTATTAAAAAAATCTCCTAAAATAGGTGGGAAGTTAGCTTTCATAAACTCTAAACCCTTAATATCTAGTATTTCTTTTTCTATACCTTCTTGTTTAGTAATCCATTGAGCATATCTTCTAGTAGCCCTAAAATAAGCAGAACGAATAACACATTCTGTTTTCATTTCTAATCTATGAGAAGAAACATTAAAACAATCTTTAGCTAATTGGTCATAATGCTCTGTAATAATATCTTGGTATGCTAAAGCTACTTTTTCCAACTTACTATCCTTTTCTTGATCTGGTAGGCTTTCAAAATTAGGAAATAAATGCAAAAGTATAGGCTCAGCGTTAAAATAGTTTGAATCCGTATCCACATAAGCGCAGTAATTTATATCTTCTTTATCACAAATAAACCAAGGTGTTTCTTCTAAATGTTTCATTTTATAAATTTATTTTTTTATAAACTAATTTACTATTATAACCCGGTTCTTCTTTGCTAACTAAGACCCATTTATTTTGATCTTCTTTTAGTTTATGGTAAATAAATGCCCCTTTTCCTACTATAGGATATTCTATATTTAATTTTTCCCATTCAGTATCCTTTTTATTATCTTTCCATTCTACCCAAGTTCCTTTAAAATAATTATCATCTATTATAATAAGAGAATTAATAGGCATTTTATCTTCAATGGCACAAAATTCTTCCCAACCATGTATAGCACAAGGAAAAGGATCCTTTAAATTTAAATCCATAGAATCTAAATGAACAATATTAGGAACTATTTTAACACTTTTTAAATATTCAACTGAGTCTGATGTTGAATGAAAAACATTTTTTAACCCTAATTTTCCATACATAAGAGAACTTTTATAAACTATGTCTTTATTTATATCTACTGAATGGAAGCTTCCTCCCGTTTTTTCACTCATTTTAGCTAATAAAACACCAGTACAACCATCTTTCCAATTTTGTGAGGCCCCAGTTTCAATACAAGTTATAGTATCAAAATTAATATGATCTTTTATGGAAGTAAAAAATTTTTCCAATTGATTTAGTCTTTGATTCATTCCATCATAAGTTACCCCAGGATTAAATGAACGATACCAATTAAATATTTCTTGTAAATTCATTTTTTATTTAAAATTTACTACTTTCTCCTGGTATTTGGATTATTCCTTTATCTTTAGTTCCATCCGACCTTAGTCTATCATTATATTGTAATGATATATCATAAGATACATTATTTAGTTTAAATTTCCCACCTTGTTTTAACATTTTTCTAAAAAAAGATTCTTGTTTTTCGTCCCAAGATTCGCTAATTAAAATTAACTCTTCTTTAGTTATAGGAGAATCATTAACTAAAATATACATTCCTTTTCTTATTGATTGTTTTTTCAAAGCCATATTAATTAGTTTTTAGAGCTAAACAAGATACATTATTTTCAAAATCTAGTTTATACCCTTTATTAGTTAAAAAATTTTTTATATCTTTAAGTTCTTCAGTTAGTAAATTTTCCCATTCAAAAATAATACAATTAGGTAAATTTTTTAAACTTTTTATTAAAATGTGATCATACCCTTCAACATCTAAATGTAGCCAATCTGTTTTATCGTTTATTAATTTATTTATATTAATAGAGGGATAAACTGTTGGGTTAATAGGTTCTATTTCTTGAGCTTCAGGTACTCTTTTTACTATTGAATTGGTATAACCTTTTCCTCCTTCCCAAAATGGAGTAGGTTTACCATCTTTAGTTACTAATAAATTTAATAATTTCACATTTTTATACTTAGAATAGTTTTTTTCTAGTTCTTTAAATTGATTGTTAGATGCTTCCACTAAAGTAGCTTCAGTTAAATTAAAAATAACTAATGGAACCCATTCTCCAAACGCTCCATCATGAGTACCTATGGCAACCCCTTTTGGTTTAATTCCTTTTGATTTTAAACTTAAAATATAATAATAAAATTTTTTATAAAGTTCAAACCCATATTCCTGAACACTCCAACTTTTTTCCCAAAGTAAAGTTTTATTGGAATCATAAACTAAGGCATTATATATTTCTGTATTGGGGTAATTAGCCCAAGAATTAGAATCAAGCTCTACCTCCCAAGCAACTTCCTTAGAAATAGGGTTAACTATTTTAAGAGTTAATGGAGTTGGAATATAAGATGGAATTTCCCCTATATTAACTTTAATATTTTTATGTTTATATTCTATCGAAATCATCTTCTAATCTTATAATATCATCTTCTCCAAAGTAAGTTCCCGTTTGGACTTCAATAAAAATTACATCTTCATCCGTTTCATTCCAAGCTCTATGTCTAGCACCGATCGGAATATGAATAGATTCACCTGGGTATCTAAATACTTTGTCATCATCTAAAATAATAGTTAAATTACCTTTAACTACAATCCATTCTTCCCTTCGTTTATTATGATACTGATAAGATAATCTTTTATTGGGTTTAACTCTAATTCTTTTTACCTTAACATTCCATTCGTCTAATAATATTTCATATTCACCCCAAGGTCTACTTTGTTCGGGATCAGGTAATGAGTCCCACCATTTACTTAATATCGTCATATTGCTAATTTTACTTCATTTTTAATTACTTTATTCATATGTTTATTAGCACATAAGGCTGATTCTTGGATAATACGGTGACCTGTTAATGTAATTGCTTCACTTAATATAGATAAACTCATTCCATATCTAAATGAAGGTAAAGCTGTAGCACCGTATAAGCTGTTAAGCAAAATTTTCATTGTATATTGCATTAAGTAATAGTACTCACCTTTTTCTTTATCTCCAACTTTATAAGCCAATTTCATTTTATTTTTATAATCCACTCTTTCATTAAACCATTTATTTAAAATAGTTGATAGTGTTGATTCTTTTTTAGTGTCAAAAATACTCCCGTTTGCTGATATAGCTAACTCATTTTGTTCTATCATAGCTACTAACCTACCTACATTAACTTTAGTTTGTTGTCCTTTAGGATTTTCAACTAATAATTCTTCATCTTGATCACGTTCCTTTAAATCATTAAGACCTAACCTATTATTTCTATCATCGGCATCTACTATACGCCCAATAAATGTTTCTTTACCAATATTTAAAGACATTATAATAGATGGATATAGTGAAGTTAAATCTTCATCAAACATATATTTATACAAACCCGCTTTGGGGCAAAATAAGTAACCACCAGCATAACCTTTTTTACTTTTAGGATTAGGATCCTTAGGTGGAGGGATTATATTTTGAGATAATAGATAAGCTGAAATTGCTCCGTCTTGTGTATTGCTATTAGCATAAACTTCACTATAATTATGTTTACCTTTATGTGATAAGTTTTTAGTTAAAGCAATATACTGTAATTTTTCGTCTAGTAATTTTAGTATTTCAACATCACGAAAGTTATATTGAATGAATTTTTGAATATCAGTTTCAAATAACTGATCTAGATTACCTTCATATTCTACTTTACCTATACCTGTGTATTTTTCTCCTATAGCATCTAATTTCCAACTGGGTTCATCTTTCCAACTATATTTTTTATGTAACCTCATATAATCTAAAGATTCAACTCCTACAATATCTACAAATTGGTTACGTTTAAAGAAATATTGATTACCTTTTTTAGCATTTACTCTATTTATTGGTGATAATTCATTAGCGAATTCATCTCCTAATACATTACACATTCTATAATACAAATAAGGTATATCAAAAAAATCACTATTGTAACCAATTAAAATATCGGGATCAATTTCTCTAAAATGTTCTAAAAAATTAGCAAGTAAACTTTGTTCTGTGGTACAAGGTATAATTTCTTTATTTTTAGCTTTAGTACGTTTTAATTCGTCTTTTTTATCTAAAACTAAAATTACCCATTTATCTGGGGTTTTGTCCCAATAAGCAATAGATGTAATAGGCATGGGAGCTCTTTCTATATATTCCTCTGTTAAAGCTCCTCCAATTTCACATTCTATATCAAAAAATAATTCTCTATGACCTGTAGATGGTTTATCATCAATACCATATCTTTCAATAAGGTATTTTTGGTAAGGTTTCATATCATGAAAATGTAAATTAGGTGTATTTTTATTCCATTCATAGGATCTAATTAAATTTTCACCATTAATTCCCTTATCTGTAGCTTTATCCTCAGAACATTCTTTATATGCAGTATTATACCATTCAAGTTCATCATAACCTGCTTCATCCCATAAATGAATTTTATATTTATTATTTCCTAACCTTGTGGCATAACACTTTTTATACATTAAAAGAATTGTTTTAAATCAGGTTTAAAATAATTTATTGATTTCATTACTTTTCGATCTCTTGTTCTATAAACAACAAATCTATCACTTACCTTCTCGTAGTGACATGGCTCAGCTTGTTCTTTAGAGCGGAGGGTGACAGTTTCCATGGCTTCTTCTTCAGTGACGCAAGACTTAGACATATTGCTTGCCTGTACTTCTTGATAGGCTGGCCATATCTTATCTTTAAGGCCATGTAACATAACCCCGTTCCCAAGGGAAACATAAGTAATATCACACAAAGCATCCAAAACTTCCACGATGTCTCCGTTTTCGCAAGCTTGTCTATATTCTTCCAATTCTTCAAGTACAAAGTCGTATACGAATTGCCACTCCTTCTTTTCTGGTATTGTCGGTTCATAATTGTTCGGTTTATTAAATGTATCATTAAAGTGTTCAACTTCATTTACAAATGGTACATCTTGTTTATTTTTTATAAATCCAAATGTTTTACTCATTATTACTCATTTTTTTCCACCAAGATGTTTTAGCACCACTCGGCATTGTTAGACCACCAATATAATGAGAATCTTTTAAATGCTCAACCTTTTTTAAGTAATCAGGTATAGCTTCTGAATCTTCTCTTTCCCAAGGATATACTATCCATTGGTTACCTACTTCTTTAGCATATATGCAGTCTTTAAATTTTGATGTAGGTTTATTATGTAACACAGCCCAATAAGCACCTGGTGCTTTACTTAAAGTATGTCCTGTATCATTAATATCATCCACAACTAAAGTATTTTTACCTGGGTGTAAAACAAAAGGTAAATTTAATTCGTGTGAAATTAATACTGCTGGGATTAAACCTCCTCTAGGCAATCCCATAACTGAATCTATATTAGGATAATCCATAAAAATTTTAGTACATAAAATTCTTACACATTCATGTATTTCAGACCATTCAAGGTATACTTTAGATGTTGTGTCCTCCATTATTTATTTTTAAACTATCGAAAAATTCTTTTCTAGCTAAATTATCATTATCTCTAAATACTCCTGTTGCTTTTGTAGTAACCATAGCTGCACCTTGATGTTTAACACCTCTACAACTTACACAATTATGTGTTCCTACTACTGTTACAATAACTCCTTTATTATTTTCACATATTTTATTTACAGCATTATGAATTGCTGATGTTAATTGTTCTTGAATTGCTCCTCTTCTTCCAAATAATTCTACTATTCTATTCAACTTAGATAATCCAATTACTCTACCATTATCTCCAACTACATAACCAATATGAACAACTCCTCCAATTGTTTGGTGGTGATGTGAACACATTGAAGTTAGTGGAATGTTTCTTTCAATTACAATTCCATCATACCCATCTGAAGGGAAAGAAGTTATAGGAGACATTGCTGTATATCTACCTGCCCATAAATCATTTACATAAGCTTTTGCTACCCTATGAGGTGTATCAGCTGAATTTGGGTCATTTTGCCAATCACATTTTAGTGCTTCTAAAAATCGGGCATAGGCTTTAGTTGCCTTATTAATCATTTTTTGTTTTTCTTTATCACTTAAAGGAAATCCAGGTGCAACTCCATTTGCAAAACCTTCTTGTACTACCTCTAAATCATTGTGTATTTTTTTTCTACTCATTTTCTAAATAACTTTTTAATTTGTCTATTAATACTAATACTTCATCTGGTTCCATTGTTATCGCACAACAAACACCAACATTTTCCTCTATTTCTTCTAAAATTTCTAATGCTTCTTCTCTAGACACAACGTTCAGTATTAAACGCCATAATATGAGAACGACCTGTATATCTCCATCCTCTATCTCTGACAAAATTCATAACTGGTCCATAAGATTCCATTAATGATTTTCTATCATCCCCAGCGGGCATAGCCCAAACTTTATGATCAGGAATATTACATTCCTTAAGAAAATCTTCTACTTCTCCTACCATAGATAATTCCTTATCTAATACAGGTTTAATATGATAATCATCATGATATTCAATGGATTGTTTTATTGCTTCGATGTTGCACCTTTTCGAGTTATGTTTTTTAACCATTCTTTCGTCGACAATTGCTCCTTGAGGAGTAGTAGCACCAATAACGGGAATGCTATTACTGAACTTAGGAGAAATTGAAAGGAGATTAATAGGATAATCAGTAGAAAGGAAATGGCTTCCTTCAGTTTCGATAGTAATAAAGATATTATTTTCATGAGCAAAATGAGTTAATTCATTGACTAGAGCGGGATGCATTGTAGGAGAACCTCCTGTTAACATCATTTCTTTTATATGGGGGTTAGCATCATACATGTCAATAATATCTTGGAAACAAAAAGTACCCTTCTCTGGGTGTATACTTGTATACCAAGAATCACACCATCCACCTTCTCCAAAGTAGCATCTATGTGTGCATCCTGATGTTCTAACTACGATTGTGGGGTAACCTTGTCTACTACCCTCTGATTGTACTGCAGTGTATAATTCTAATACACCTAGTGTTTTTTGATAGTCTTCTATCCTTTTTAATTGTTTGTGCATATTGTTAATTTTTTAAAGTGGTTTTTCATTCACTAATAACCTTTTTACTCACTATAATAAGCCGCATTTTTACCATGCTCCATAAACTTAACTTTAGTAACTTTTACTCTACCTTCAGTTTCAGTATCAACAAACTTATTTAATTTGTTATAAATATATTCAGCAAATTTTTCTGCACCAGTAGCGGGTATTACTCTAACTTGTGCTACACCTGCTTTATCCATTTCTTTAAAAGCATTAATATATGGGTCATCTTCAGCAACAACTAAAGTATGATCAAACATATAATCCATCCATTCCTTAGGAGATTTACCATCAATTTTAGTTTTGGCTCTTTTCATTCCACCAAAATCCCATACCCAATTTCTTTCATCCAAACCACCTTCAAAATAAACTTTAAATGATATTCCATAGCCGTGAACGAATCTACAGTGTGTTGTTTCTGCTTTCCATTGACGAAATACTGTACTAAATCCGTCAAATACTTTACTTGATTGATATTTACCCATTATAAAAATTTAAAATTGCTTCATCTGATTGTACTCCAACCATTCTATTAAGTTCCTGACCATTTTGGTCAACTAAAACTAAACTAGGTACATTTCTTACACTATATTTAGCTGACATTTCTCTATTATTATCAACGTCAATTTTTCTATAGTTAATTTTACCTTTTAGTTTTTCCATTCTAGGTGCAAGTGCTTTACAAGGACCACACCATGCTGCTGTAAAATATAAAATTGTATTCATAATTAAACTAATTCTTCTATTATACCTATTGCTTCCGATAATATAAGAACTCCTACTGCAATAGGCACGGAATATAGCAGAAGTCCATAACCAGCAATTCTTATGCCGGATTTTATAAAACTTATTATTTGATGCCATTTTTGGTTAGGCATATATTCTAAATTTTCTCTATCTCGTTTTATACCATTAAAATCTATCATATTTTTTTGTTTTGACTTTTATAATCTATTATAAATCCAGCTGCTACAATCATATTCATACCTAAAGAAGAAACTATTTCTACTACATCATGAAAATCATGAATTGATAAATGAATATGTCCTACAACCCAAAATGGTATAGCCAAATTTTGACTAATCCATATTAATAAAAACTCTATAAAATTTCTCATTTTTATTTTAATTTTGTAGTCTCATAAGGATTCGAACCTTAACTAGATGGACCAAAACCATCTGTGCTACCGTTACACCATGAGACAACAGTATTATTTTGAATATTCAGATAATACTTTTTCAACTGAAGCTCTTGCAATTTCATAAGAAACAGGTCCTGTTTCATCTGCATATGCTACAGGATCGGGTCTTCCAAGTTTAATAAAAGCTTCAATTCGTTCTACCGATGAAGCTGATTTGTAATCAGAATACCATTCCCAAGCATTAGTTTCAGGTCTATGATAATGTTTAATTGGTTTATAAGAAGTATTAGTTCTTGAATAAACTTCATCAAATTCTAATCCTAATTCTTCACATAAAACTTCACCATCTTTTAAAATATCAAATTTATCACCTTCTAAATAAGGAGTAAAATAACCTACTCTATCAGCTTCCCAATTACCAATTCTAAAGGCTGCATCATCTGCATCTCTAAATTCTTGTCTACAATCAGGATAAACTGCATGGTCACCAGCATGTATTCCTAAACAAATATCAACTTGCTCCTCTGTTACATTTGCCTTAGATAAGGCAACTGCTTGTGTAATAGAAGCAAACATTTTATTTCTATTAGGTACTACTGTTTCTTTCATGTTTTCTTGCTCGTAATGACCTTCTGGAACATCATCTCCACCTTGTACTAAGGCAGAATTCAATAAGTCAACTAAACCATCAAGTTTAATTTGCTTATATGTTACATTATGTCCTTTACTAGCTAAATAATCTATAAGAGACTGTGCTCTTTCTAATTCAACTCTATGCTTTTGACCATAATCAAAAGATAAAGCTGTTACTGAATCATACTCAGATAACGCTCTGAGCAAAAGTGTGGAACTATCCATCCCGCCACTTAGCGAAACAACTGCATGTTTACTCATAATAATAATAATTGATTTAAATTTTGCCAGGTATTATAAAGCGTATAGGCAAACGCATTTCGTTCTTTATACATATGGGTCTATCTTTTTAATTCCATTTATTTCCCTAAATAATGTTGTATTATGTAATACTAATTGATAATCTATCTCTTCAAATTTTTTATTAAAATGGCTATTCATATTAGCTTTAGGTTTTTCTATTAATCCATCTTCATGATACATTATTCCCTCTAAAGCTGCCATAACCGGATTTGATGTATCTATAGATTTAATAAATTTACAATCTCTATACCAACCAAACTCTTGGGGTACTGAACATCCTAATAGATGAATATTATCATAATCACTTATTTCTTTTTCATGATATAAAGAACTAATAAAACTTAATCTACCTAATGCCTTTCCTAAATCCTTATTAGGGTGGGGAAATAAATCATTATACCAGGTAGCACCATAAGATATTGCTATTTTTTTATAACCTAATTCTTTTAAACTTTTAAAACTTTTCCAAGCATCATGAGAATCTTTACCCTGAGCTACAGCTACAGCTATACATTTTTTAGGCATAGGTATTTGTTTCCAATACTTTGCATAAACATGAGTTTGGGTATAATCCATCCATTCATCTGGTACTATAAATTCATTAGGTTCTAATTCATATAACCAATGCTTTAGCCTATCCCATTGATATGCCTCTCCTAATTCATGTAATGAATTATCCATAACAATATACCTTCCTGCTTTTTTAGCATTTAAAAAATATTGTTTATACTCTTTATCTTTATCTAATAAATGAGGTAGACAATAGTCATAGTCATTAAATTCTGGGGATGCTTTTAATAAACAGCGTGGTACTTCGTGACTTACTTTCATAACTGTATTATACGAAACTTATTTTAATTTTCCAAATTATTTTAAATAGTTCTAAATCTTCTTCTTCCATTCCAGGTCATTCTTTTTCCTTGACCCATATATTTTTTAGATTCAGTTCTGTCGTTAAACTCATTTCTAATAGCGTTTAACTGGGTATTTCCATTTTCTTGTTTTCTCATTTTTTAGCCGGTCGCCCTCTGCGACTTTTTACATAAATTTTGTTATATTTTTCTTCAATTTGATAGTACAAATCTAATATTGTACCCATACATATATCTATCTCCTGATATAGTTCATCTCTTGATATACGAAAATTTTTTTGAAAATGTCTAAATAGACTATCTAATTTATCTGTTTCATCACGCTCATGATCTTCCCATAATCTTTTTCTCCTTGCACCTAATAGCTTTGATTTTTCTAAGTATTTTTGGTAATCACCGTCACATTCATCTAACATCTCATTAAGCATGTGTTCACAAAGCCATGCTTGTAATTGATAGGGACCTTGGTTAAAATCACCATTAAATATTTTATCACGAAAGTCAGCTTTATTGGGTAGTGGTTTATTCTTTGATTCATACCACCTCCACCATCTAAATTGATTGTAATTTAATTTTTGAAACTTAGTAAGTTCCTTTTCTATAAACTTTTTACTTTGTGCTACTTTAAACATTATAAACCCATCCAACTAAACAAATGATACAATGGGAAATATAAGGCTATAAACATAGTAAGCCAAACTAAAAATAAAATAATTTTTGAATCTTTCATATACTAACAAGGGCAAAATACCCATAAACTAAAATATAACATATAAAATACTAAAGCAATAAACAGAAACCCAGTAATTGCATCGATTTCTTGTTTGAATTTATTTTTAAACTTTTTAAACATAACTTTTATTTATTATTTTTTTCCCAATGAACTCGAAAGATATTAGCACAAGACTCAGCACCATTACCCTCTACCCAAGTATCAGTCTTAGACATAGCTTCTCCTACATTTAAAGGAAGACCTTTCTTTTTCTTATCTAATAGAAATTCTAGTATTGGATTTGACATAACTTTTATTTTTATTTACCCTGTAAATATACGAAATTATTCCCGGTTCTCCAAATATTTATTCAGAAGTCTTTATATCGTATTTTCTTTTTACTCTAGTAATTTCCTGGCTTAGTCTATTCCATTCATCACTACCTTTAGGGTGTTTATTTCTTTCGGTTACTATTGTAATTATATCACTTTCGTCTATAATTCCATCTTTGTTATAATCATAATCTTTATCATAATGAATTCCCTCGTTACCATTTTGTCCTATAACATCCATTCGTTTTTCATCCTCTTCAGTATATATAACTTCATGTTTTTTTTCCTCTACTTTTTCACCGTATAAATTTTCTCTTTTTTTTGGAAAAGCTTGGTTGAAAGAAAAATTAGCTGCTACAACTAAAGCTACGGCTAAGGGATCAAATACAAAAATGATTACAAGAAGTAAAACATTAATAATTTTATCCATAGGATAACCCGTAAGTCCTGATAAATACTTTAGGGGTCCTAATTCTCCAGCTACATCGGCATTATTATCTAATTCCAATACTTGTCGTTGGTAAGCACGTAATGAATCTACTGCAATATCTCTTTTTAAATTGACATCTTTCCGTTTATCTTCTTCAATTCTGAGTCTATTTTGTGCAGCACGTAAGTCAACCGTGGAAATCGTATTTCGAATGCCTCCAGCCACACTGGTGTCCTTGACTTGGATCGAAACGGATCTCGCTTCATTAAGAGAAGTAATATTGTCCAAAGTTTGTTGAAGTTCTTTTTCATATCTATTTACGTCTTGTTGATAAAATTCTATTTTTTGATTTAAAAATGCCTTTTCATTATCAACATAAGTTAATTTATTAAAAGTTTCTTGATAGGCAGATGATAAAAACCCATAAATACCCATACTAGTTATTAAAATTAAAATAATAACTGCTAAAGTTAAATAATACTTAAGGGCTTTATTTATAGTATCCCAATATTGATATAAAAGAGAAGCGGTAACTAATTTAGCTATTTCTAAAGAACCAGCCATTATTATTACTTCTGTACTGGCTCCTGCAAATAATTTACTTAAACCAAAAACTGAATAAAAAGCGGCTGAACCTGATACTGATAGGGCAGAAAATCCTACCAGAAACGGAAACATTCCTTTTTTAATACTTTTAAACATACTAATAAGTTTAGTTAGTCGAAATCAACGTACGAAATCTCTACGTCTTCTCCACGTAATATTGCTTCAGCTATTGGAGGATAAATTCTTTTATAGGCATCTACTGAAGCTCCAATAAATCCATCTTTAGATTTTGTAACATTTTGTTGTTGAGTATCACCAACTAATAAACAACCTGAAGTATGCTCGTCGGTATTTCCAGTATGGATTAAAATATATTCAAACCCAGGTACATCTTGTACATGTAACATACCTTTATGCATTGAACCATATTTTTTAATATATCTACCATGAAAACCCCCTACTGTTCTTAATTTTACTTTGTAAGTACCAGCTGGTACTCTTGTTTCATGCATTACTTTATCTTTTCTTTTTTCATCTTCTAATGTATAAGCTAAAAAATTTCTACCATCTGTTATATCAAATAAAAGACCATTAGTAGAATCTTTTTGAGAGCTAAATCTTAATACTTCTAATTTCATTTTAAATTATATTAATTATAAAAAAACCCGCACATTAGTGCGGGTTATAAATATTAAACTACCTCCTTACTTTTTAAGAATGTGATACAATACAAAAGCACCAACTAAACCAAGTAGTCCCTCTGCGTTAAGTGATCCAAGAATTGCCATAATATTATCAACTACTGATAATTCAGGCCAAAAAGGTATTCCTGCTCCCCCGAATAGCACTTCCAGTACTACTCCTAGAGCGATTACACTAACTCCAATTTGGGTTAGTTTGTTAGCCCATAAGCCAACTTTTTCTAAAATTTCCATAAAATTAGGGTTTTAGTTAAACAATACGATAACTAGCAACTAGTTTTCTTCGTTGTTTTTCTTACCGAAGATTTTTCCTACTTCAGCTATTCCGAATGAGCCGAGAGTAATGATTACAAATGAATTATAAATGTAATCCTGGATTACGAGTTCTTTTCCGTAAAATCCAGTAATAATATCTACCGCAGCAAATATTACCATAACAGCAAAGGATGCAAATCCTACTACTGATTTTTCATTAATATCGTTATTATCTTTAAACAATTCTTTAAAAGCCATAATAATTCTATTTTAAGTTAACAAAACTATTGTGGAACCTTATTTATTATACATATTAAAAAGCGCTTGCTTCCTTAACTTCTTTTATGGCATCTAGTAGTTCTGGTAAATCTACAGGGCATTCTAAATCTAAACCCGCTTTAAAACTTTCTTCAGCTACACCATCTTTAAGTATAATTAAAGTAGGAGCCATTCTTATTCTAAATTCTTTTTTATATTTGGGGGATTTAGCAATATCCACGCGATAATATTGAACATCCGGCAATTTATCCCAATCTGCAAATGCATTGGCTTCATTGAACTTTGCCCAAAATTCTAGTATAATTATTGAGGATTCGTCATCCCCAAAAGCTTCTTTACTATTAATTATATTATCTAATGATGTGTCATCTGCCCAGTTTTGAGCTAAAGTCGTTACTGGGAAAAGTAGTAACAGTATTAGGATAAAATCCCTCATATTATCTATTTTTTTGGATCTCATAAAGACGTTCATCAATCTTTTCGATTTCCTCTAAAATCTTATCTACATCGTCTTGTGTATCCATTATTGTTTGTCGAATTAATTCATCTTTTAAATCATATTCGATCCTGTCTATTTCTGGGAGTGGAAGTTCTTTTGCTTCGGCTATATCAGCTTGTAAGGTATACCACATACCAGCTAACATAACAACAAAAGTCACAATCATTCCTATTGTTTTTAAGTCTAAAGTTACTTTAGTATCTTCACCTAATTGTTTTGCCATTTTATCTAAAAGTATAATTTATTCCAAATGTTGTAATAAAAAATTCTGAGTCCCACATTTTTGTGTATTCGCCTTCTGCAAATATTCCAATTGATTTACTTAATTTCCAACCAATATTAGCTCCAGCTTGATAATCCCACCATTGTTCTCCCTCAGCAGCATCAGCTAAGCCGTATTGATCCCAGCTATTTCTAAATAAATAAGATAATGGAACTCTACCATAATCATCTTTATCACCCATTACATATTTGTGGTAGGGTAAAAATGCTGAACCATATAAATGAGCCCAGAAATTTGATTTATAATGGTAAAAATCAAATCCTACAACTGGGCTTACTAAACCAAAAGTACCAGTATTACCTAATACTTCGTTATTATATAATGAAATTAATCTTTTATAAGGGCCATCTCTAAATTGAGGATCGGAAGATGCTACAACTAAACCATCTGGGTTGTACCAAAAATAACCAGCTACATTTTGTTGTTCACCTGTTACGGGGTTATAAATTTCTGTTTGATAAAAGGCATCTGTATAACCATATTCATATGCTAATTCGTACCAATAATTTTGTTGGTTACCATCACCATCTAAAGCACTAACCCAAATTTCATAAGGATTAACACCATAAACTCTTTCATGTGTTCTAAAAGCAGCACCAGCGGAAATACTAAATTTCTTTCCTATTGGTAATCTTGCTCTAATATCGGCGGCATTATAATTAAAATCATAAGCACCTTGATATCTAGATTCTAATTTAACAATATGATATTTACCAGTATGTCTTAAAAAATATCTTTGGTTTTCCCACTCTTCACCTCTACGTCTTTCTTTTTCAAAGTGGAATAAATATTCCCAACCTGTTACAGCAGAAGTAGGTGCTATAAGTGCATTTTGTCTCTCTAAATTTTGATCTCCAGTCCAAAAATTACCTGGTTTTCTTTCGTATCCAAATCTACCTAATTTACGGATACCAAATCCAACTCTATAATCTGATGGGAAATATTCAGTGACATCATCAACAATTGGTACATCATATAATCCAGCACCTTCAGGTTGTCTAATTAAGTATTTTTTATCTGAAGATTCATATGGTGCTCTATAGTCACCTGCTCCATATATGGTAGCGTATTTAAAGAAATCATTGTAAAATTCTTTGAAGAAATTTTTCTTCGGCTTTTCTTCTTGTGCATTGATAGGAAAAGCTAACAGTAAAGCAACAATTAATATTAATATCCTCATATTATTATCTTATTATATTTGATAATAAATATGAACAAATATCTTTAGATTCAACTATCCATCACAAGATACACAATCAGCCATACGGGATCCTAAATCCCCTTTGATTACTGAGTCAGTTCTTAAATAATATAATGTTTTTACACCTAATTTCCAAGCTTCTATATGTACTTGATTAATCCATTTAGGCGAATCATTAGGATCAAACGATAAATTAAGTGATTGAGTTTGATCAATATATCTTTGTCTTATAGCTGCTTGACGTACTAATTCTAATTGGTTTATTTCTGGAAATGTTAAAAATACTTCTTTTTCTTCAGGAGTTAAAATATCATCTGGGAGATTTTGAGCTGATCCTCCATCTTGTAACATCTGATCCCACCATTTATTTTTATTTTCATTTTTAGATTCTAATAAAGCTTCTAATACTTTATTTTTTCTAATAAATGTGCCCTTAGCACCATTAAAAGTATAAACATTACCAGGTAAAGGCTCAATACCAGCACTAATACCACCACAAATAACTGAGTTAGAAACTGTTGGGGCTATAGCTAATACATGAGTATTTCTCATTCCTGTTCCTCTACACCAAATAGGTTCACCATATTCTTGAGCTAATTCCATTGATGCTTTTTCTGCTTTATTTCTAATATCGGAAAATATATTATGTGTATGGGCAGTTGAAGCAATAGAATTAAATGGTAAATTTTTCTGTTGTAAAAACGAATGCCAACCCATTACTCCTAAACCTAATGCTCTACCTTTTTTAGCATGGTTGTGTGTTCTAATAAGTGAATCCTTACCATTGGATTTATCAATAAATTCTTGCATCACACCATCTAAAAACCAAGTAGCTAATTCAACCGTATCTGTATTTTGCCATTCCTCGTATTTAGCTAAATTTAAAGATGATAAACAACAAATAAATGAATGCCATTCGTCTGTAAATAATGTAATTTCAGAACAGATGTTAGTCATAGATACATCTAAGTTATTTAATCTGTAAGCAATAGGATTGTCCTTATTTACATTATCTTTATACATTATATAAGGTTCACCAGTTTCCATTCTAGATTTTAAAACTGTAGCCCAAGTACTTAATGTTTCAGGATCTCTTGATTCTAATTTACGCATAAAAGTATCTCCAACAACTACACACTGATGTAAATTTAAACATTGTCTATTTGGATCACCTTTAGGTCTTCTTATTTGTAAAAATTCTTCTATATCTGGATGTTCGATATCTAAATTAACTGATGCCGCACCCCTTCTAACATTACCTTGGTTAGTAGCTATTATAGTTGAATCATATATTTTAGCCCATGGAACAACCCCCTCAGATTTTCCATTACCAGCTATTTCTGTACCTCTAGGTCTAATTTTAGATAAACCAATTCCTACACCCCCACCTTTAGAAGTTAATCTCATTAATTCAGCATTAGTTAAACCAATACCTCTAATAGAATCTGGTGTATCTATCCCATAGCATGAAATAGGTAAACCTCTATCAGTACCCATATTTGAAATTACAGGAGAAGCTAATCCAAGCCACCCATTCCACATTATTTTAAAGAATTTATTTTCTAATTCCGGTTTTTTAAGCCTAAATGCTGCCGCCTTAGCAACTCTTCTATATGCTTTTTTTACGTCTTCTCCGGGTAATAAATACCCTTTTGATATTGTAGCTAAGGATATTTCATCCATCCACTCAGGAAATTGTTTTCCAGCTTCCCAATTACTATAATCTACTTGTAGCGCGTTATTTTCCATATTTATTTTTACATTTGCAATTAAGACTTTGGCAGCCTATTTCTTTTTTATTAGATAGGGAAACAATTAATGCCCCAAAACAAACACCTAACATAACAATTATAATTAATCCTTCTACCATAATTTTAAAATAATGCTGATGAATCCCAATTTTGAACTCCTTTTGAATAATTTGTAACTCTATTTGCAAAGAAATCTGTGTGTTGTTTACCAGCTGATAAACTATCAAACCAACTCATTCTTTGTACTGCATCCTGATCTATTCCATTAACTATTGGTTCATACCCTAAATCACCCATTTTAGTATTTACTCTATGTTTAATAAAGGATACTAAGTCGTATTTAGTACAACCTTCTAAATCTCCCATTTCATAAACCTTATCTATAAAGTCTAATTCTAATTTTAAAGATAATTTAGCGGCTTCTTCAATTTGCGCTTTTAATTCTGGGGTATTTAATTCAGGGTTTTCTTTTAATAAAGTTCTAAATAACCAACAACCAGCATTAGAATGTAAAGATTCATCTCTAATACTCCATTCTACTATTTGACCCACTCCTTTTAACTTATTTCTTAATTTAAATGATAATAAAACTGCAAAAGAACTAAATAAATTAACCCCTTCTGTAAATGCTGAGAATATAGCTAATGATTTTGCCCTCTCGTGCCAGTTAGGAGTACCATCATGTTCATCTCTAACATTCATTAAGTTTTCAATTTTAGCCATTGTAGTTTCATCTTCCAAAAATTCAGCAAAATTATCTAATCCTAATTCCTCATTTAATAATGAATATGCTTCTGCATGTATAGTTTCAAAACAACCAAAAGTAACTGCCATTGCAATAACTTCTGGTTTTCTGAACCATTTAGTAACTAATGTAGACCAATAATCATTTACTACTGTTTCTGTTTGGGCAAATCCCTTAAGAATAGAACCTATTATGTTTTTTTCATTATCAGTTAAATTTTGTTTCCAATCATTTACATCAGCCATCATTGGTACTTCAGTCCATAGCCAATGTGCTTGTTGTTGCTTCATATAAAAATCAAACGCTTCTGGGTATTCAAAAGGTTTGTAAACTATTCTTTCTTTAATAAGGGATTTTTTTGCCATAATATATTATTTAAATTCTTTTAATTTGTTCCATAACATTTGTTTATCATAAGAGTCAACATCAGTATCAAACTTATTTGCTGTTGTTTTAGGGGCTAATTCAGTTTCTTCTGTGTCTTTATAATCAAATACTTCAAAATGACCTGTTGATGTATCTGCATTAACTGAAAAAGTAAGACCATCCATACCATATCTATTTTTCATAATATGAAAACGACCAGTACCGTTAACCTTATCTTCTTTTTTTCGTGATAAAGACATAGCAAAATCAGAAATCATCATTTTATCATATGACCCAGCTGCTTTATCCCCTTCTATAATTTTATCTTGCGCTCCAGCTCTATTAACCTGAGAAACAGACCAAATAGGGACGTTAAGTTGTCTAGCTAATCCTTTTGCGCTGCTATAAATATCATCAATTTCATCTTTACGTTCACGAGTTTTTTTTCTTCCTGAAAGAAGATCTACATAATCGATAATAACTAAATCTGCTTTGATCCCCATATCAGCACATTTACTAAGATGTGATTCAATAGTTGACATAGTTGCTCTTCCTGTAGGGAACTCTTTAATAACTAATTCACCTGGTAGTTGAGGTATTGTTTCTTCAACCTTTTCCTTAAATGAATTAATTTTAGTAACAGGTATTCTAGTAAAGAAAGAGTCATATCTTTTACCTACATAATCTTCACCTAATTCTAAAGTATAGTGTATAACATTATAACCTAATCTAACAGCATAACCACCTAATGCTACAAGAGACCACGATTTACCACCTCCAGGATTACCAAAAATAAGACCAAAATCTCCATTTCCCAATCCACCTTGTAATAAGTCGTTAATACGGTCCCAAGGAGTAGGAACAGTTGCCCTTGAATTTTCTCTATACCTGTCCTCAATATTTTTATTATACTCATGACCCAAATTTTTATCTTGTCCTGCTTTTAAAGCATTATCTACAATAGTTCTTATACCATCAAAATCCCCAGCTTTAAGTAAATCAACGGAAGTCATTAATGCTTTTTTTAATTGTTGGTTTTTACAAAAATTAGTAAATTCTTCCTGTACATATTCTAAATCTTCATCAGAAGTAACATAGGCTAATTTTAACTGCTCTTTAATAGATACCTGTAAAACATCATTATCTACTTTTTGTAATTCAACTTTTAATACTTCTAGTGAAGGTGTAGTATGATATTTATCATAATACTTTAAAATTTCTTTAATTGCCCATTTTTGTGCTTGATTTTCAAAATATTCATCTGATATAATATCATGAATATTAGTTAAAAATTCTTTATGTGTTAATAAAGAAGATAAAACCTTTATTTGAAAATCAGAACCATATTGATTTATACTATTAAGTGTCAAATTTATAACCTTTAAATTGTGTAAATATATCTTTTAACCAAATCTCTAAATTCCTAATCATTCCTCCTAATTTATCTTCATTATATAATTGAACAAATATATTACTATTTAAATCGGGCAAATCTGATTCAGTCAATTTATCTAAATATTCAATTTCATTATTATCAATCATTGGAGTTGATAAATCCATAACCTTATAACTTGTTTCCAACCTATTTCTATCTTGTATTATCCTGGAATATACAACATGATCCTTAAATTTCCTAGCAGATATATCAAAAATATCTTCTAATGTTAAATTATGAGTTTTTAATTCAGGAAATTTTTTAAATATTCCCTTTACCCCTAAACCTTTTACTCCTGGGATTTTATCTGAATTGTCTCCTAATAATGTTTTATATAAAATAAAGTTATGGGATAATACACCAAATTTTTCCTTAACTGTATCCGAATTATAATATTCTTTTTCCATTGGTCTATATAAGATAATTTTATCAGATACTAATTGTACAAAATCTTTATCACTGGAGACTATAAAACAAGTTGAATTATATTTTTCTACTAATTGTTTAGATAACACGGCTATAACATCATCTGCTTCTACTTTATCAAATGCTATAGTTTTTATAGGTAGTAACTTTAAATATTGGATTAAACGTACTATTTGGTCAACTTTTGAATCATGTTCCTCCTCTAAATTATCAAATGCATCCCAATTAGTAATTCTTTGTAAATTTCTATCTTGTTTGTACTCGGGGAGCAGGTTCTTGCGGTTGGTAGATGAACCCGCTCCGTCGAATACTACATAAACAGAGGTTGGTTGAGTTTGTTTAATTAAAGCACCTAAAGAACGTAAAAAACCACCTAAACCCCCTATATGTACCCCATCTGGGTTTACCATATTTAACATTGCAAAGTTCCTAAAAAATAGATTTAATCCATCTATGATTAAAACTTTATCATGTCTTTTTAATTGTGGTTCTTCCCCGTCTTCCTGAACTGAGTCCAGTAGATTAAATAGTTCTTTATGCTTCATTGTTATTATTCTGGTTCCTTCTCAAATTGAGAAATGTCTCTTACTTCCTCATTTTCCTCTACAACATCAAAATCCATACCTCCTAATATTTTAGACCATTCAGCTGCGTGATTAGATTTATATTCTTTTAAATCTTTATCATTATCTAAAATAAAACCATGAGGTGTCATTACTATTCTACCTCTAGTTGTAACTCCATTAATATGATTTTTATCAATTTGTATATTAGCTCTTTTAGCAAATTCTACTTGTTTACCATCTTTAATTGCTTTAATTTTAGATGTTCCTGCAGACATAATATTACCAAATGTAACTACAAATGTTGAATCAAACCACATTGCATAACCACCTTTATTCATTAATTTAGGTTTACCCATGGGTGATTCTGGTTTTAATGTCCAAACTTTATTAACACAAACTAATGTGTTAGTAAATGGTGATGATTCCTTTCTTGATAATGTAACTCTTTGATTAACATTATTTCCAAATTGAGTTGACATAGCACCTGCATTCCACTCATTATTATTTTTATTAGATTTAAGTGACATTTCACAAGGTACTGAACCAATACTATCCCATAAAAATAATAAATCATAAGGTAAATTACCCTTTTTCTGTTCGTCCATTAAATCTAAAATAAACCCAGCTACGTCTTCAATTGAATTAATAGTTTCTCTATCTATATAAATAAAATTACCATCATACCCTACAATTTCACCTGTTTCTGGGTGTTTTTCAACTTTAATATCTAGCCCCATTTGAATTGCATGTTCCCAATTCCATTTCATCTCGGTAATGATAAAAACGGGCAGTATATTTCTCTTTTGAGCTGATACTGCCGCTTCAATCATTGCGGTTGTTTTACCTGTATCTGAATGACCTCTAAGTAAAACAATGTGACCCATAGGAATACCAGGGATCGAAGTAACTTCTTGAAATGCAGATGAAAGAGGAATCCATTGTTGTTCCTTAAATTTAATATTTTTATCTAATCCTTTTTTATTTTTAAAATTAGATAAATCAAATTTACTCCTTAACTCAGCTGATACAGCTGCAGTTAATGATTCTTTCTTCCTTGCCATTAATTATTAAATAAATTATCAAATTCGTCTTTTTTTGTTTGCTTCGCCTTAGAAGTATCTAAACTAAATTTAGATTTAGCCTCTTCTTTTTCCCAAGGTAAATCCTTAGGATCATTATCAAAATTAGTAGGTGGTTCAGATACAATATCACCTTCTTCATGTGAATCTTCTGGTGCTAACCACTTTTCCAATGCTGATTTCATTTCATCAAACGTATAACGCTTAAATAATTCTTTAGGATTTGGTTGTTCTTTTAACCATCCCTCTACTTGTTTGCTATCTTCACTAAGTGGAGTTGTTTTTAACCTTACTCTAACTGAAGATCTATTATAAGGAGTACCTGTAACTTCAGGACCTACTGTTTCTACAGTTAAATCTCTACCTGATGCTACATCAGTGTAATCTCCTATTTCTTCATCAACAGCTAAAGCTAATAATTCTTCATATACTGTTTTACCAAATTGCCATAATCTAACTCCTTTGTCTTCTTCACCTCTAACTACTACAGGAACGAAAACTCGATTTTTAGCATCTAGCTTTTTAGCAAGTACATAATTTTCCTTATTATACTCTTCTCTTAATTTTTGAGCAAATAATTGAATAGGGTCTTTTTCACCAAAATTTAAAGGTGAAATCATAACCTTATTTGTAATACCATAATAGAACTTAAGTTCCGTAAATGGGTTTTTAGGATCAAATGCGCTAGGCACGATTCTAACTTGTTGTTTACCTACAGTAGGTCTCCAGAATATTTTAGTATAATCCGTTTTATTACCTCCTGTGGTTTGTTTTTGTTGGAGAGTATCCAACTTCTGTTTAAGTAATGATAAATCCATAATTATAACTTTTTTTTATGTAACATTAATATACGCACAATAATTTAAGGAGCCAAATTATTTTTAAATAATTACAACTCCTTTTTTTTCTACAACCTCTAAAGCACACTTTTGTGCAAAAGCAATACTTTCAATAACATTTTTATTAGTTAAATAACTAAAAACAAAAGCAGCAAAAAATGTATCCCCCGCCCCTGATAAATCCGAGACCTCCGCTTTTCTTTGAGGTGGGATAATTGTATTATTATATCTAACTCCTTTTTCACCTAATGTAACTAATAAATTTCCTTTATAATTCTTTAAATATTTTTGATTTTTATCATATTCAAATTCATTTATTTTTAAAAATGCAGTTTTATTTACCCATTTATCAAAAGTTTTTTTAGAATCAATAAAAGACAAAGGATATCTATCAAGAAGATATTTAATAATATTTTCCGTTAAAAACCCTTTATTGTAATCACTAATTACAACCGCATCATAATCCCCTAATTTAGTGATAACATCATTTTTTACTCTTTTACAATCATCATCTTCATCTACTCTTAATAACATTTGATTAGTTTTAATATCTACTAATCTTGTTTTTGTAATTTCATCTTCATTAGTTACTAAATCTATATCCCAATTTTTAGCTAAGCTTGATAAATTATTAAATACATTTTTAGCCATTCCCCCATTTGATTTTTGTTCAATTGGGTTAAATACAGGTACTGGTGCTTCAGGGCAAATTCTATTACATTCACCATAAACAAATTTATCTGTACAACTATCTCCTATAACTAATACTTTCATTTTAAAATATTTGAGGTTGAATAATTACCTATACGATCAAAATATACAATTTTTTTAGCATAATTGCCACCTACTATTTCTTTTCCTTTCCAATCACTTCCAACTACTAGAATATCAGGTTTAGTTATTTCAACTAACCATTCTAAATGTTCTTTATTATCAAAAACCATTACTTTATCTATAGCTTTTAAACTTTCAAGAGCATAAACTCTATCCTCTAAATTATTGTAAGGTCTATCTGGTCCTTTATCTTGAGATACTTTTTCATCAGAATCAATTCCAACAACAAGATAATTACCTAGTGATTTAGCATAATTGAATAATTCAAAATGTCCTCTGTGGAGAATATCAAAACAACCATTTACCCAAATTTTCATAACCTAATTATACTTCTATAATCTTATGTATTTTTGTATTTAACTGATTTAAATCATTATGTTGAGTCAGTAAAATACAATTTCTATAGTGTTGCCAATCTACTTGATAACTAGTATCAACAACACCACCATTTAATTTTTTAATTAATTCGTTTAAAGCGTTTATTGTATATAAAGTATTCGATTCTTTTTTTCTATGTACTAGGATTGTATTATCGGGAATTGTATGAACATTAGCTTGTTCAACATTGTAAGTAACTACATACTCATCTTTACCTACAATTTCTAAAACAAATAATTTATTGTAAATAATAGTGTATTTAGATTTTATGTCCTCAATTAATTCATCAAGTCCATTTAAATCAGTAAAAGTACAAAATAATTTATTATTCAAATCTCCTAAAATTTTGATGTCACTAATAACATCATAACTCGGATTATACGTATTGTAATTACCTGTTAAAATTGTAGTCATAACCTTCACTTTCCTTTATGTTAAGATCGTATTTTTTAAATACTTCTCTAACTTTATCTATAACCAAAGCTTCTTCTTCGGCAAAATCAAATAAGAATGAATCATACGTATATAATACTAAACGCGTCTTCTTACCCCTCAGTATACTAAAAATATCCCACAAAGCCAAAACATTTTGAGATGTTTCCATATTTTGTAAAACATAATTAAATAACTTTTGAGGATTCATATTATCCAATTTATTTTTTTCTAATTTAAAACTTGAAATTGGACACTCAATATACCCCTCATTATTAAACACATCCCAAGTATTTTTTACAAACTTTTCTATTCTACTAAAAAATTCCAGATCTTTATAATTATCAAAAACTCCTCCGTATAGTTGTTTAAATGTTAATTCCTTAGCTTTTTGATAATCTACTTTATATAATGATGCAAAGTGGCTATGTATATCACTTGTAGGAAATTTATATCCAATTAATTTAGATGCTAAAGTAGGATGATAAGCACTAATATCGATTTCTATAAATTTACTATTACGGGGTATAAAACTTTCTCTACAACCATTATCTTTATTTAAAGCCGCATAATTAACACCTTTAAATTTATTTGATGGTCTTGTAGTTAATGTTTTTAAATTGTACTGTGTGTAGACTCGTTCACTATTAATGGAATGGAAATATCCTTCGAATCTAGGTACGTGTACTCGAATTCCACTTCGTTCGATAGCGTTGAATACCACGGATACTCTACTGTTAAAGAATTCATCATAATCTGTTTTTGTTTTATCTATATTATCTTTTAAATCATTAAATATTTGTTCACATAATTCATAATGTTTTACTACTGGTATTGATTTATTGTCAACTCCTCTATTGTAAAATATATCATGTGTTTTTGTTGATGGTCGTATATACGTAGTAGGGGGTGTATTTATGTCATAAAGAGTTTTTAAAGGGAAATAATGCAATATTTCCTTTTTATCCCTACAATATAATACTTTGAACTTTTTTAATATTGCGTCTATATGCGTTTTATCATTATTAAATGTTTCGCTATGGTCAATACTTAATATAAAGCCTTTACTCGATTGTATTGGTTTAATAAACACCAAAGATACGCTATTTTGCGTTGGGTGTTCGGTATGATTAGTTGGTATAACTTCAATAAATGCCTCGTTATAACCACTATTATAAAATTGTGTTAATTGATCTAAATCTTCTATAAGCCAATACATGACTTACAATATACAAAATTATTTAATACCCTCCACTAGTTCTATAACTCCTTCTTGTACTTCTATTATTTACTCTTTTTATTTGAATATTATTTTTAATTGGGATTAAAAAATCATGTGGTCTATTGATGTGTTCAGCCCCAACCATTGGTCCTTTATCAGGGTGGATATGATATAATCCTTTATAGGGTTTACCTGTTTTTTCTATTTTGTATTCTGTTCCGTCAGTTTCTAAATTACTTAATATTTCCCCACTAGTATATTTAAAATATTGATCAAATCTTTTATTAAAATAAGATGTAAATCCTCTAAGTCCCTTACTTTCTAATAAAGTTATTGTAGCTTTATTTTCATTAAATATCATGCTTCTATTACCAGAAATTGCCCAACTGAATTTAAAGGGGTTGTATAATTGGAAACTTACGTTGGATTGTTTTTCAATATATTGTCTGTATTGAGTTTGATCAATTTCAATATATTTTATTTCATTATTTTTACTTAAAAAATAACGTTCATATTCCCCAATTTCATATTGTTTTTTAGTTGGTCTAACTATAATTTCCTTAGGTGGGGAAGGGGGTTTAGAACCTAAAACTAATTTTGATCTGTTTGTATAAACCTTAGGTAGTAGATAAATTGAAGTTTCACTACTTTCCGCTCCTGGATTGCCTAGTTCTGGATCTAATTTTTCATTATTTGTTGGTGTATTTACAGCTATAATTTGGAAATTGGGCTTATCATTAGGGTTTTTACCAGTAAAAAAAGTACCATTAAATAAAGAGTAATAATTACCAATATAGTTTTCTCCACTTGAGGCAATAACATATTCACCTCCTCCGGTATATAAATTAGTTTGTATTTGTGATGGTGGGTAGTACATAATTAAGAATATCGTGGGAATGAGTTAAAATAAGGATTATTAGATTTATCATAATTACGAAAATTATTAACCCCTGTTTCAATTAACATAGTAATTAACTTTTTAGATGGGAAAATATCACTTTTTTTAGTACTAAATGTGTTGTGGGTAAACAAACCATTACCAATAGCACCACTATAAGAGGTATTTCTATCTGGGAATAATTTATTATACCAGTCACCAGCAATAAACGAAGCAAAGGTTGAGGCATAAGTATAACCAGAACGAAATAAACCAACCATAACTATTTGTTGATCTGCTAAAAGTTGTCTAGACCATTGACTATCCCATCCTTCTACTGCCTTTGGACTATTACCTCCCGTTGTTTGTAGGTTTGGTACTGATGACCATCCCTGAAGGATTGGTGCGTAAAATTGTTTAGTCATTGAAATAAGTATTTCCTTAAGTAATTTTATTTGATCATCAGTATATTCTTCAAAATACGCAAAACCTCTATAATTTTTTACTGGTTCAAATTTTAAAGTACCATATATTTGTTTGCCTCTAGAAGTTAACTCACTACCATCATCATATCTATTAGCAACTAATTTATATGGTACAGAAACATTTTCTGGTGGTATAATTCTTCCACTAGAATTTATGTATTCTCCATTATCATTTTTCTTTAACCATCCAGAACTACATAATTCAACACTAAGTTGGTTTTTAGCAGTTGAATCCCCAACTCCTGAGTTACGGGACCAGTAAATATAATCCATAACTTTTACACCATTTCCTTCTCTATCAGCAATCCAATGAGTACTAACAGCCGGGTAAGGGGTATTTGGAGGTGATATATCATTTCTCCAATATTTCATTATTGCTTCAACTTCAGCTTTACTTCCTCTTCCTATATTATCTGTTGCCGTATGATGTAATACAATTTGTGTTTTATTAGTTTTTTCATTAAAGTACATTAAACCAGATGGTGAAAATTCATTTATTGTTGAAATATCAGGACTATGTGGGCCCCTTACTGATCTAACTTTTTTAAGTTCATCCGGTATTTTATCTATGTCAACTTGAGATATTTTTGGAGCTTCTATAAACTTACGTTTGTTTTCAAATATTCTAAACTCATCACTAGGTATATTAGTTGATGCAGGAATTGATAAGCACTCATAATCTGTAGCCCAATTATTATCTGATATTTTATGGTTTACCTTAGTTGCAATAAAACTTAAAGATTCGGGATAATTAGAAGGTAAAAACCTTTGATCAATATTTAATTTATTATAAATTTTTACTCCTGCTAGTCCTTCTACCGTCATTTGGAATTGTAAAGGTATAAAACCATTAGTCATAGTAACTACACCCTCATCTTGGTATATTTTTTTATCTACTTTTTCCTTAAATTGTCTATATAAGGATTTTCCTAAATTAATAAAGTCTGGGTTTTGTTTATACCATTGAGTAGAAAATGAATTATAAGCTACTGTTGCACGTACATATTCAGCCCCTGCTCCTTCTGTTTTCTCGGATCTTCTACCACTAAAACATAAAGCAATATAACTAATATAATCAGTTGCTTTAGAACCAACTGATTGTATGAACTCAAATCCATCTTCAGTCAAACCTTGTTCAGCTATATCATATTTACTTATTATGTAACCCCTAAGCCTCGAATTAGTATCCCAAATATAAGCTCTAAGACCCGCTTTTTCTGTGTCATATCCGTTTTTATAACTACCTGGAAGATCTCTGGTAGCAATGTTATTTTTATAGCCGTTTTTTACATAAGTTGTATCATAACCAAACATTAGTTTTTCTTCTATTTTAACTTTCTCATGTTTAAAACTAAAAAATACTCCTCCTTTTTGATAGCCAGGAGGCCCCTTTCTTCTTTGGCCTTTTACCTTTCCTTTTTTAATAAAAAGATCCCTTAAATGTTTTTCTTTCCTTTCTAATTCTGCGGTTGTCGAAATTTTTGGTGGTTTTTTATCCTCAAATTCTTCTTGGTATCTATTTATTAATCCTTTATTCCAATTATTTAAAGGTAGAGCACTTATTGATTTAGTAGATGAATTAGTAGCTGCTGCCCCAATAGAGATAATATTTTGTAAATCGGGAGTTATTTTTGTTATAAAATTAAAATCTTTAACAAAATTGGAAGCTCCTGTTGTTGGGTTATAACCAACTAACTCAAATTCAGCTATATTTGGTTCATTATCTTCGTTTTTTATTTTAATTGATTCAAGCATTCCATTATAACCTTTTGGTAAATTTTGTTCAATAAAATTAACTTCTATATTATTTTTTAAGGATGGTTCAATTTGAGTAATATTACACATTGCTCTATTTATACCATTACAAATATTTTCTAAAAAAGTAAATATAGATAATTGACCTTTAGTATTTAAATTGGCTACTAGTTCATCAAGTAGAAAATCAATATTTACATATAAATTCATTAATCTCCCAACTACTATAGTTCCACCAGCATTTTCTTCTGATTGAGAATTTAAGGTAAAATTTTTATTAACATAAGGTTCCATCCCAACATTAAAGAAATTCCAAATTTTTGCTGAATTTTCATCATATCCAAACCCCTCCGTTTCACTTGAAACAAGGTTACTACTAGGTGAATTTGCTAAAGGATATAATTCTTCATATACTTCCTTAGTAAATACAGGTGAAAATAAACAAATTGTGGGATCTACAGGTATAAAATTTGTCTCATAATTACAAATAATTTCTTCGTTTTCCTCAAAAACTAATTCAGGATTAGGTAAATTAGTATTAGGGTCTTTTGTATATTTATTTACTCTAATAAAAAAATCAGTTAGAAATTTTCCAAATCTAATATAATATTTACCTTCTAATTCATTAGCAGTTTCTGTAAATTCTTCTAATTTTTCTTTTTGTATAGTTTTATGATATTGCGTTGCTTGCCTTAATGACCCAGGAATAAAATCTTCAAATCCTACGAAATCCTTACTAACTTTTTTAAGGTCTTCAAAATTTAAAATTATATCAGATAAGTATTTTGAAATAGCATCAGCTCCCAGTTCAGGTAATTTTAAGTCTTCCGCATCTTCATACTCCTCCTTAAGATTTAATCTATTGTTAGCATCTTCAACTACCTGATCATATTGGGTTCCTGTTGTTTTTGAGCCAAAAGGGTCTGTAAATCTCCCAACAAATTTTGCTTGAGCTAAATACAAACTACGTTTAGTACTTGCTACATCAAATTTAGAAATTGTACTAGGGGGATTAGCTGCTAATGAAGTTATAACACTCCCTAATGTTATTAAATTTATAGTAATATCATAAGTTAAATCTGAATTTAATTTCCATTCAAAATTAGTTACTTTACCTAAAAAACCATCATAATTACCTTGATATTTTTCTCTTTCAAGTTCAATTAATTGTATCATTTCGGAAGGAGTTTTTCCTTCTTCCTGTTTAAACCATTCTCTGTCTATTAAAGTTGTACCAGTATTTTGAATATCAATAGTAGGAGGAGAAGTACTATTATCAATGTTATTAACATATTTATCCCAACCATATTCTAACATCATAATATAACCTAATCTTAAATATAAGGTTTCTATTACACTAAACTGAAATTTATTATACGCTTTTAAAGTTACTGTTGCTTTTTTAATAGCTCCTCTATTTACACATTCAACACTAACGTCAATTATACCAGGAATTGGTTGAAGACCTTGATCTTTAAATCCCATACCTCCATAAAGAGAATTAAAGGAATTAAATAATGATTTATTTTTAATTACACCACTTCTGGTTTTATAAGTACCATCCTCATTTAGGGATTGAAAAGTATTAAAAAGAATAAAATTTTGTGCTAAATTTTTACCTAAGAACCCATCAATATCAGCATCAGTAAAAGTACTTGGATTTTGTTCGGTTGGAGAACCTGTTCCAACATAACCATCACTAATTAAAATATCTTTAAGTTTTTGTCTGGCCTCCGAGTCTATGCCAATTCCTGAAGCTAATTTGACCCAAGCGTTTCTTGTATTTAAATAATTTAAAACTTTATTACTTCTTTTAACTGTATTGTTAAATCTATCTGTGCCTGATCCTTGTAGTCTTTGTCTATTTTCTATTTGTGTAGAAACAAACCTATATACTTCTTGCCCTACTATATTTCCATTCATAACTAGTTTTCATTGAATTTATTAAATTGGGCGATTGCTGCTCCAATATTCATTGGTATTCTTATTTGTATTCCTAAAGGTGGAAACATTGACATTTGATTTAATTGAGGATTACCAGTTGATATAACCCACCATAATGTAGAATCACCATAATAGTTTTGTGCTAAAATATCAAATCTATCTCCCTCATCAGTATACACGTAAATGTCATCAAAACTTAAGGGAATATCAGGATATTTTGTTGTTCCCTTAAAAGGTTTATTATTTTGAGTTAAAAATTCTTGTATGTTAGTATATCTTCCCATTTTATGAACCGTCGTTTATTGGAAAATTAAAACCAGATAAATTAGTACTAGTTTGTAAACTTAAATCTGTTTCTTCATTAAGGAAATTATTTGAACTAAATAATCTATTTGAACCAAAAGTATTACTAGCACCTCCTAATCTTGCGTTGAAAACATCAATTTGATTACTAACATTATCTAATTCAATTTTTTCAGATTTATCTAATGGGTTAGTATAATTTACTGATCTTCCATTTGATAAAGCTATATATCTTTGAGGACCAAAACCTAAAATACTTCCGTCCGCATCTTCTCCACCATCTGCAAAAGTATTTCTTTGAATACTTGGTACAAAATCTTGTATTGGTTTAAATGAGAATCCTGAAACTCTAATAATATGAGGCATTTCTTTAACACTTGAATCCGAATCTCCCTGATCATCAATTGCAATTTCCCAAGGTGATTCTTCAGGTACACCAAAGTTTATACCAGTCATTATACCTGTTGTTTCATAAAACCAACCCCCTAATGTTAATGATATTAAATTTCCTCTCATATAACCATTATTTGAATAATCAGGTGCACAAACGGAAGCTAAATAATTTAATTTTTGGTACATAGGCATTAATTCAGCTTTAGATTGGGCTACTACCGTCCAAGATAAATTAAGAGTTCTGTCAAACCCACCATAATTATAAAACTTTTCTCCTCTACCCATAAACTTTTGTTCAGTCCATTCAGCACTAAAGTTATCGTCCATTTGATCAATTATAGCTCTAAAATGAATAAACGTTTTTTTAGATGGATCATTATTATCAATTACACCTATTCTAAATTTTACAAAATCATTTTTAACCTGATCTTGTGTTACAAATTGGGATTTGTATAAAGGTAAAGCATTAATTTTATCTAAAGGATCAGTATTAGCACCATAAAAAGCCGTTCTGGATTTTTTATCTCCTGGGTTTCCTAAATTAACTCTACCTTCATATCTTTTTTTATCATCAGTATAATCAAGTCTAAATGGTGAAGTTGTAGCTCTTCCTCCTATTTTATTTCTAAAATCTTCTCTTATTTGAGGAGTTAAATAAAAATTATCTTGGCCTCCATCACTATGAATAGTTAAAGAATTTTGTAATTGATCATAACTAAGTGTAGTACCTAAACCTCTAACATTTGCTGAGTTAGATCCAAAACCATTTTGGAATACGTTAGTAGAAAATAATCTAATACCATTACCAATAACATTAGTAGTATTAAATTGACTATTACTACCACCAACCCCAATATTAAAACTAAATCTTGTAGGGGTTAAAGCTTCATATCTTTGGGAAACTCCTTTTCCATTAAATATTTTTTCACCTTGCCAAGTAGGAGTTTGTCTTTTAAATACAGAATAATCATAAAAACCTCCTATAACTGGAGCTGGGTCCGTAGAACTAGGTCTTGAATTTGGAAATAATAAATTTCTAATAAAATTACCAAAATTAAATAATGATGAATTACTATTACCTGATTGTTGGGATCCTTGCAGTGGTGAAGTAGCCGATAAAAATAACTGAGTTTGATCGGGGGTTCCGGCTAAATTTGGGTTGTTTATACCGGTTCTACTCGTTGAAATACCAATGTTAGTTCTACCTACACCCAAAATAGCACCAGGGCCTCCTGAGTAGCTATATAGTACATTATCATTATTAGTATTTCCTATAAAATTATCATAAAACCCTATTAATCTACTTTTTTGTACATTATCTATTCTTTCTTGAAAAGCATCAGTTTCAAAATAAATTGGATTTCTTAAAGGATCATTTAAACCCAATAAGGTATTAATTAATCCACCTCTAGTACCACTTGCTCCTGCTTCACTAGTATCACCAAAAGGATCAATTCCCTGTTTTAGTAAATGACCTCCAACAGCATTAACACCGGTTTGTGCAATAGTTGAAGTAGGTAAATAAACACCATTATTAAAAGGTAAACTATCGGAACCAAAAAATCTATCATCTGTGTTTCCAGCTTTAATATTAGTAGCTGACCTTGATAAAGTTTCTTGTTTTAAAGTAAATAATAAACCATTAGGTGATTTAGTATCAAAAAGCATTTTTGATACTCTAGAAACATCCCTACTAACAGCAGTGGGAAGCAAAGAGCCTCCCCTTAATAGAAAGTCTTCATCTCCTAGACCACTATTAATACTACCTTCAGGTATTGGTGTTTTAATGTAAGGTTGACCACTTCCTTCGGACATGCCCGCCCCACGTCTATCATTACCATACCTTAAGGATTTAAAATCCGTTTGGATGTCTTCTAGAAAAGGCATATTTTATTTATGATGATACGTTACCCGTAGTATCTACTGCATTAGGAGCATCAGATACAAAATTTTGATATGTGCCTTGTGAAAAAGTATTATTAATTGGTATTACACCGTTACCTTTAAGTGGACCAGCTGGTTGCTCTCCTCTTAATGGTGTTAGTGTACTTCCATTTTCTTCGAATTGGCTTAATATAGTTGGCATAATTTAAAATTTAAAGTTAAACATTTATTATAAATATGTTACTGAATTGGAAATGCGCTTAGACCCGCAACTGTACCAATTTCAATAGAATCTAAGTTAACAGATGGAGCTGGTCTACTAAGGGCTGCCCTTAATAATTTATTGGTTTCCGCCATACTTGCATTTCCTGCACCTTCCTGTCTTATATTAGGTGAAACTGCAACTCCATCACCTTTAGCTGTAATAACAGTAGAACCAAATGGTTTAGAAGTATCTGTAATAGCATAAGGGCCACCAGGTTTTAATGTCCCATCACTCATCAAAGCTACAGCACCCCCTGCGGCTGTTCCAATAGCAGCTGATACTCCAGCTGCAGTAAGTGAAACACCGGATAAAATTCCAGCTGCTCCAGCACCAAAAGTTAGGGCAACTGCTAAACTTGCTGCCGCAACTGCTAATCCAACTAAAATAGGCATTGCTACACTAAAAATATCTGCTAATTTTTGCATTGCTACTGCTTGTGCTTCAGAAGCTGATAATGCCTTAGCTTGAGCCTCTGCAGCTGCCGCTTCTCTTGCTAATTCTTCATCTTTTTGGGTTGCTAAAGCTTCTCCATTTAATACTTGGTCCGCTAATTGATCCGCTGATAGTCCTAAAGCTCCTGCTAAAGCCTGTTGTTGAATAACATTCATGCTTTGTAGTTTTTCTAAACTACCCGCTTGAGCAACAAGTTCTCTCATTAAACCCTCCTGATCACCTGCTAATGCCGCTTGTCTTGCTGCTTCTAAATTTAAATCTCTACCAATTAATAGTTCAGCTTCTAATTCTTTTGCTATTGATTCCTCAAAATTTAACAATTGACCAGCAGCTCCACTTATAGCTTCCATTTCAACACCTAAAGATTTAGCTGTAGATACTGCTTTAGCTAATCCTCCCGGGAATTTTAAAATATTTAATCTTGTTTGGCCTGTTATTTTATTAGCTTCGTCTAAAACATCCTTTAAATTTAGTCTAATACCTAATTCTTCTTCAGCTGCTAATACAGAAGCAATTTGTTGATCTTCTAATTCTTCAAATGATTTACCAGTAGCAAGGGCTAACACACCCATATTACCTACTGCTTCCTCTGATAGTTTTAATCTTTTTAATGTTTCAGCAGCTGCTACTCTTGTTTCATTATCAAAAGTTAAAGCTACTCCTCCTAAACCTTTATTTAAAGCATCAACTGCCTCAATTTGATCTGATATTGTTATTCCAAATACACCAGCTTCTCTACTTGCTGATCTTAATTCTTCTTTAAGGACATTAGCTTCATCTTTTGAAATACTTAAATTACGAGATAAATCAGTTACTTTTTGATCTATTTTTTTAGCAAATTGAAATATTCCAGAAGCTGCCTTAAAAAGCCCAGCAGCAAACAATGCACCAGTATCTAAACCTTCAACTAAATTTTTAAGAACTATTGCATTTTTTTCTCCAAATTTAAATTTTTTACCTGATGCTTCTAAATCTTGGATTTCTAAATTAGCTTTTTTAGTAGAATTTTCAAAATCTATAAAAGTTTCTAAAGCCCCTAACCCAAATTGTTTTAAAACCTGAGAAGTTGATTTAGCAATTTTACCTAAAATACCTAACTGTTCCTCTTGTTTATCATTTAATTCTTCTTGGGCATCAATAATTCTTAACTTACCATCATAAGCTTCCTCTATTTTGAATATGGTTGCTGCACTAATTTTAAAACCTTCTCTTTCTAAAACCTCGATCTTCCTTAATACTGTTGATCTTTCTTTTTCAATTTTAGCTCTTTCTTTTTCTATATCCTTAGTAGCATCCTGACCTTTAGCTATCTTATTAGTAATTTTATCGACACCTTCAAGGCCTTTTTGTGATCTTCCTAAACCACTTTCTAAATCCTTAATAAATTCTTTAGCAAAATCTTTTCCTTGAACTGTAGCTTTTTCTAAGGGTTTTTCTAAATTGCCTTCTATTGAAGTTTTTAATACACCAAAAGCATTATCTAAACCAACAACATCTTGCCTCAAGTCTTCGAGTAATGTCTTAGTGCTTTCTAATTTTTTATTTAATTCTTGTTGTTTTTTAGGATCAACTGCCATTAAAGTATTTTATTATAAATATTTAAAAAAGAAATTTTATTTATATGAAGAACGTTTCATAAACTTTTTAGGATTTTGTTGTTTAGGATTAGGAGGATTAATTTTTCCTGTTTTAGGATCTAATAGGTTTTTAGATCCTTTTCCTTTTTGTGCTTTTTGTAATTTTTTATTTGCCTCAGTATTATAATCATCAATTTGTTTAAAGGTAAATTTCCTTAACCAAATGGGCATATTATAAACGGTACCAAAATCATAACCTCCATTTCCATGGAAAACTATGTTATGTATTTGAGTAAATAAATTTTTACGAAATTCTGGGGAATTACTTAATGTCAGGCCAAAAAAACGATAATCCAACCGGAATTGATGCTTTGTCATCTTGTCCGTCGGGAAAAAAAGACAGATCAACGTCTGGAGTGATTTTTTTAGCGTATTCTCTTAATGCCCGAGAATCCCTGGCTAGCATGTATTTGTCTACATATTCTCGGATCTTTTTAAGATCTGTATCTCCTTCAATACTTGTAATCATGTGTTTTAACCTTGTAGATATAGTTGTATCGGAAGCTTTATTAATCTTTTTTAGACTTTTTATTTCATTAGCTATTTTTACCTCATCTCCATGAGTTAATAATTTAAAAGTAACTGTATTTTTAGATGCTGGTAGTGTAAAAGAAAAACTATTTCCATTTTCAAATAACTTTTCATCTATTACATTAAATTCTATTTTAGATAAATCAACCGTTTGTTTTTCTCCATCATATTCAAACTCGTAATCGTTACCATAACCTAATACTCTAGATGCTACCATAATAGCATTTTTATCTCCAATTAATAGATCATTGTAATTAATTTTAGTAACAATTAAAGATTTAAATAATTTATCTAATACAATACCTTGTCTAATATAAGAAGAATTAGATAATATATCTTCTTCTTTGGCAGTCATGTATTTAAGTTCGATTTTTCCTTCAGATAATGGGTTATCTTTTGGATATAGTAAACCTTTTGATGGTAAGTCTATTACTTCAGTGGGTAATTTAAATTCAGCCATAATCTTAATTTAAGTATAACGTTTGTTTATTATACATATGCAATATAAAAAAAAGCTTGACCAAAGCCAAGCTATTTTTTAAAGAGGGTAGATAAATATCTCTTAGAAATTTAACACACAATAATCAGGTTGTACTGTCATTGTTAATTCTTGGGCTGTATCTTCAGTATCCCAATTAAAGTCTCCAAATGAGGCTTCAGTAATGAATGCTCCTTTGATAATCCATTCAGAAACTATATCACCTACAGGTCCTAATACATTTATAGTAAGATCTTTTTTATAGAAATCAGAATAACCATCTCTACCAGTTACTGATTCGTGATGTAATCTTACCCACTCCATTACTGCTTGAGCTCCTGATGGGGTAATTGGGTCAAATAATGTAAAGTCTATTGTATTCCATACTGTTTTACCTTTTACATATCTTTGAACGTTAATATGATTTAAAGGAACTGAACCTTGACTTACAGAAACAGCTGATACACCTTTCATAATATATGAAGGGAAACCATCTACAAATAAGATAAATCTGTTAGCTTGTTTTGGCTCAAAAGCTGTGAAAAATATTTCGTTCGGATTTAATACTGCCATTTTATATCTTTATTTTATTATAAATATTTATATTTCAAATTTTTATGCTGGGAATGTTGCACCAGTAGGTAATACATTGAAATCTAATATAATAAATTCAGCTGTTTTAGTTGGTTGTAGGAATATTTGTCCTATCAACTCGTTTCTATCTATTACATCTGGTGTATTATTTGATTCATCCATTACTACTTTAAATGCATACAATCCTTGTCTTTGTTGTACACTTTCTAAATAAGGGTTAACTTGTGTTAAGAAATTTTGTCTTGTTGCAATTGTATTTTGTTCAAATACTAAATTATCTGCAATTTGAGATATAAAATCTTTTAACGCAATTAATAATCTTCTTACATTTACTCTATCTAACGCAGTTGCCGCTTTTTGTAATGTTTTCTGACCAAATACTACAACTCCTGTTTGTGGGAATGTAGCTATTGGATTAACATTACCTTCATATAAAGTATCTCTATTATTAGAAGTTAATTTTCTTTCAGCTCTAACTACTTGGCCTAATCCTCCTCTGGTTATACCTGCAGGTGCAAACCAAGGATCACTTGAAGCATCTGTAAACGCATAAACACCAGGAATCATAGTTGAAGCAGGTACATATACTAATTGAGCTGTATTTGGATCTACTGTTTGAACCCAAGGCCAATAAGCAGCTGCATAACTTGTATCAAGCCCAGAAGCTTGTGCAGTTACTGTATTAATTGGTTGGTTATAATCTACTAAATCCATTACAAAAATAGAATCACCTCTAGTAAGTGTATTATTACTTATACTTGTAATTTGGGTAGCATAAGATTGATTAGTTAAACCAGGTGCTGATATCACATTGTATTGATAATCATCTTGGTTAGATAATAAAGCAATTGCATTAGTATAATCACTACCTCTTAATCCTTGTGTATTTGTAGAATTAATATTTTGATAGAAATTAGCAGGTACTCTATTTGCTGGTTGGTCAGTTGGTACATTTAATCCATTACCACCACCAAATGAACCTGAGCTAATTGCAGGTAAAGATCCTGTATATTCATCTTTTGCAGTTCCATCATTATTAAAGTAGTTAGGTGTTGCATAATTTACTGCTTTTACTCTTACATAATTAGAAATATTGGGGAATGAACCTGATTCTTGTAAGAATGTATCACTTCCTTCTGTTACTAATGTAGTAGAAACATCACCAATTGCTCTTGATATATAATTAGCTGCTAACGGATCTAAGGAAATATTATTATATTGTTCTAATATTACTTTTTGATTATTAGTATCATCCCCTCTTCTAATTAATAGTGAAAATACACCAGAAGAAGAATTAACACTTGCAATTTCATATCTTAAATTATCAAAGCTACCTGATATTAGGGCTCCATTTCCATTTACTACATTGTTATCTGATTCAGCTTGTTGAATTGCACTATTCATAATAGCACCTTCTGATATTGTTTCAAGAACAAATGGGCTTAATCCTGTAGTAGGTCCTTGTGAACCTGTAGGAATACCAAATGCTGCTACTATTCCTGTTTGTGAGGAAGCTTCTGAACTTGTAGCTGGTGTCCAATCTTGAGTTGTACTACCACTTACTACACGTGTTACTAATAATGAATTACCGCCGTTTTGGAAATAATTGTTGGCGGCTACGGAAGTTAAGTAGCTATATTCATTAGAACCACTCTGTAACTTATCACCAAATATTGCTTGGAAAGAACTATATGAACTAACTAAAGTTGGTTGCTCAATAGGTCCTTTTACTGTAGGTCCAATAATAGCTGCTCCTCTTTCTATTGGTCGAGCTGTTACAAAAGATGAATCATTCTCTCTTGCTAATACTCCTGGAGATATTAATGTTTCTGCCATTTTTGTATATTATTTTTAATATTGTTTTATTATAAATATTAAAAAACCTTTCAAAAAACTATTTTACTAAAGTAAATTCTCCAGTTTCTAGGTTGATATTACCATCACCATATTTTTTCTGAAGATCTTCAGCAGTAGATTTAGATTCTTCTTGCAATTCGGCTAGTTTTTCTAATATAACTCCTCTTTGTCCTTCCAAAATTGCTCTTTGAACATCTACCTGACCTAATTGTAATACAATTTGATCATTTTTTACTTTAAAATCCTTGAGTTTTGCTAACTCTTCTTTTGATAACTTGATTACGTCACTCATAATGTAATTTATTTATAAATATGATTAAAAAAATTTAAATTAAATATTGTTTTACTTCTTTGTATACTCTTTCTGGTGTTATTGATTTTTGACAAATATGTTGTAGTTCTGTTCCCTCATTTTCTGGGCACCAATCCCAATTGCCAGGGTCAAATGTAAATTTTTCTTCATTCCAACAACCATTACAAACATCTAAATTTTGAATTCTTGTAATATTATTAGTAAATTCGTGATTTTTATCTGCAAAACCATTTATCATAAAAGTATGTTTATTTAAAGCCCAATTAACCCAAGATAATCCTGATCCTAATCCAATAAACAAATCTGCATGGTATAAATAATTAAATAAATTATCCCAGGGTAAGTTAGATTTAGATTTAATGTTTTTACCTTCAAAACCATGTAAACTTAAGCTTACTACTTTATAGCCTTCTTTTGTTAAGAGATTAGCTAATTTTAACCAATGTTCTCTAGGCCATTCTTTACATCCTGATGTTGCTTGGGGTCCTATACAAATGTATTTTTTCCTTAGTGGTCTTTTTTTAGGTATAAAATTAATACCATAATTTATTTCTTTAAATGGTAAACCTAAAATATCAGTAGCTGCTTGAATTAAGGGAATTGTATTTGGTTTAGTTTTATGTTTAAATTGTCCATCCCAATATCCATTTTGTTTAAACCAACCTAATTTATAATGAGCTAAACAATTTACTTTATTATCGGGGCCAACAAATTCTATATTTTTGTATTCTTTTTTTCCTTTAAACCATTCATTATGAAAAGTACTTACTATTAATTTACAGTTATGTTTTTTCTGAAATTCAACAACTTGAGGAGCCCATGCTAAAGTATCTCCAATTGATTTAGATTCAAAAGAAATTTTTACTTTTTGGTTATTTAAATTTAATTTATAAATAAATTTACCATTAATAAAAATTAACCAGGGAATATAATAACTGATGTTAGTTTTAGTCCATTGGTTATTATTAATTGTACTAGAATGTATTAATTTATTAGTAATTGGATCTATAAACTCAATAAAATAATTTTCGGTTTTATTTCCTACTAATTCTATTTTTGCCCCTTCATTAAAATTTAAAATTAACTGATTTTTAGGTTTTTTAGGTGTTTTATTATTAACTAAATGTTGAAGTTCTTTATAAGCTATATTAGCAGCATTTTCCCAAGTAAATTGGGTTCTAATTTTTTTAGAATCTTTTAAGGCTCTAAGTTTATACTTTTTATAATTAGTATAAACATCTCTCATTACTTTTTTTAAATCATTAAAATCAGGTTCATAAAAATTACCAGCTAATTCTGTTTGGGAATAAGAAAAGTATTCTCCACCTACAGCTGGGACTTCTTTTTTAATTTTAACTGGGTGGCCCTTACCTTCTGCAAATTCAAGTTGTGCACTACAATTAGAGTAAATAGAAGGTGTACCACAAGCCATCGCTTCAATTAAGGGTAAATTCCACCCTTCTGCTCTAGCACAGGATAAAAATACATGGCCTTTCTGCAAATAATTTATATATTCTTCTCTTGATGGGAAGTGTTTAATTTTCAATCTGGGGTCATCTAATTTATAATGTTTTAATCTTTCCTCAGTAGTTTTAAACCCATCAGTAGCAAACATATTATCAATAGATAATACTAAATCTATAGGTTCATCTTTATTAAATTCTTCTAAAAAAGCTTCAATAACTTCTTTTGTAGATTTCCTATAATCCCATCTTCCAAATATTAAAAATTTAAACCTACCATCATCATATTCAGGTAAAGTAGCATTTTTATTAGGTTGAAATATATTACCATCAACTGCTTCAGGAACAACTTTAACATCCTCTTCTTTATAACCTTGTTTTACAATACAATCTTTTTGCCATTGAGAAGCAACCCACATTTGGTCAAAATTTTCCGTTGCCCTACAAAAGCTAGGTGGGTATTCAGTAGTTTCCCAAACAGTGTAACAAATTCTAAAATTTTTGTAATTATCAAAATAATAGTGATGGTTTAATTCTGAGAATATTAAATCAATATTGGGAGTAAAATCTTTTTTATATTTACTATATATTTTTACATGATCAAATTTTTTATCTAAGTCATTTGATTTTATAGTTTGGACATCTAATATTTCTTTATCTATAGTTTTTAAATAAGGTTCATTATCGTGTGGAGTATCATTAATCCCTTCCCAACTATCCGAAACAGTAAAATTTCTTGCTTTAACTTTTACTAACTTAGATAAAGCTCTCAAGAATGATCTTGTGTGGTTATTATAACCTGTAGTTCCTATATAAGAACAATGAGTGTAAACTTTAGGTTCTACTTTACCCATTAATTATTATCTAAATTGATTACCACCAACCCATAATACTAAAGATTTTCTAGTACCCCTAGTTACAGGAGATACTCTATGTAATAAATAAGAAGGAAAAACAGTAATAGCTCCTTTAGCTTTACTTCCTTGGGTTATGGTTTTACCACCTAAATTAAATTCCAAAACTCCTCCATCATAATCTTTTGGGTCAGATAAATTGATTGTAACTGATAATTTTCTTAATGAAGCCCATCCTGAACCTAAATCCATATGCCAGTCATATTGTCCTTTATCCTTAGCATGATATTCAGTATATTGTATTTGTTCTCTAATACAATCTAAATCAAATTTAAAATGTTGATTATTATGGATCATAATTTCTTGGGCAATTCTTTCGTATAAACCTCTAAATTCTTCTGATTTAGGTAACCATTTAACCTTAGAAGACCTAATAGTAGGATCATATGTACCCTCAATTCCAATTTCAGTTTTACCTAAAATTCTAGCCTTTTCTGCAAATGGTACTTTTTTAATTTCTTTTTTATATCCTTTAATTTGATGTGAATCTAGGAAATCGGGTCTCCAAGCAAATATGTCTGCTTCGTTAGCTCTTGGTCTAAATGATAATTGATAGTCTACTGCCATAATTTTTAGTTTATAATATAATATACATAATTTGTTTTAAATTTCCAAATAATTTAAAATACTTTTTTAGGTAAAAAATAAATTTCACCTTGATGTAACCCCCAAAATAATGTATCCTGTTTCCATTTAAAAGGTTTAAATTCTGTTCCTGGGATTTTAAGTACTTCAGGGTTTTCATTTTCTTTATAACCTCTATGAACATCAGATCTATTTATCCCATTATAAAAAGTTAAAATACAACCTGGTTTAGTTATATTAATTTGAGGATTAATAAACATTTGTTCTGATCCACTTATATCATTGGGATCTAAAAATATTCCATCATATTGCTTTAATTTACCTTCTTTATAAATATCTCTCCAATCACCCTCAATAATAGTAACATTAGGTTTATCAGCCGCCCAATCTTTTGCTCTATCGGCTATTTGGAAATGATTTTCAATTATAGTATGAGATTTAATACTTCCAGATTGGATATAACCAGCTGATATACCCATGCCAAAACCAACTTCTAATATATCACCACCATTTTTAGTACAAATTTTAGCATGTTCTTTCATAATTGGATGTTCACAATCATGCATAATAATAGTATCTGCAAACCTTCCTGAGTGGTTTGTATTTTCAACTGTTATATAATTTTTATGGAAATATAATAGCGTATTTTTATAACTTTTTTTAAAACCTTTTTTTTTCATTAAATTTTAATTCACATAAATTACTTGTTCATAATCAAAAAAGACTGTATCACCACTACTAACAGTATATGACATTGAACTTGCAGGAGAAGATAAATTGTTTTTAACCTGATATCCCGGTACACCTCTAGTCGCAAAGATTTGATAATCAAATATACTAATATCAGATCCAAAACCTCCTGCTGATGGGCCTGGGTTTGTTGCTGGGCTAGGTGAACTAGGTGAATTTTTTGAAACACTATCCATTCCCCAATCACCAAAAATTCCAAAATCAGCTTGTGGTATATCTGGGTTTGCTGGTGAAATTGAGAATCCTATACTTGAAAAAGTAGTATATTTATTTGATGTTGGTAAATTTGAAGTAGTTGTAAATGGAGGAGCCGTTCCAAAAGTAGTCAAATAAGAATAGCTTAAAGTAGTTGGTGAACCACCAGATAATACCATAGTATTATCAACACTATCACCAGTTACTGTACCAGTTGAATCAGAAGTTTTAACTTTTCTTTTTAAAGTGTAACCAGAGGTTGCATCTTGATCATAAGTATACCAAGGTGAGGCCGCCATATTTAAACCTGATAAAGCTATATTATTAATTGGGGTATAATTAGGGCTTGCTAAGGTTAAAGATGGGTAAGTATTACCTGCTGTGGCTCCACCTCCTGTACTACCACCTTTATATATATTAAAAACTGGAGCCGGACCTGTACCAGCAAAAGTTGCATAAGAACTATTTAATCTTTCATTTGCAATTTTACCCCAAGATAATTCACCTGATGAAGGAACTGCCATAATTACTTAATTTGTTTTTTTAATTCGTCTACTTCTTCTTTTAATTCCTTAATTGCTTCTATTAATAATGGAACTATTTTTTCATATTTAACAGCCTTAAATCCATTTTCTCTAGTTTCAACAATTTCAGGTAATACTTTTTCAACTTCCTGAGCTATTACCCCAATATCATGACCCTCATTTGCATGGACAAATCTTTTTTCTTCTTCTGTTGTAGGTTTCCAATCAAATTCTACACCATTTAATTTTGCTAATTTTTTAAGTGCACTTGGAATTCTTTTAATATTTTCTTTTAATCTTTTATCTGATGAATAAAATGCAACAATATCATTAGTTGCTCTAATTAAACCAACTGTTGTTGCACCCGTAGTACCAACACCTAATCCACCATTAGTAAAAGAAACCTTATTATTTTCAAAAGTATGTCTAATTGTACCATTAAATTTAACATAAGCTTCTCCATCATTAGCTTCAAAACACGAACCTGCATTAGCAATAGTAGAACCAAACCCAATTAAAGCTGCAGCAAGATCATTACCATCATCTCCACAGAAAAAGTCACTACTTGCATTTACCTGACCATTACCAATAGTTATTTTATTACTACTTGGAATTGAAACTGTACTTTCTACACTTAAATTTGGTGAAGAACTATTTAATGTTACTACTCCATTATTTGTTGAACCAGTTATAGTTGCTGTACCACTTGTACCAGAAGTACCAGATGTACCACTACTTCCTGATGTTCCACTTGAACCTGAAGTACCTGGGGATCCAGGAGTACCTGAAATACCCGAAGTACCACTTGATCCAGATGATCCGGAACTTCCACTTGTACCAGATGAACCACTTGTACCTGATGAACCTGAAGAACCTGATGTACCACTATTACCTGAAGTTCCACTTGTTCCTGAAGTACCAGAATTTCCTGAGGTTCCTGAAGAACCTGAAGTACCACTTGAACCTGAGGATGCTGCATTTTCTCTAGTACCTACTACACCTGCTGATGAAATTACTAATGTAGTTGCTTCAGATGGTTGTGAAGCTAATTCTGTTAATTCTAAATTAGCAAATGAAGCTGTAGTTGAAGCAGAACCACTTAACCTACCATCAACATCAACTAAACCTGAACCACTAACTGATAAAATAGGTACACCTGAAATATCAGATGCAGCAAATACAGTTCCTAATAAATCATCAGTTACCGAAAATAATTGGCCTTGTGATCCTTGTACATCAAATAAAGTTGAACCTGATCCTACTAATGTTAAAGAACCTGAATCTGAAGAAGAGAATTCTGATCTACCTACAACTAATAAATTAGTTCCATCAAAAGTTAAATTTGCTTCAGCATTTAATTCACCAGCTATACCTGTTGCAGTTGTAACTCTATTATTAATATTATTATAAATTACTGCAGAGCCACTAGTTCCACTAGTACCTGATGTACCACTTGAACCACTTGAGCCTGAAGTACCTGAGCTACCACTTGAGCCCGAAGAACCTGAAGTACCAGAATTACCACTTGTACCACTTGTTCCTGAAGTACCACTATTTCCAGAAGTTCCTGAAGTACCAGATGTACCACTATTTCCAGATGTACCAGAAGTTCCACTAGTACCTGAGTTTCCTGAAGTACCTGAAGTACCTGAAGTACCACTATTACCTGATGTACCACTTGTTCCGGAAGTACCTGAATTTCCAGAAGTACCACTTGAACCTGATGAACCTGATGTTCCTGAAGAACCCGAAGTACCCGAAGTTCCTGATGTACCACTATTTCCTGATGTACCAGAAGAACCACTTGAACCAGATGTACCAGAAGAACCACTTGTGCCCGATGATCCAGATGTACCACTTGAACCATCTCCA
>VTLG01010911.1_pt1 | contig 103142 bp, 101 predicted proteins | sample 4694571 | NCBI WGS metagenome assembly VTLG01 (sample SAMN12604809, study PRJNA352737) | marine metagenome | biome: ENVO:00000447; feature: ENVO:00000209|ENVO:00000569|ENVO:01000036; material: ENVO:00002151; isolation source: viral sequences binned using virsorter ... | reverse complement strand
AACGGGAAGATTGGAGAAATATAGAGATATAACAGAAGAATGGTTAGATAGATACAATGTAAAATATGGTTTTTTAAAAATGTTTCCGACCGAGATGGAAGAAGAAAGAAACAAGAATCACGTAGAAGAAGTTTCTACATTTAAAGCTAAGATATTCTCTGAGTCTGATGCTCATTTTTTCATAGAGAGCGAAATACCAGAAGCAGTCAAGATTAGACAAAAAAGCGGCAAGTTAGTAATTTGCCCGGAGGAACGATATGGATAAGATAAAAGAATACGAAACGTCAAACGAAATGTACCTAGATGTACCCAAGGACGCCGTAGGCGCAGAGGTCGGTGTTTGTAAAGGCTGGAACGCCGTGTCTCTGTATCATATAACCAAGCCTAAAAAGTTGTACCTATGTGATATCTGGAGAGAAAGGCACCCTAATGCCTGTCTGATAGAATGTACATCGTTGTGGGAAGATGATCACAGAAAGTTAGTCGGTAAACTCTTCCAAAGAGAAATAGATTCTGGTGTAGTAGAATTACACAGAGAGTACGGCGGTAACTTCCTGTACGGTCTAGAAAATGATTATTTAGACTGGGTTTATATAGATGCCTGTCATGATTATAAATCTGTTTCAATAGAGATCGAGAACGCACTATGGAAAGTCAAAAAGGGCGGACTAATAATGGGGCATGATTACGTTACAAATGCTCAGGTCTGGAAAGCTGGCGTCATAAGAGCTGTTAATGAGAACATTCAGGCTGGCAAGATGAAAATGATTGGGATAACTCTAGAGAAATACCCTAGCTTTATGTGTGAGGTATTATGATATATTTACCTGAACGAGCAGTATTTATACATATTCCAAGAACTGGAGGAAATTCTATAAAAAACGCTATTGCGTCCACCTGTATTGGAAGAGACATACCAACCGTTGTAAGCACGATGCCCACATACATAAAAGAGTTTGACAGATGTCAAAGCCACCAAACGGCTTCGATACTAAAGGGATATATTAGAGAGTGGAATGACATCTATAGATTTGCTGTTCACAGACCAATTCAAGAAAGGTTTGAAAGCATGGACAGATTTATTAAAAAGATAAAAGCGAAACCTAACCACCGGATTCCTGAGCAGCTTAAAGATTTTATGGCAATAGAGGATCATTTAACTTACTTTAAAGAGGAGTGGTACCACCACACAACTCAATTTTTCACACAAGGTATTTATGGTGAAGATTTGGGCGTAGAAGTGTATAATTATGAAGACCTACCAAAAAGATGGCATGAAATATGCGACAAATGTAAAATCCCAAGGTGTGAACTCCCTCATTTAAATAAGGGGAGTTGAATTATTAACAATTTACATAAAAAAGTGTATAATTTCGTGTATACACAATAACTTTTTTAGAGGAGAGATACAATGGCGGTTTTTTCAGTAGATATAGCAGACGAAGATGTAACCAGAGTTTTAAACGCTGTAGCAGCTAACTATAATAGACCAGCTCAAATTTTAAATCCAGATTACGACGAGAGTGCAACCATCCCTAATCCGGACTACGATTCCAGTTTACCACAAGATCCAGAGACTAATCCGTCTACTATACCAGACCCCAGTCAGGTGGAGTTTATCGACAATCCGGAAACAACAGCTCAATTTGCAAACAGAATGGTTCGTCAGTTCTTGTCAGATCACGTACAAGCCCATGAGATTCGCTTGGCTAAACAGCAAGCGGCTGACGCTTTAGATACAACCGTTGTTATTTCTGATCCACAGGTGTAGAATGTTTTGCGGAACACCAGTTGCCGATTTACCCATATGCTCTCTTTTGGAGATGGAAAACAGATTTAACGGTGAGGTTTTCTCTGTGACACTATCGCTACAACCATTTATAAATCTTACGTTAAATATACAGATGCAGGTTAACATTCTGACGAACACAAAATAATGATCAGTAACACTTATAAGGTAAAAGTATGCCCAGCCAAATACAAAAAGATGATGTAGGGACTAGGTTTGAAATAACCATAAAGGACGATGGAAATATCGTCAATATTTCTGGCGTAGAGGGGGGTTCCGTACACCAACTTTCGTTTAGAAAGCCGAGCGATACGGTTATTGACAGAAATGCCACACTCAAGGATCATGGTATATCTGGCGTGATGTTCTATGACACTGTAGCCGGAGATCTTGATGAGGCCGGCAATTATAAGTTACAAGCAAAAGTTATTATTCCAAGTGGGACGTTTTTTACAGACATCTACACTTTTAAGGTATACAATAATATAGACAATATATAGGTGAACATATGTCTTGGCAAGGTCAAATGACAACAGTGGTTAGGCATCTTATAAATGATGTTGATCCATCTAATTACACATTTTCTACAGACAGGGTTGAAACCACAATCCTAGTGGCAGCTCAGTTGTTAATAATGAATGTTGACTTTAACAATACATACGACGTAAATGTAGAAGCGTCCACTCTTTCGCCAGACCCTTCAGACTTAGACACTAAAGATGACCCGTTCATAGCCTTAGCCTGCCTCAGAGCTGCTTGCATAATAGTTGGTAGCGAAATCAGAAAAGAGTCTGGAAATGCTATCAGCATCAAAGATGGACCTTCCGCAATAGATTTAAGGGGCGTAACCTCAACACTTACCGTTCTATATCAAGACCTGTGCAAGAAATACGATGAAGCACTATTGGATTATAGAGCTGGAAACAGTGTTAGTGGTCAGTCTATCCTCGGACCTTACAGCCCCGGTTCAGACTATGTAAGACGAGGAATGTACTCAGACAACAGATCTGGTGGATATTTTAATTATTAAAGGAGAACTTTAAATGCCTACGATGAAGAACTCCGGTGATCTGATTACTAGTATCAGCACCGATTTAGCGGACAATAATGCTGGCCTTATATCAGCAGAAGATGTTCGTCACAATATGGAAGACACGGTTTTTTCTATAAACAAAATAGTTTGTAGTGGAGATACCGCGACCACCTTCCCGTTTTACAATAATGTTAGAGCTAGACAGGTAAATACCGGAGATGCAACAGAGGGTATTTTTATTGCAGAGTCTGGAATCCAATTTCCTAATTGGCCTGTTAGCGTTGTTGGTATTGCCAATAACACGCAGATTCAACCGTTCCCCGGTATTCAAAATCTAAATCATAACGATTTAAATTTTGATGATTCTGCTAATCCACATACTGGATACTACAAAACTGATGGTACAAATGCGTGTACTGATGATTTTGTTCTTGGTAACAACTGGATTAATGCCTCTGGTTATTCAGATATGGGTTTCAAATTTGTACCGGTTGGGCCGGGGAAAGATCAAGAAATCTATACTTCTGGAACTTTGAGATTTTCAGATCAGTCTACCATAGAAAATGGTAAAGGTTTTGCAAACGCTTGGGTTCAATTTGATGGTAGCGGTACTGTAGGTAATAAGGCCCCAGCAATTAGGTCTTATCACGGCATCAGCGGTATTATCAAGCTTAACCCCGGAAAATATAAAATTATCTTTGATTCTGGAGTATTCTCAAATAGCAATTTTGTTGCTGTTGGTACTGCAAATGCAACAACCGCCTCTGGTAGTAAAGAAGATATGGTTGTCAACACCGTTGGTTTTGTCATGAGAGAGCCTGTAGGCAATAACGCTCATGTACAATCGACCACCGTTGCTGTTAGGACTGAGAGCGGCGACTATGTTGATTCAGAGTTGATCGACTGTGTATTCTATGGACTTGGTGTAAATGAGACATCCGGAACTCCATCAATATCGCCAGTTGGTCCGACCACTGGATTTGATCCTAACTATGCAGATCCGTAAACCGTAATTTAATAAAAGGTAAAATAAATGTCCAGAGAAGTAAGACTTTCTGATAGAGTCAAACAGCTTTCGTTTGACCCGTCTACCAATGCATTTTCATTGGACAGCATAGCTACGGGTTTTAGTCCTTTTAGAGACTTTTACGAAGATGGCGATGTTGTTTTCTATGCGGCAACAGACGGCACTAGGTACGAAGTTGGCTCTGGTGAGTACAGATCAAATACTCTAACCAGATATCCTCTACGCAGTAATAACATCTCCTCTGGACCTTACTTTGTTGACGATGCTAGTGCTTATGGAGCTACTAGAGGTAAACAAGGTCATTTTTACCCTTTATATTTAACCAAGTCCGCAGCTAGTGGAGTTAAAGGTTTTGCTGGCACTGCTTCGGCAGTTCATGAACACAGATTTTCTGGGTTTCCCGGTGTAACCTTTTATATGCCAAATACCCACGCTGGCCATGCAGTTCCTACTTATCACGCCGGAGTTAGTGGTCAAAACTACGCTGTGTCAGGTGGACCTGTAGATTTTCAGGGTGTTACTGAAGTATTTGTAACCTACCCCGGAAAGACCTCTGTGTTTACCGGGGCTGGCGTCAGTGGTTTCAGTGAGCCAAGAAAAGCTGGTATAGCATTCTGGGGTAATGAACAGACGCTGGATTATGATGCGGATATAGTTTGGTCTACTGGGCAAAACGCTATCGGTGTATCTCAGCCATCTCCTGTGTTCGCTGTTGATGTTGGAGGTCTTACTTCTTACTCTCAAGTTAGAGCGTCTGGCTTTATTGACGGAGGATCTGGTGTTCAATTTTCTGGCGGACAGGCTTTACAACAAGCTTCTTTGAAGACGGCTTCTGGCGGTAGGCAGCTAGAGCCGTTCTTTAGAAATGAACTTGACACTCAGACACATACTGATCAGGTGTTTTCTCTTAGCGGGCTGGTAGATCAAAGATTGCTTTTCAAGAAGCAACTAAAGGGTCAAATATTAGCTGGTCCACCAAGTGGATGCGATGAGTCGTCAGCTACTTGCCCAGAAGACCATCCTCTATTTAGATACTTACAATTAGAAGATATTCCAGACCTATCTTCAATGTACGTTGTTCAGCAAAACTATGTAGATTATGGCACTGACATTCCAACCGGAGCGGTAGCGTTTACCAGCGCAAGCGGCAAAATAGAATTTGATAAATATTTAAAATATGAGAAGAGTAATAACTGGCTTGGAGTAAATATACCGATAGCTCCATCTTACAGTTTGGATGTCGGTGGGGATGCTGGTATTAGCGGTATGCTAATGGTTAGTGGCGATGCACACTTTGGCGGCGACATCCATGCTGTTGGCAACTTGATGGTTAGCGGAACAAAAACTTTCTTAGATAGCACCGTAGTTACTGTGAAAGATATAAATCTTGAGCTTGCTTCCCAGAGCGGAAACGCAATAAACAATGATGCCGCTATTGACGATGCTGGTATAGTAATCAAAAGCACCAACTACGATAAAAAATGGACTTGGAAAAATGCGACAGACGCTTGGACCACTACAGAAAAGATTGATGTAAGCGGCATAATTTTCAATGGAGATGTTAGTAACAGTATTAGCGGAGCTTACCAAGGCGGTAGCGGTATTACTATAAGCAATATTGGAAAAGGCCATCTTATTGACGTTGGAAATTTATTCTACGCATCTGGAACTGACTCCGCTGGAAACTCAGAGCATTTATTGCACCAATCTGATAGATTGCTAGTGAGTGGTGTTAGCGGTATTCAAACAAGAGTCTTTGGGTTTTCTGGACCAAGTGGTTTATTGGAAATTAACGCCACAACCCTGCAAAATACCCTGCAAAACAATCTTGAACTTTTTGCTATCGCCTCTGGCAATAGCGCCATCACTGTGGCCTCCGGTTGGACCAACTCTGTGTCTGGCTATGTTGATTCTCGCATCGGCAGTCTTGGTGGAGGTTACGGTCAGTGGAAAGTCTCCGCTTCTGGGGGAGCGAATTATGACACACATATTGAAGATAACATATCTTCAAATAACTCTGTTCATTTCTTAGGAGTCAGTGGTCTTGTAGCGGATTATAGTGCGACAAGCAATCAATTTAGATTTGCAGCTCCGGGGCTATCCGGAGATATTATGCAGCACATTACCAACTCCGGCAATAGTTCTATAACTGAAGCCTCTGGATGGACAGACTCTGTATCTGGTTATTTTGATACCCGGATTGGTGGGCTTGGTGGTGGCTACGGACACTGGAAGGTTTCTGCTTCCGGAGGAGCAAATTACACAACTCATATATCCGATCAAATTACAACCACGAGTGCTGTACACTTTATGGGCGTTAGCGGGGTCGTTGCTGATTACGACAACTCTCAAAATGTATTTAGATTTGCAGCTCCTGCATTATCTGGTGCCTTACTTCATTATTCAGAGAGTGCGTCCGGAGCATTAAATTTAAGAATAAACAATATTTCTTCTCCAGCACTATCTGGTGTTTTTGCCGGAAGCGGTTTAGTTAAGACTAATGTTGGAAACAACGTTTCTCTCCATCTAGATTTTCCCTCTGGACTATCTGACGTTCTAAACTTAGCGATTTCTTCTGGGAACAGGGCGGTTCAAGTAGCCTCTGGCCTTGCTACTGGGGGTATCACTTCTTATGGAAGCGGCATAGCCCTTCAAGATGGAACTGTTGACTTTAGACATGATGGAAGTGGCACATTAAGACATCTGATATTTGACCAAGCAGTTAGAATTGGAAATGGGGCTGGTGTTGGTTCAATTTCTGGAGCAGACGAGAGTGTAATCCTTGGCTTAGAAGCTGCTTCTGGACAGTTGAATGGTTTCCAAACTTCTGGTACTTTCATTGGGTACAGGGCTGGTTATCAAGCTAGTGGCCAACAAAACTCCATATTTATTGGTCCCAAAGCTGGCATGAACGCGATACCATTTTCGGGTGTCGAGGTTTATAACAATATAGGCATTGGTGAAAACGCTGCTAGGGCATCGCTTAGGTCAAGTCAGCTCATATCTATAGGCTATAACTCTTCTCTTTACTCTAGCGGTATAACAAATCTTGTAGCAATTGGTCAAGGCGCTGCCGGATCTGCGTCAGATACAGTACAATGTATCTCTATCGGATACAACGCTGGCAAATCTAGCTCTGAGAACACTACGTGTGAGTTTGTAGGCGCTTCGGCTGGACAGCAATCTCAATCCAATCAACGATCCCAATTCTTTGGTGCCAATGCTGGTCTCAATGCGAAAGATAACTTTGGAACAGTTTCTATTGGTAACTACGCTTCTCAAAGTGGATATTCAGACGACAGAAGTGTTTACATTGGTTACTATGCTGGTAGATATGGCGACAATAATGAGAAAAATGTTGCCGTGGGTTACTATGCTCTTGGTGGTCTCCCAAGCCTCAGAGGAACTAACAGTAGGGTAATAGCTATTGGTTCTTCCGCTGGAACAAAAGCTTCTGGAATTCAGAATACTGTGATTATCGGTAGAAACGCCATGAATTACATGGACGACATACCTTCAGGAGTTGTAGAAAATACTATTGTCATGGGTAGAGCTGTTGGAAAAGGCAATGGCACCGACAGAAAGATAGGTAGCTATAACCTGATTATAGAACCAACATGCGTTAACAACTCTCGACATAAAACATGGGCGGATGATTATGACCCCTATATCATAAGTATAGGTTCCGTAATTCATGGTTACAGCACTGCGGCTGTTAATGCTGATGGAAGCTCACAAAGAAATCTTATGATTGGTAGACAGCCATCAAGTCAATCAGAGTTAATTAGCTCTACCTTAACCGTAAAACCAGACAGAGCTGTTGACCACGTTTTGAAACTTGACAGGCAATCGGCGCAGGCTGGTGATATTCTAAGAGTAGACGTTAACAACGTAAGTTCAAGCTTTGGAGCTGGAAGAACTGAACAAACGATCATTGACAGTGACGGCTACTTAAAAATACCTATAGCAAAATACAAAGATGTCGCTGGAAATGTTTACGATAACACCGGCAATAAGATCCCAACCAACGAGGGAACATTCGCTATCTGGTCGCCAGCATCAGGGGAAACTCCCTCTCAACGTTACTATATAATCTATATAGATGGAGATTGGAGGCGTCAAACTTCCCAGTTGGTTCCTTTATAATTCACACAGGAAAGTAACTAAATATTAATCTTTAACGGAGATATAAAAAATGTCTGACGAGATAGTTATAAAAGCAAAAAGCACTACCGACATAAAAAACGGTAGCGTAATGGTTTCCGTACAAGAAACTGGAGAAACGGCCAAAAACAAAATAGAGCCGGTTGTCAATCAGTTTGTTGCTTCTGGAACTATGTTCTCACGCTTGAATACTAGATTTGATGAGCATTACGGCGGTGGAGCTAGCTAATGCCCATTACAATCCCTGATAGCGTCTTTGATAAATATTTTGATGTTGTAGACTCTACATTTAATATATTTGGAGTCACATGTCAATTAGTATACGTAGAAACAGTAGAGGAGATATCCAATACGTTCAACAACATTCCTGACAACAGGTCTGTTAATGCGCACAGGAGATCCCAACCTCAGTACACTAGACAAAACAAGGTAATAAAAGAAGTAGAAAAGATTGAAGACATAAAGTTAAAAGTGTATTGGGATAGCAAAAGCTGGACAAAGATAGGCGCTAACATGGTGATACCAGACAACTCTGTTCAAACGATTTTCTTTGCAACGGATTTAGACAAAATCATGAGAGCCAAAGAATTGATAGTTCACAAAGACATAAAAGACCTTATGGAAATGAGATTTAAGAAATTTGGAGAGCCGTTCCCAATGGGGCTAAAACAAAATAGATATTACGGATGCTTTTGGGAGAGATCGTAATGTTGAATCTGGGCAAGGGTAAATTAACAGTAGAATTACTTGAGTCAGACAGAACTATACAAAAAAAGATATACGGCTCCATAGCGCAAGATTTAAACAGAAAAATAAAGAAAAACACAAATAAGACGAAGAGGCGTTTTATAGAAGCTGTCGAGGGTTGGGTAAGAAGTCAGCCAGAGATAGGAAGCTTGGTGGGCAAAGGTGTTTTTGGCTCCTTAAATGCTCAGTTTGGATTGCCTGTCGGCACAGCGGAAAACGCAGTAAATCAGATAGTGTTTGCCGTAGTTAAGTCTATGGAGATAAACATTAGACCTATAGATACAAAATTAAAAGGACTAGTAGAATTTTCCTTTCAACCTAAAGATTTTTTTAATATCCTTGGACTGCAATCGGGCCATGTATTGACGGAAAAGGGTGGAGACTTACACTGGCTAGATTGGTTATTGACACAGGGCGATAGAACAATAGTCGTTGGCTGGAATTATGTACCAGCTCCTACAGGCAGATCAGGCGGCGGCGAAATGAATGTCGGCGGGCTTTGGAGAGTCCCACCAGAGTTTTCAGGCATACGAAGCGACAATTTTATAACTAGAGCCTTTAAGTCGAGAGAAAAAGAAATTACTAGCATACTTCAAGGATTACTTAACTAATGTCTACCTTTCAACCCCTAAAGGGAATAAGCGGAGTATTCGATTCCACGCTGAATAATGATATTCAGGATGGACTTATAGAATATTTTGATTGGGCATTATTGACGAAGGGTAATTACTTCAATGTAACCGTGGGAGAGACTTCTCCCAACGGGGAGGATATGAGCAGATTAAGACTGTCATCTAACGACTCTTACACTGCCGGTCAAGTTTGGGAAGGGTTTAGAAAAAATTGGGTTTGGCAAAGCGGTGTTTCTCCACAAGGGTTTGATGCCCCGATTGTTGGAGACGACAATGTTAAACCCGGAATATCAGGAGTTTACATAGGCAACTCATTTTACCCCACAGACACAGTTGGTGATTACGCTTATCACGTAGACTATTTTAATGGTAGAGTTGTTTTTAATAATCCTATTCCAACAGGATCAGTTGTCAGGGCTGAACATAGCTACAAGTACATAAACCTATTATATGCGAACAACATTCCTTGGTACAAGCAGGTTCAAGCAAAGACACTACAGCCTACGGACACCTTTTTAGACAGTGATGATGGACCTTGGAATGTGCCTCCTGAAAGCAGGGCGCAGCTACCGCTTGTAGCAGTAGAAATAGTGCCAACCAGAACTTTTAAGGGGTATCAGCTTGGTGGAGGGCAATTTGTTTATACAGATGTACTTTTCCACTGCATAGCAGAAGACGAGATGACTAGAAATCAATTGGTTGATATTATTTCACTACAAAATGATAAAAATATTCATTTATTTAACAGTAACGAAATCAACCAAAATAATGACTTCCCACTAGATTACAGGGGTACTCCAGTTTCTGGCGCCCTCAGATATCCAGATTTAGTAAGCGAGTACACTGGCGGGAAGCTCAGATTAACAAAAACAGTGGTCCAAGAGATGGTAACGCACAACACTAATTTCTTTGGCGGAATTGTGAGGATGACAACTGAGGGAATAAAAACGAATATTTAGTATTTTTCGTGTATAATTCAATAGAAAACCTCTTTATAAACTTAAAGGAGAGAAACCAATGTCAGCAAATGATAGAATTTTTTACGCCTGCCAAGGTGTTGCCATTACAGACCATGCGTCTGCGGCTGCTCTTGGAACGGCTAATATGGTCCACGGCCTTCAGAGTGTTGGTGTAAACACTAACTTTAGTCTGGAACAAGCGTTTGAGCTTGGTCAAATCGAAATTTACGAGAACATCGAAGGTACGCCTGACATTGAGGTTACCTTGGAAAAAGTTCTTGATGGATATCCACTTATATACCACATGGCTTCCACTGGGATTACGCCATTAACTGGCTCAGGTCTTGTTAATAGATCAAAGCAGAGATGCGATGTCAGATTGGGTATCTTCCCAGACTCGATTAACAACCTTAAGGGTGATGGTGGCACTGCGCCAGCAGAAGTTTATATGTCTGGTATGTATATCAGCAGTATTTCTTACAGCCTAAACTCTGATGGAAGCTCTACTGAGTCTTGCACCTTGGTTGGTAACAACAAGCAGTGGATTGCTAATCGTGGTGGTAAAATCACGACATCAGCCGTAGCTGATTTTGACGGTGAAGATTCACCTCTTGGTTTGGGTGTAGACGGCGCAGCTTCTGGCGGTATCGTTCAGAAAGAAGACGTTATGATTTCACACTCCGTCATGCCATTTAGTTGCCTTAGTCTTCATGGGCCTAATACTATGGCTGGCTCTGGATACGGAAATGCTGACGGTTTGATTCACGCACAGAGTATCAATGTAAGCACCGACTTCTCTCGTGAAGATATTTTTGAGCTTGGAAAGAAAACTCCTTATGCTCGTCCAGCAGCTTTCCCGATTGAAGTTACTTGTGATATTGAAGTTATTTCAATCTCTGGTGACTTTGTTCAGGCTACAGAAGCTGGTGACTACGACCTCTACGGTACGACTGCCTCTGGTAACAACACTCCTGATGAAATTATCTTTGTGTATACCAGAAACGGTCTTGGCCTTGACTTGGGAGTCAAGAACAGGTTGCAAAGCGTTAGTTACGGAGGGGGCGATGCAGGTGGAGGAAATGCCACCAGTACGTTCAGCTATGTAAACTACAACGACTTGGATGTGCAAATGAGAACAAATGGTTATGTCGGCTTTAACGCGCTTGGCAAAGTTGGGGCCACAGTTGGTCCTAATGGTGGCGCGTTCCCAGCAGGCTAATAGTTACAGACTAGTGGAGTGATTATTCACTGGTGGACTTAATTACAACCGTAGCGATAGCTAATATTAGGACAGGCAAGTGGGGTTGTAATTTTTTGGAAGGACTACTATGTACAAAATAAAAGCTCCCGCCATGAGGTTTGTTGCATGAAACAGCATGAGCGGGAGTATTTTACATCTAGGATAAGGAGTGGAATATACAGGATAACATTTGACGATGTTCTTTTAAAAGTAAGACCGTTAACGCTAGAGCAAGATTTAGAATTACAAGAAAAGACATTGGGTTTCTATAGAAAGGCTCAAAATGACGGCTTTCTAACAGAAGAAGAATTGTTAAATGAAATGAGAGAAAGAGGTTTGTGGTCTAAAGAAGATGACGATAAAATAGAGGGGTTACAAAAAGATATAGACAGATTAAAGGTAGAGCTTTTTCAAAATAAAAACACGAAGAAGCTTTGCTCTCAAATAAGAACATATTTAAAAGCGGGGAAGAAACAGCTAAACGAAGTGCTACAACAAAAGCACGTTTACTCGGAAAACTCATGTGAGGGTATAACGCAATTAGAAAAGATAAAAGCTTTTATGGGTATGTGTTGCTATCACTCAAAAGACGGAGAAGAACAGTTATACGACTACGAAAAAGTTCCAGTTGACTATATCGCAAAACTATATGGTATGCAATTACTAAGCGAATCTGCGATTAGAGAAATAGCTAGAAATGAGCCTTGGAGAAGCCTTTGGGTAATGAATGAAGCTAAAGTCTTTAATTTGTTTGCAAATAACATGGAACACCAACTTACTGTAGATCAAAAAAATTTAATGATTTGGTCTAGAATGTATGACAACGTTTACGAGTCGATGGAGTGTCCAACGGACGATGTAATAGAAGACGACGACATGCTAGACGGATGGTTCATAGTGCAAAGAAAGAAAAGAGAAAAAGACAAGGCGGAACAAGAAATTAGCAATCAAACAAACAACCAGAAAATATCGCAATCAGCGGAAATTTTCGTGTTTGCTGACAATGAAGATAGTGCTAAGAAGATAAACGAAACGAACTCTTTACATTCTCAAGCTGTTAAGAAACAGAGGATGGCTGTTATACAAGACCAAGGACAAGCTTCAGATCTTGACTTCCAAGATCAGCAGCTTAAGGTCAGGTCACAGCAAAACGAGATGTACAAAAATAAATTTAGGAGATGATCAAGATGGATAATTTTGACGAGTTTATAAGAAAAAAGTCACAGTACAAGGAAGCGAGAACTGAGAAATACAAGTACGATTCAAAAGATAGACTTTCTAAGATTTTAAAAAAGAAAGTTGAAACCACAATGATAGGTGCTATTTCTTCAATCGAAGATCACTTTTCGTTTTTATGGTCTGCGACTGACTCGGAAATGACAGAAGAAAAGAAGTTCATGTATGAACTGTTTCAGAAAGTCAGGTCCGAAATATTGGACAAAGGCAACACGCAAGCAAGAAACGTGGATGCGGAACTAAATCAGTATGAAGTCAAATGGCTAAAATACAGTATGAACATACCGGTAATACCACCTACAGGAGGAAAACAGGAAGATGAGTAAATTTCAAGAAGCTGTTGTTACAGAAGACGGATCAACCATTAACGTGGTTGTCAAGAAACCTACAAATGACCAACTAAAAGAAGCAGACATACATAAAGCCAAAGCTTGGAACAAAGCCTTCAGAGAAGGGGTCATGACCAAAGCCGAGGTAGAAAAGATAATGGTAGAGAGAGGCATTTGGAGCGAAGAGAAAAGTAAAGTAGAAGCTAGACTAACTCAAGAAATTCTAGAGCTAGAAAAGAGGCTTTACAGGGGGGATGGAAAAGCCGCCCCTAAACTATCGGACGGTAGAGATATTGCTCTAGAAATGAGGCAAAAAAGAATAGAGTTAAGAGATTTAATTTCCGAAAGATTAGCGGCAGATGATAACACCGCAGAGTCATTAGCGGATAATGCTCGTTTTGACTTTTTAGTGTATAAATGTTCGTACAACGGTGATACAAATCAACCCTTATTTCCTTCTTACGAAGATTACAATAATAGAGGTTCATCCAGAGTTGCTGTCACATCAGCTCAACTGTTGGCAAGAATGATTTACGACCTTGATAGCGACTTTGAAGACAAGCTACCAGAGAACGCTTTTCTTAAACAGCACAACTTGGTCAATAATAATGGACAATTAATTGATCCCAAAACCAAAGAGACTATAGATCCAGAAGGCAGAAGAATTAATGAACTAGGCCATTACTTAGATGATGATGGTAATAGAATAGATATTGACGGCAATAGAATAGACGAAGACGGACTCTACGAAATGGTCGAATACGAGAACGATCTTTACGAAGAAGTCGAAGAAAAACCGGCACCTAAACCAAGAAAGAAAAGAACGACTAGGAAAACCACTGCAAAGAAAACTGAACAAGTAGAAACTGAATAAAACGGATAGCTTTAGATAGTGTGGTCATCACTTACAGAGAAATAAGATGTCAAAATTTGTACTGACTGCACAATTAAAATTACAATCCCCTAACAACACCCGACAGGTTATATCTGATTTACGCAAACAATTAAGCGGAATCAATATACCTGTCGAGGTGAAGGGTGCTGCACAGGCTAAAAGGCAAGTCGATCAGGTTACTAGATCTGTAAAAGAAGCTTCTAGCCAAGCTCAGAACATGGGTAAAAGTTTTGGTTTGGCCTTCAAGAGATTTGCCGCCTTTACTGTAGCCAGTAGAGCTGTAAGTTTATTCACAAATACATTAGCCAACGCTGTTGACGAAGCTATTGATTTCCAGAGAGAGATGGTTAAAATCTCTCAGGTTACTGGAAAGACAATGAAAGACCTCCAAGGTCTTGAGAGAACTATCTTTAATCTCTCCAAAACACTTGGTGTTAATTCTAGAGAACTTCTTTCTACTACAAGAATTCTTTCTCAGGCTGGTATCAAGGCTAAAGAGCTTGACGTAGCTCTGGCAGCTCTTGCAAAGACCACTCTCGCTCCAACGTTTGAAAACATAACCGAGACCGCTGAAGGCGCTATTGCTATTTTGGCGCAGTTCAAACAGGGTGTTGGAGCTTTAGAAAACCAGTTAGGTTCCATTAATGCTGTAGCTGGGCAGTTTGCTGTTGAGTCTGGAGACCTTATTGGTGCTGTCCGCCGTACTGGTGGTGTGTTTAAAGAAGCCGGAGGTACGCTAGAAGAGTTCCTTGGTATATTCACATCTGTTCGTGCTACGACTCGTGAAAGCTCCGAAAGCATTGCGACTGGTTTGCGTACTATCTTCACTCGTATTCAACGTCCAAAGACGATTGAGTTTTTGAGACAGTACGGAGTTGAACTACAAGATCTAGACGGTAAGTTTGTTGGTCCGTTTGAAGCCATCAGAAGATTAAATGAGGCGCTTTCTGGATTAGGTGAGCGTGACATTAGGTTTGTTAAAATAGCTGAAGAGCTTGGTGGATTCCGTCAAATCGGTAAAGTCATTCCTTTGCTTAAAGAGTTTGAGCTAGCCGAACGAGCAAGGCAGGCTGCTGTTGATGGCGGTAACAGTCTAACAGAAGACGCCGCTAAAGCTCAAATTGCACTCGCTACACAAATCGCAAAAGTAAAAGCTGAGTTTGCAGAGCTAATACAAGGCATCTCTAATACTGCCACGTTTCAAGCCTTGGTTAAAACCTCTCTTGGTCTAGCATCCGCCTTGATAAAAGTTGCTGATGCTATCAAACCACTTATCCCCCTGATTACAGTATTTGCTGGTATAAAGCTTGCCAAGGGTCTAGGTAATTTTGCCGCTGGTTTTGGTGGCGCTCTCAGAGGTGCCGCAAGCCTTGACCCAAAAAGAAAAGCTCAGGGTGGCAAAATTCTAGCTTTCAACCGAGGCGGCGTTGTTCCGGGGACAGGCAATAGAGACACCGTTCCCGCCATGCTGCAACCCGGAGAGTTCGTGATAAAAAGGTCTAGTGTTAATAAAATTGGCACAGACAAGCTGGCGGCGATGAACGCTAAAGGTTATGCAGAAGGCGGGATGGTTGTTGAGGTTCAAGATCATGCTTTAGGTGGATTTTTCTTAAGACCAAGTCAGGGTGATGAAAAAAGTCAAACGGTTAGTATCGGTTTGGATAAGGGTACTACCAGTAAAAACATTGAAGACGCTGCTATTATTGAGGCGTTGGCTAAAAAGGGTGGTTTAGATCCGTCTAGGTATATTCAATCTGCACAAACCGGTGTAGCTGGCTTGAAATCATTACCAGCTAAAGAACAACGCGCACTTTTAAAGGGAAGCAGTAAAGACGCTTCGCCCTTCCTGACGAGCATTCAGGGAAAATTTTCAACTGGTAGTCGTATTGTTGACGAAGAAGGTAAAATAAATAAGCATCTATTACAGTCTGGAAGATTCAAGAAAACAGACGGTTCTGATATGTCAGAGAAAGAGATAGAAGATGCGTTAGGAAAAGTTATGGGTGGAGCTACAGGTCAAGCCACCGCCGATGTCCCAATGCGATTTATGGGAAAAATCGCCAGTATGATCTTTGGAGATAGGGCAGATAGCTCTTTTACTGCTGGCGTTGAAACAGCCATAAAAACGAAGGCAAGTGAGCATCTGCAAGCCGCAGTGAATGAATTACTAGCAGAAGGGAAAGTTCGAGAATTCTTAGACGCTAAAGGCACCGGACCTATTTCTATAGATACGGCTGCGTCAAAAGCTTCTATTCAAGAAAATTTATTAACAGTTGGAGGTAAAGGCGAAGCATCCGCTGTAAAAACAATTAGCGGCTATATCCAAGAAGGTTTGCTTGCAGCAATAACCGGGGCAGAGGTTGCTGGGTCCGACGAATCCTTTGACTTTCCTAATGTGGGAGCAGTTGCTAATAACTTATCAAAATATTATGGGGAGATAATTGCTAAAGAGTCTGCCGATGCAAAACCAGAAGCAGATAAGACTACATCAGAAGCTATATTAAGAAAGTACAATAATGAACTAGTTAAAGGTAAGAGTAGATTTACCGGTGACGAGTTTGTAAAGAGTGTTAAGGCGTTTGCCAAAGGTGGTGGTGTATCCGACACGGTTCCAGCACTTCTTACTCCCGGCGAGTTTGTAATCAATAAAGCAGCCGCACGAAAAATAGGTGGTGGCAATCTCAATAAAATGAACAAGAGCGGAATTGTTCAAGGCTTTGCTAAGGGTGGCCCAGTAAAGGGTGGCGGTGTTGCAGGTTCAGGTATAGCAGATACCTCATCTTTCACGTCCGCTGTCAACGCTGCTGTTGGTGATATAAAAAATTGGCAATCTGTTCTAAAAACTATTACTAGTAATTCTGATAAAGTATCTAATGTTATGCAGTCATTGGAAGGTGACATGGCTGCTTATACTAGCGAGCTTATTGAATTAAATGCCCAAGCCAAACACGGCGCCGATGTTCAAGCTAAAATTAATGCTGTTAATTTGAAAATGAAAACTGCCGAGGAAGAATATTTGGCAGCAATGGATAATGCTACTGACCTGAGAGAACAAGCTGAAGCTGTTACCGAGAAGATCATAAACGCAGAAGAAAGAAAAGCTGCCGCTATAGCTAGTGGCAAAGAAGCAAAAGCCGGCGCTAAAGGTGGGGCAAGGAAAGGGACCGGCGGTGGTTTTAATTTGGCCAATGAAAGGCTAGGAAATATACAAAAGAAAGCCGAAGCGGGAGGCAAATCAAGAAAAGCAGCAGAAGAGAAAGCCGCAGCAGAGAAAGCCGCAGCGTTAGCTAAAGGCTTTCAAACCGCTGCGATTGCTACAGGCGCAGTAGCAACAGCTCTTAATTTCTTTAAACCAATTATTGATGAAAACAGCTCTGCCTTGGAAAAAGCTTTTGCCGCCACAGTTGACGGGTTCAATTCAACAGTCACTTATCTGGGTTCTGTAGGTTTTGCTCTTCAAGCCTTTGGTATACAGTTAAATAAAGAAACGGCACAGTCTGCTGCAAGAGGTGCGATGGATCTCTTTTCAGGAGGAAAAGGGCTTGGAAAGAAAATCACAGGAGGTCTTGGCAATGTTGGCAAGGGCTTGTCAGGAGCGGGCAGTAAAATAACTAGTGTCGGGGCTAATTTGGCCAGCAGGGGCGGTATGGCAGCAAGAGCTGGTGGTTTGCTTACCTCTGCTGGTGGAGCAGCAAGTAGTGCAGGAGGTGCATTGTCTGGCGGAGCTGGAGCGGCAATAGGATCAGGAGCAGGAGCTGCTGCCAGTGCCTTAGCTAGTATTGCAGCACCAACAGCAGCGATGATAGCCGCAGTGTATGGCGCCACAGCCGTTCTGGACGGTCTTGCCGGTGTTGGTGGTGAGTATCAAAAACAAGTTGAAGAAGGGAATATAAAAGCTGCCGGTGAAGCAAAACTAAGAGAGACAAATCAAAAGAGCTTAAATAAACTTGCAATGGCGACAACAGCCGCTGGTGGGGTTATTGGCGGCGTCTTGGGTAGCGTTATACCCGGATTAGGAACTGCGCTTGGCGCAGCAGTTGGTGCGGCGGTCGGCGCTCTAGTTGGATTAATTCCAAAGATTATAACTCTCGGCCCCACGCTCTTAAAGAAAGCCGTGGTTGGTATAGGTAAGTTCGTAGTGGGGCTTGGCAAATCCTTCAATAACCTTATCGATAATATATACAACTTCCTTGGCAAGATTCCTATTATAGGAGTGTTTTTCAAGGCTCTTAAGAAATTAAAAGACCTTATAAATGGTAGCATTTTCAAAGCATTTAACTATCTAAAAGACAAGATAACAGGGGCAGTAAATGCTGTTTCAGGAGTATTCTCATCCTTAAATGATATGACCGGCGGCGTACTTGGTAAAGTAGCTCAAGCCTTTCTAATGTTAATTAATCCTATATATGCAGTTTATAAAGGGTTTACAGATTTTAGAGATACGTTTGGCTGGTTACTTGGAATGGATAGTAGTGATGCTATCAAGCAGCAGGCTGAAGCAAATGCTGCTATGGAAATATACACTAACAATATAGAGAAAAACGCCAAGGCGCAGCAAGACTTATTAGCAGATATCAAGAAGGGCGAAGGGGATCAAACATTTAATCAAGCAATAAAGAGCGGAGATTTGACTAAGAATCTCTCAGCAGCTTTGACTGCGGGGCAAGAAAGAGCCGAGTCAGCCGGGGTCAATCTTGTGATGGACAATACTGGAATTTTTGCTAGCGAGGAAGACAATGCTACGCTTGGAGATGCAGCATCTGTCCAAGCAAGAGTGAGAAAAGACATGCAGCGCCAGATAAACGAAGAAACTGGCCAGCTAGAAACCGATGAAGAGATGAAAAAGAGGCTCACAGACGCAGGTTACAGAGAAAAAGCCGCACAGGGCATGGTTGATTCTCAAAAAGCAATTACGGAAGAATTCAACAAGGCCAAGCCCCAGTTCCAACAATTAGCTAAAAATCTCACACTGGCTGGTGGCGAAGCGACAAACTTTCAAGATTTCTTATCTAATCTTTCTGACGAAGATGTTGCTGGGCTTGAAGCTTCTGGCAGGATGGATGAATTAGAAAAGGTTTTTGATCAGCAAAGACAAGCAACACTTGAAAATATCAAATACATAGAATCTCTAAACTTTGGTTTGAGAGACGCTACCGGCGCAGCAGTTGCTATGAGCGCAACGATGGACACAATTGCTGCTTCGCAAACTGCTGGTTTCAATACATTCGCGGCTTCTGCTACAACCTTAGAAAATGCAATGACATCTGCTGGCAAGAGTATATCGGCTTCTGAGATGGACAGTGCTATTGCAGACTTAGAAGAGTCCATGAGGGCGGCAGGGGCAGATGAAGCACAGATAGGCAAGGCAACTGGAACCATCAGAGGTATTCAATCTGCACAAGCCAATACTGACGTTGCCCTTGAGTCAGCTAAAGCAACACTTCTAGAAACCGGAGCAACTGACCCTGAAGCTATAAAAAATGCCTTGCTTGATCCGTTGTTAAAAGATGTTCAAGATCCGCAAACGGCAGAAAGATTAAGGGCCGCATTTTCTAAAGTTGATTTTAGCGATGAAGGTATTATACAACAAATACAAGCAGGCGATATATCTGGCATCTTGTCAGAAACACTTGATCCAGTTGCTCAAGCTGCTTCGGAGCAAGCTAATGAACTACAAAGAAAAAGAGCGGAAGCAGAGAACAAGCTTATAGCTGCTACGCAGGATAGGCTAAAGGTAGAGCAAGAATTTATAGCTGCACAAAAGCAAGCAATAGAAACACAGCTAGAAGCAGGTAAATTATTTGAAGAGTTTGGTGGAGCAAAACAAACAAACGACCAAGTTCTTGGAGCGAGAGTAGCTCAAGCAAACTTAAGCCTTGGAGCTGCTGGCGTCGGAGGTCTTGGTGCTGGTAATGCTGCCGACATTAGAAGGGCATTATCTGACACACAAAATAAATTTATTAAACAACAAGATGCCGCCAACTTTGGAACACTTGGAAGAGCCAGAGGTGCGGTAGATGCTCAGGGCAGAGCAGTTGGCCCCGCTTTCGCTAATGCTGCTGGAGTAGATGAAGATAAACGTCAACAATTGCAAGACGCTAATAAAGCTTTAGTAGATTTTACTAGACAAAGAATAGGTTTGATCCAAGAAGAACTGGAGATTGCCAAGCAGAAAAATGCAGCAGAAAAATCTGCCCTTGATAGTCTTCTGGCTGGTGACATAGAGGGCTACCTAGAACAGCAACAAGCAGCCGCTGCTGGAGCAGCTTTAAGAACTGGTGACGCTTCATTAGCTTCTGCGTTTGGGGCTGGAGCTTTGGGTGCTGGACTCAAAACGCTTGACGGGCAAGGTTTGTCTGGAAAAGCAATGGAAAGAGCATCATCATTAGCCTTGGGAGGCGTAGGAATATCAGATCCTAGAGCGGCCCAAGTTATGGCTGGCACCACCGCTGAACAAGAAGCTCTCAGGGCAGAAGGAAGAGAATTGGCACAAGTTCTTGGGGAAGGCGCTCAGATGGGTGCTGACCTAAAAGAAATGCAAGTAAAAGCTGCAAACGTGGTCATTGAAGCGCAAAAGATAACGATGGACAGAGAGATTAACAAAGCAGCAAATATTGGCGACCCAATAATGAAAGCTCGTGGTGGAATGATTTATGCAAATAGAGGCATGTTTGTTCCTCGTGGTACAGATACAGTACCTGCTATGCTAACACCCGGAGAGTTTGTTGTAAATAGGGCGGCAGTCCAAAGAGGAAACAACCTTGCATTACTTATGGCCATGAATGGTGGAGGTGGAGCATCCAGCATGGGCGGCGCAATGGGCATGTCAAGAGGCGGAGTAGTCTACATGGCTGACGGTGGATTACTTGGTGAACTAAAAGAAATGTACGCTTCTGCTGGAAGCTCTATTATAGGTCAAGACAATATGTCTAGCCTGATGTCTGCTCAGGAAAGTGTGCTTGAAGGAATGTCTGGCGTATTTACAGGTCCGGGTGAAGATATGGTGAATGGCCTCAAGGAAATGTTTGAGAACTCTCTTGGCGGTAAAGTATTTGGAATGTTTGAAGAAACTGTTAGCAAGTTAATGGATTTCCAACTTAGCGTTAAAGTTGATCCAACAAATGTAAATGTAAACTTTAATGGTGCTAACTTCTTAGAAGGATTAAGAGACGATATAAAGAAAGAACTGATAGCAAAAGTCAGAGAAGAATTATCGCAGGGCAAATTCAACGAGTCTGGTCAGTTCCAGAGTAAACCGGGAGGTCTCTCTTAAACGAGGATAAGATGGAACCTAAAAAACACTTAGTTGCATTAGAATGTTTTTGCGTAAAAAAGGCGGAAGCTACCGCCTCTACTAGCGCATCTATATCTGCTAAATTATCTTGCGGTCCAGCAATGATAAAAGGTGGACTATTGGGTGCTGGGCATTTAGAGTGTACGCACTTTGACACAGACTCCCCGGTCAAACCAAATCCGTCATCATTTATTCCGTCTTCTTCTTGGTCGGAAAACCCAAGTTACGAAGGCGATGTGGACGGTCAAAAGACGCACGTAACTAAGTTTGTTGCTAGTGGCTTTGGCGGTGACGAATACGATCATATCGCACAAAATCTTAAAACCAACAACTATCTGGTATTAACCTACGGGTCAAATATCTATTATTATAAAGTTGTTAGAACTGGATTCCAAGGTGGGCCTGACAAGTGTAATGGAGAGTTTAATCCAGAATTTTGGACAAGCCCCATATTGGCAGAGTCGTATGACGGTTGTCTTATTGCCGAAGCAGAGCTTGTTTTTGTAAGGGGTCACAACGACAACTCAGCCCCAATTCATTCAGACCCTTGGGCTACTGGCGGCGATTTACACACACAGTTTCCCAACGGTGTTGTGGGTAGCAATTTATTCACTATCCACTTTATATCAGAATTAGATAAGTTTACAAAACCCTGCATTGTTCCTAAAAGAGCCGCCTCTGCAACACTGCAAGCTTCTGCCTTTATAAACAAATCTGCTGTATCTGCCAAACTCTTTGCTGCTTCGACGCTTACTGGTCGCGGCGACATTATCATGCCATCGGGAGGATTGCACCAAACGCACAACGCAAGACAGCAGCTTCTAGGCGATACGGAATTAAAAAATACAAACATAGACAAGTACGTTGGCGACTTCGGGGATTACGAGTGTGTTCAAAAACTCTTCCCCATACAAGACGTTGAAGTAGATTTACACAAAGGCAAATTTGTTGGACCATACAAAGAGTCAGGCAATCTTTATCAATTCATTGATGAAGGGGTATTTGTTGGCGATTACGACGAGGCGTTCAATACTAATAGCGCATTAATTTCTGATGACTCAGATTTTATACAGCCCAATACGTTTAGAACAGATGGAGAATTCCAGTATAGAGCCAAAGTTACAAATGTCTTAGTTAAGCCTGAGCATACTAGATTTAGAATGAGGGCATCAGCTCCGCTTCGCAACTATGAATCTAATACACCACCACAATATACATTTAGTAATATTAAATTACTTGATCCATCAGGGAACACCGTCGTCCACTACAACGACATTACTTTTAGAGGTGACGCTGACCAAGATGTTAGACCAACGGTAAATTACACAACATTCTCTTCTGCCCCCAAGAGAAACTTTACAACAGAGTTTTATGAGTGGGAAGATGAGTATCCGTCTATGCACGAAAAGTCGGATTACACAATAGTATTTAATGTTGAGATATACGCTTTAGACGAAGCCTACACAGATGGGTTCGACGAAGGCTTTGAAGACAGAAGTCTTTTACATGAAACGTATGCTAGTGGTACTGACTACTTAGCTCTAGATGGTTCACCGATGTCTACCCAAGACCAGAGCCTCATAAATCCTGCTAAGAACATTAGAATATCTGCGATTGAGATATGCAACAGCGGCCTATACGCATTTGGTGAGGGCTGGGGTCCAAGATACGAAAACTATCTTACGTTTTACATGGAGGTTCCGCAGAAAGGTAGAAGGCTAGAGAAAAAGATCGTGCCAACCTTCATGCCTCATGCAAAGTTTGACACTGGAATCTGGCCTTCTAATAGTAGCGTTTGGTATCCAAATGATCTAACCTCTACTACAAACGAGAGCGAATGTGGAGCAGAGCATATAGTATACAATGTTACGGATGGCTCTGATTACACTTTTGCAACACTGCACACAACTGGGCCACACTTAGATTCCGGAAAATTAACACTTAAGTTTTCCCCTAGCTCAGACACACTCAAAGAGGTAACAAGGGGAGCCTTCAATTTTGGCTTTGATCAGTCTACAGCGAATTCTTGGTATTCTCCTAGCGGAGCGTTCAACACAGAAAACAAACACGACATTGACGGTAAAGCAGGGTACTTTGTTGTAGACTCTGTTACCCTAAAAGTTAGAGCTAAAAAAGCTGAAACTTCTAGACACTTTTCGTTTGATGTTGTTGGCTACAGTGACGACAAGCTTCTAAACGTCACCCCCGCACAAAGTGGATTCCTACAGAATTCATCTGGCGTACAGGTTAATAATATTATTTTTGCAAGTGAAGGTGTTCACCCATACGTATCTGGGTTCCACCACAACAGCAATGATTTTGCTTTGGGTGGAGAAAGTTTATCAGAAAAAGATGAACATTACGAAGCCAGCGGCAATCTTGGCGGAGACCACTATTCACTGTCAACTTATCCAGTGGTATCTTCTACAGAATTCCAAGATTATGAAGTACCACTCGTTATATATGACGATAGAGTAAAACTAGGGTACAGTAAAAATTACGATGTAAGTTCTTTGTTTGAAAACTTATATCTAGACATTTACCCAATACCTAGCGGCGCTAGTATAGCTGACATACATCTCCTTGTTAGAATAGCTCCACAGGATGGCCTAATGCTTTCTGTTGAGGGTGGAGAAGATATAGGTAAGATAAGGAAGCGGAGGTCTGAAGCTAAGATATTTCCATCGGGTAGACTATCGTCTAATGATGATATTTTAAACGCAGGTTCTGGATATGGCCCCATCTCAACCATAGAGAATATACCACACGCCTATGCTACACCATCCAGTATAAAAACAAACTATTCACGTAGATGGCGTGGTCAAACAGGAACCGTCAATGGTCCGTTTGATGTCGATATGTTTAGTTTTGGTTTTGAAAACCCACATGTACCCTTCCCGTTCAAGCTGGGCTATTATGATTTCAACGATACAGATGTATCTAGCGGTCCAACCCACTTCTTGAATAGAAACAAGGGCTTGAACCTAATGGGTTCTGGCGACCATAATGAATGCGATTTATTACTAACAGGTGGAAATTACCAGTTTGATGTTGTCAATAATCTCGGCTGGAGGTTTAGCTCAGGAACATTATTTGAAAAACACCTGCCGGGATACACAACTTCTTACGAAACCATAGACTGGACATCGTATTCTAATGGTTCGTTAAATTTCCAAAACGATGACCTGTACGGTAAGATCGCTGACGCATTTGATAGCGCCGTTAGAGTCTCCGGTCAGGCTGGGGGTAAATATCTTGACCTCTCTGCCGACGCAGGTATAATAAATACTTCTGGCGGTTTCTCTGTATTCTTAAGATTTTCTCCAGACCAAAACGTCAGCGGCATCAATCACAACCTATTCAATTCAGGCGTTCTTCTTTCCAAGTGGGAGCTTGCAAATAACCTAGACTTTGCACTTGGATACAAAAATGGATACCTAACAGCTTACGCTAAGGATGGCAGCGAGAATGTAATAGAAATTTCTGATACATTAAAGTACCACGCCTACCAATACCCGTTATCTATACTATTAACATATAATGATCACCAAAGTCAAAAACTTAAGCTATACACTGACAACGACCTTGGACCCGCTCACACAAACCTAAGAGCCACCTCTTCTGCATTCACAAAAATACATATCCCAAGCAAGGGTATAGACGATCCAAATATAACCATCGGATGGGCTAAAGGCTCTGGTGTTGGATTTAATATGTTTGTTACTGATTTTGGAATTTCTACTTGGGAGTCCGGAGTAAATAGCGGAGGCAGTGTCATCTACCCATATGGTTCGGGTACGAACATTGTGGAAGTCAATCCAGACAGAACGCACAAGCAGGTTACAGCAGAGGAATTTCTTAAGGGTATAAGGGCTAAGTTCTTTGAACCAGAAGAAAACTTCTCTAGAGATACATATCAACTATGGGATTACGTCAACGAAGATACTACCGTAGACTGGTCACTCGGAGATTTCCAATATAGAGAATTTACTCCTTCGTTCTCGTCGTTAGGTAGCGCAGTAGGCAAAAGAACAAATAGAGATTTAATCGGATTCCATATCAACCATCATGGTTCTGGTTACATACAACGTGCAGACTTTGCTATGCCTACAACTGTAGACAGCGGGGTTGCGTACCATACACAAATAGAAAATGACTTCTTAAGATTCCATCTCTCTGATACTGCCGATAACTTCCACTCTGTACATAGAAGAATCACAAAGAGTCTTCCCGCAGGTTACAAGTTCACAGAAGAAGCGCTAGTTGTAGACACTGTTATTGAGCATGAAACAGACAATATTATTAGTTGGGGTGATTGTATACCAACAAGAAATGTTGTCTGCACTGAGCATAGGCATTCTTTTGAGAATACCATTGGGCCTAAACTTATTGTTAGTCTTTATACAAAGAGACAAGAGCCTAACTGGAGCAATCTTGGCGAACCGAATCATGGCTTGATAAGCAGGGACGTTCACTATATCCCAGCCTCCAGCGACATAATACAATTCAGCAGTAAGTTTTCTTATGATGAACTTACCGACACGTCAGAGCAATGGTCATTATTCCCAGATGAGCCTAGATACAAAGATTTTGGTGAACGCTACTTCTCGCAAGATGTTGACGACATGTTCTTGCAGTACGACCTTGTGTACCCCTCTGGCTCACCATTCAAGTCTACTGTCAATATACATAGCGCCCATGTAAGAATGGATCATGTAAATACCACGTTTACTAGCAAAAACGGCAATATGAATATATTTGCTAGTGGTGGAAACGTACTTAATCCTGTATTTAATATTTACTCTAGTGGCGGTGGAGAGTTCTTCTTTAACTCAGGCATACTGTTTACTGAAGGCTCTTTAGTTCCAAGGTCTGGTTTAAATCTAAACGTTAGTGGCAATTTACAATCTGAACAAAGCTTAAATCTAACAACTATTTCTGTAGGGGTTGCTGATTCGTCCATGTCTTTGGCAATATCTGGCGAACTGAGACCTGTCTCTGATGCTAGCGGCATGTTCAATCTTGTTATGCCAAAAGTGCTTGGCTTTGATAATGTCCAAGTACCTCTGTTCATACAAAACCTAGATTTGGCGAATCGTCCTTCTGGTGGATACTTAGATCTATTTACATACGCTGTTTCTGGATACAATGAAAGTGGTATCTTAGGATTAAGACCACTTCCGTTGAACTTGTACACTCAAGGCAGAAGGGTTGGCGGAATAGAAGGTTCTGGAACTAACGACTTAAACCTATACACCCAAGGCTTTGGCACACCAGAAGATAGATTCCCATCTTCACAAATGACCTTGTTTATAGATACTCCACAAGACGTGCGAGTCTCTATGCCGTTACATATATTGAATGTCAAGACTGAGGCTGCTAGTGTTGTTTCATCGCAGGGTGGTGGAACTTTAGTTGGAATGAACCTATTCATGGCTAATTATGGCGGTGAGGGGTCAGATTATCTAATGTGGTTCAATAATAATTTTGGAACCTCAATAGAGCAAAAAGATAACAAGTACGCAGCAGTTCCCGTTTCAAACGAAATTAGAGGCGTTGACTTATTTGGGTTTGGCTCTTGTACCGGTAACAGTCCGGACAAAGCGATAGAACCTGCTGTTATCACCCACGATACAGTATGGAGACCGAGAACTTGCGAAGAAGGTGGTATATTCAGAGCAACTGCCACATATAATAATCCAACCACTTCCGGCTTTGGCGACACGGTTGGCTACTCCGGAAACTACTATGGCATTAGAAAATATACTGGGTTGAGGCCGGGATCAACTTTTGAAGCTACCCTCAATATAGTTACCGGAAATACAGAATCTATTCCTGTACCTAGAGAGTTTGAAGAATGGGAGTATGGACATTGTGGACCAGAACATTTTGCTGATGCAGGTGGAACCAGCGGTTGCTGCGCCTCTGATTGCGACCAGAGTATAGTTTACTCAGGTGTCAAACTGATAGGCGATTACCCGCTCGCTGGAGATTCTTACCCACAAGACATACGAAACGTAACTCCTCCTTCAGGTAGAAATACAGCAGACCAGTACGGTAGAGCAGTCGCCACTGCAACCGACTTAATGGCTATAAGCTCCCCTAAGTTACAAGTTCCATTTAGAGACTTCTTAACCGGAGCAGAGTCTCAAATTGATGACGCTGGAGCAATCTTCCTTTATAGAAGAGGAGAAGATATAGCCGGAAGAAAAGCAGCTTGGACTATGGAAGACAAGTTAATGCTTCCGTCTGGATACAGAAAAGACTACGTTGAAGCGACTGTGCAAAATTTGATCCGGTATGACCAATGGTCTATATCTGGTAAAAAGTGGAACATAGGTCAAGAAGGCAGACAGCTAGGTTACTCCTTAGACATATGCTCAAGTGGCGACAGAGAGGTTGTTGTAGCTGGAGCGCCGTTTGCTAAGTGGACAAGAGAATTTGTTGATATAACATCGTCTGGATTGCCAGTAGCGATGATGATATTTACAGATTCATTTAATTACAATAAGAAAAAGATAGAGCAAATAGCTTCCGTGGCTAGAAAATATGATATTCTCTACAAGTATTTCTCCGCACCTTGGTACGGCGGCACAAATCACGAATTCCAGCCAGAGCTTGACATTAAAGTTATAGTATGTCAGATAATGAGGGCGGAACAAGAACAGCCACCAGTCAACCATGATACAGATTTCTTCCACCACGTTTACCTACCAAGAATGGATGATAGTGTTGTAACTGACGCAGATGGTTATCAAGCTACATACGATTTGATGCTTAGTGGTGTCAAGAACTCATTCTTAGGTGCGTTCCCATATGCATTCGGCCCACACAGTGGTATTCCACCAATCATGGGTATCTTTAGAGAAAAGAGTAATAGTGCTGGATTAGCTGCGTTCTACAACACACAGACAAACAAAAATGTAGTAGATGAATTTACAGATTTCTACCAAGAGTATGCTTATGCTAGTGGTGTGATTGACCCAGAAGTGTCTGGCCCTTACAATAAAGAATCTGGCTACTTTAATAAAATACTAGAAAAAGGTGAAAGCTGGGATCAATCCTCAATCAAGGTATTAAATGAAACACTTGATTCAGGTAATTTAATAAGACAAGACGCTCTTAGGTATATCACTAGCGGCGTCGGTCAAGAGTGGGCGCAAGAGGGTGCATACGAATTCCAAATACCACCTTCTTCTGGCGGTAGAGTTTACATCTTTGAGAAAGAAAGCGGTGTATTTAACTGCGTACAAGAAATAAAATCCTTCTCAGACAGAGCTTCGTTTAACTTTAGGGATGACTTTGACGATGCCGAGATTAGATTTGGCTACGGAATTCAGCACAACGATAGGTACGGACACGACGTATCAATCAGTAAAAACTCAGAGATCATCTCTATAGGATCGCCATATACTAATACTCCTTGCGAAATTTACGAAAGAGACGATTCAGAAACAACCAGAGTGTATGACAATGTATTCAACTACTTGAACTTTATAAGCTCTGGCGTTGAGAAATACAATATGATATTTGATGTCTCTGGTGCTAACATTGCCCAGAGAGTTAGTTATCATGAAATGAGCCACGACCAGAAGTTTGACCTCAGAACAAAATACGGCATAGAGCTATACAAACCCATCTTTAATTATAGCGCTCGTAACGTCAAAGCAACTGGTACTTGGTCATTTATAGTCAATGAGTTCTGCGGAACTAGTAGACTTGGCTACAGCACAAGTGTGAGTGACGCTGGAGACACAGTTGCGTTTGGTGCGCCGACAGATTCTACCACCATATTTGAAGACCACAACGTATGGTACAAGAGCGAGAACACATGGGCTTCCTACACTAACGCTGGGGCAGTCAGGATCTTTGAATCTAAAAAGATATTCCCACATAGCGGAGTGGTTGAATTTACAAGGTTTGGAAATCTAGACAGAACACTACATCCATCTTTGGTCGATGATGGCTTTTACGATCAAATGGGCTTATACTTTGAGCCTGACAAAAGGCCATTTAGAAGAATGGATTTTGAAGAGATTGAAATACCTAGAAGTGCTGGTCTCGCATTTATCATTACTCCAGAGCTTGACTCTGACAGTGATGAAATTGTGCAAAATATAAAAGACTGGCTTGCTCTTGGCGACAGAACTTTAGTCATTGTTGGCAACGATCCAGTTTATGAAGAAAATGGTGTATATAATGACTCTAATATAATTGTAAATAGACTATTAGACAAGCTTGGCTCTAGGATGATAATTCAGCCAGCAGACACCAAATACGAATCTTTGCCAGAGTGCGTGTCAGCCGGAGATGTATTTAATGACAAATGGAATGTAACAAAAGCGTTCAGACCGGAGTACGGACATTCTACATTAATCTCTGCACCTAACATGTTTGCTAAAGGTGTGGGTGACATTAGAATAAACGTCAAGAAAGATGACCTAGAAAACTTTATCCAGTTCTCCCCTTGTGACAAACTCAATCCAAACGTTTGCAATTTGCCCATAAAACACCTTGGTGATCTTAGGGCGCAGTGGCAGTCTGAGTGCATTAAAACGGTTGGCGATAAAGTTCTAAAAATAGAATACAAGACAAACTGGCCATTCCACTTTGCAAACACAAATCCCGCTCAAGCTTGTGACGATTACCCAGAAAGTCCTAAGCCTATGATAAATAGGCCGAATCAAGACATTGTTCCACTATTAACTGCTGCCGAACATCTTCCGGATACGGTCAGAGTTATACCTGCGTCTAGCGGTACTGACTGCGAAAGAATACCTTGCTTCAAATTCATAACTATTCCATCCTTTACAGAGAGTTTTGAGTTTAGAGATGTTCAAGATGACCATGTGCAATTCTCTATATCAGAAGACTCTAACTCGGAATTAACCGGTCTGTATAATAGCTTTACGCAAGGAGGCTTTATTGATCCAGATCCTAAGAATGAAAGAGATGGATTCCTGCAAGGAAGCGGTGAACTTTATTATGGCGAACCAAAGAACAGACGAAGAGTCTTGATGCCAGACAGCATTTTAGCTCTAGAAGAAAGCCACTACAAATTAAATGACAATGGAGATCCAGAAGCAACTAATTCTCATGCAATTATAATGGCTTCCTTACTTGGTGAGAACTCACGTAGCTTTGGCGTCACAGGCGATGATTCACTTCCAAGTAACAACGAAGATGAAAATGTTCTCTTCTATGTAAATATGCTTGCTACAGACTGCGAAGTTAAAGGTAAAGTCCTACAGCTTGGCGGTTGGACTGGCAGAACGTCATTCAAAGATGCTTATTCAAGCGATGCTGAAACCCAAGAAACACACGTTTTAGTTGATCGGTTAAATGCGTATAACATAGAGGTAGAAGAAAACTTCGTAGAAACAGATATTACAAAAGATTTCCCAGATACCGATCCTGCAACAGGAACAAATGTTACTACACTGTGGATTGCAAACCCATTGGGTAAACCGGATGATTTACAAATTACCAAGATAATGAATTTCTTGTCTAGAGGTAATAAGAAGATTGTAATCACATACTCAGCGATTGACTCAGATAAAACTCAGTTAATAGCAGAGAATGTAGATTACATATGTTCTAAACTAAATCTAAAGAGTAAACCATTCTTAATCCCAAGTGTTGGTGAGTATTTTGTTCAGCAAACAGAGAGCGTTCAGGCTGGCAATAGATCTGAGTATCCATATGGAGACAATAGCTTCCCAGTTCAAATAGTGAACCCTGAAACTATACCAACAACAGGGTGTCGCCAAGGTTATGGATTCTACCCAACTCACAGCATTGAGCCTGTAGATACAAAGGTCGGCAAGTTTGCTTTATGGCCATATAATATAGAGTCTAGTTCTCAAGCAGATAATTCATTTACAGATTACGTACCAATTTCCGGTGGTGGCGATTTTAGAAAAATAATATCTTACAATGATGAGATCTTTGATACTGTAACGACAGTTCCAAGTTACTATAGCATACAAGAACAGGGCAAGATTATATTCCCAGTTGTCAAAGGTTCTGGTTACAGGATGTATATTAACTGGGTCTCAGAAACCAAGAATGACCATCATGAGCTATGGGGAATAGTCACACCAGCAAAGTTTGATCCAAACCAAGGCGATGAAGAACTAGGTGCTGGTGACATGGGCGGATTTGTTGTTCTAAACAATACAATACTTAGAGATCCTGATCAAGAAGTAATAGACTTCATTGCTTTAGATGAGTATATTGAATTGCAAATAGAGGCACAACATTCAAAGATAGATCCTGCCGTAGAAGAGAAAAATGAAAGAACTTTACCACCATTTACACCAAGAGTGCTTTCGGTATCTGGATGCCCTTTACCTATAGATAAGATAGTAACCAAGAAGGAGAGAAGAAGAAGAGTGCCTTGCGATCCTCCTTTCACGGAGATATGCACTGACTGGTCTAATCCAGAGCAGGAATTTGTAATACCCGGAGAGTTCAGACCGATCAAGCATGAGAGTGATCCGTATTGCAACCCATATGCACCACCTTGCCCACCACCTTCAGAGAACGAGGATTGCTGTCCACCTAGAAATGATGTGGAAATAGAAGATGGTCCCGTTATAGCGGCAGAAGAATTTGAAACATTTTCTGCTGGCGTTAACGGTAACGCAAGATCTAGGATAGTTGTTATAAGTGACTCTACGTTATTGCAGGGTCAATGCCCTCAATACAGAGCTGATGCACTAGGTGAAAATCAACAATTTATAAGAAGTCTGTACCCATCTTCTCCAACTAGACAGGGTGGCGATGGACTAAACTTTGGCGGCTTAGATCTGATAGATACTGACTTACAAGGTAGGCAGTTCCAGTTTGTTCAAAAATTACGCGCTCCAGAAAGAGGTAGTGCAGCTAAGTATTACGCAGCATCCGGAATAACAAACACGGTGTCGCCACTATATTACTATGGCGGAGTCTCAGATAAGAGCAAGTTTGTTGATAATGAAGACACATATGATCCAGCTTTAGTAGTTAGGCAGAAAAACCCAAGAACACCTCAAGAGATCAAAGATAAGATTAAGGAGTTTGGCGAAACTGTCGTTCCTGCGTTTGGAGCCTTCCCAAGGTTTAGTGGTGACTTCTTAAACATAGGCACAAACTATTTGCTACCCGGAGAAGAAGAACCAAGAAATTGGATAGCAGACGCAAGAATATTTGGTGGGATGCCTGACTTGATGAAGATAACAGATGGTAAAGACTATCTTGACTTTGAATACTTCACATCGGGTTGCCCCGGAGACTTGTTTGGATTCTCTGTTGATTTGACGGAAGATAAACTGATCGTAGGTACTCCATTCAATGGTTTTGTTACCGACACCGCCATCAGCGGCGTTAGCGGCATAGTTCAATGGCACGAGATACAAAACGGTCCAGATTTTTCCGGAATAGAACTGTGTGAGAATGGTGGAGCTGGAGCGGCATTTTACTTTGAAAGAACTGGTAGTGGAACAAATGCAATAGCAGAATTTTTACCTTGGGAGTGGAAACAAAAAATCAAGCCTAGCAGTGTAAATGTTGGCATGATTGAACCTTCAATAGGCGTATTATCTTCTCTTGGCGACCATAATTTAGATGCGAACTTTATAGAGACTCACGGCGGAAGACCAGATCAGTTTGGTTACTCAGTCGCTATTGATGCTGACATGATAGCGGTCGGCGCACCTAATCACAACTTTGAGTCTTTACATGATCACAGTGTGTATGTAAGCGGTGAGTTTATCAGAAAAGAATTTGGTAGAGCATTTGAAATTGCTCATCATGTAGTTCACGATCTTGGGTCTTCTGGTGTTAGGATAGACGATTTTGCAAACAATAGCGGAACAATGGTGCTTAACAATGGAGCCGTGTTTACCTTTAGAAATCACATTTATGACTGGACTACAAGATCTAAGAATTGGATATACGCAGAAAAACTATACGCCCAAGGCCATAAAGACAGAACTGCTGCCAACAAGTTTATAGCTGCGCTGGTCAGTGGCTGTGAAAATGATCACTTTGGATGGTCGGTCGGACTGAATAGGTCTGAGCGTGGAGATAGCGACTACACACTGGTAGCGGGAGCGCCATTCCACGATTTTGCTACTAGCGGAAATCACCCCCAAAGCGCAAGCGATGCCACATCGGTCAACGGACTAGACTCCGCTGGAGCATCATACACATTTGACGCAATGCTTAGAGAACAAAGTCCGTCAATTCCTAACTCCGGAGGCTGGATTGACGTAGAGGTGTTTGGCGACAAACCCGAAAATAACAATATAAAAACCAGAGTGTATCAACCAACAACCGGTCAACCACAAAGAATAGTAGTTAGCGGTGAGTTAGTTGTAAATCAATTTGGAGATATATTCTTAGAAGTATCTGGATATGACCCATCGCAGAAAGGATTTATAGCGCACAGGCCGTATGTGGAATCTGTTGTTGGAAATATGCTAGACGGCACTAGCGTAGCTGATTTCTTAAAATTAAGTATATTTGGACAACCTAATAGCATAGACAACGCTTGGCCATCCTTAGTTGGAAATGAAGAATTTAATACAGAATTTAACTTTGATATGGACTCCCTGAGCCACAGACCATCCGGTATGAGCTTATTTATTCCGGGTCCATCAGCAGTATATGTGTATAATAATGGGGTAGGACACCAATTATTGAATAATACACTGTTTACAGAAAGCGGAGGACCAGTAACTCCACTCACACTCAATATACAGGGTATTACTGGCTTTGGTAGCGGAACAATGAATTTGGTAGCTTCAGCTTCTGGAACTGCAAATAGCGGAACGTTAAATCTAAACATCAATTCAGGACCACCTAAGAATAACTTAGACTTAAATGTTAGAGGTAGATAAATGCCAATAAGAGTAAGATATAAGAATGAACCGGGGCAAGAGTGTACGATTCGTCCTACACCTCTTGTCTCTATAAGTTCAGAGCTGAACAAAACAGCCGCTGGGGATATTCTTGGCGTGACCTACTCTATAACCCTTACTGGTACACTTTTACCGGACCAAGGCACTCCCTACGCATTAGATCCTCAAGGGCTTGGTTATGCTTTTATTGACGGAACCACCGTTAGCTCGTGCGGTCCGTATGCTCAATTTGATAACTCTAGAAGTCATTTTGGCAACAACAAGCCAGCAAGACAGGCTGTCCCACAGGATCAGTTGGCACACGCGATACTGAACAAGCAGAGAGCGTTGAGAGAGCTTTTTGCTAACCACGGACAAAGAATGGAGATAACCGACGTAAGGTTTGATAGTGGAGGCGTTGTCGTCTTTCCAAGGATTGAAAGCATTAGTTTTAGCGAGGGAACTTACACAGATAAGTGTGACTATACGATTACTTTGTCTGCTGATTTATTATACAGCACTGCTCAAGGTGGTTATGCTGATGGCGACGGTATGCGTGATCAGTCAGATCCGCTTGGGAACACAAGGCTGTTTCTGCACGATCAAAACTTTATTGACGAATATGGCAACGCCTTTATCCAAGATTTTTCAGAAAGTTGGTCTCTAGAGGTTGATGAAGCACAAGGAGAGGTTTACAACCTTAATGACGATACGATAGAGAGAACTTATAGGATCACTCACAACATATCCGCTACTGGTAAAGATCATTATGCTCCGGATCGAGCCGGTAATACCGTGACCAGATTAACAGCTTGGAATTCCGCTAAAAAGTTTGTTCAAGCAAGACTCGCATATTACCCAGAAAACCCAAACGATGTCGTCCAGAGCGATGGGACTGTAGACCATTCAGCGGCTTATCAAGGTTATCCTAATCAAACCGGCGTTTACAGTGCTAGTACGTCGCCCTTGAATCACCCACTACCTAACTTTTTCGGGAAGATAGGCGCTGGAACAATAGACCTCTTGGATAACTATGGCGGATATAATCATGTCAGAACGGAAAATATAGATGAAACAGCGGGTAGTTACAGCGTAACTGAAACTTGGCTACTTTCTAGGCAAGCGGCTTACGAAACATACACGATGAGTATATCCAATTCTGTGGGCGATCCATTCACAAAGGTTAGCATAAACGGTAATATCAAAGGGTTGTCAAAATTACCAGCCAACAACGCCATATATGGTGGTAAGAACACGGTGCATAGAAATTTTGCCGATAACATTCAGCAGCCAAATATTATTCTGTATACTAAATATGAATCAGCACTCCAATACTACAATAATATTTCAAATAACCAGTTTTTTGGTGTGGGCAGCTTGATATACAAACGCGCTAATAATCAAACTCAAGCACAGTTAAATTCAGAGCCTTTATCTGTATCTTTAGGGTCAAATAAAAATGCTGGCGAAATAACTTATTCATTGGAATTTGATAATCGCCCGACTAATATAATATCAAACGTCCTTTCTGAACAGATTACAGTCAATGACACTTATCCCGGCGATGTATTCTCTGTGGTTCCGGTTATAGGTAGACCTACCGGTCCCGTACTTCAATACATAGGCGGAAGAAGTGAGTATAGGAGAGATGTATCGGTAAATATACTTATGGATCATACAAAGATTCCTTATGACTCTGGAAGGCCAGAGCTTTTACTGATGAAGCCAAGTGTAAATGAGCCTACCGCCACAGAACTGGCTAACTTATTAGAATCTCTAAGTCCCGCAAATGAGCCGGGAGTTAGAAAGTATTTTATAAATGCGCCATCAGAAACTTGGGAGCCTAAAGCTGGTAGTTACTCGTTTAACATCTCGTTTACCTATGAATTAGACAAGTAGGTATTTGAAATGTCCAACCCTTTAATCGAGCCTAGTTCCATCCTACCTGCCTTGAGCGGTCTTTATGAGTCGATAGGGTATTGGCCAGAGGGCTATGATACTTGGGAAAAAACGCAAGAGCTGTTAAATGCAGGTGGCGGTTTACTTGATGGTAATTTTAAAGATTATCGTCAACACAGAGACTACAACGCAAATGCAGGATTAACAAACCCTAACGAAATTTTAGGAAAACCCTTAGACGGGTTTCCGGATGCGCAAGCTGGACTAAATAAGAGATACACATCTCCCGAAAGTTATAAATTTGGAAACGCAGGGATTGGCGGACCTTTGCACGGTCAATCCGGAATTTTTATAACACAACCTCCATTTAGCGGTGGAAACAGCCACCCCGGAATGGCGGACTTCCAAGCCTCTTCGGTGTCAGGAATATTTAATTTTAAGGAGTTCTTAAGCAACTTCTCCAACGCAAAGGAAAGTAAGGACGCAACGGGCGCTGCGGGGATAGATGACTTTACTATATTTAATGACTATGTACATTATTTAGCTTTTCCTGCCGAAGAGATTGAGGGCGGGACGGGAGGAGTTGTTGCAGAACCTCCGGACCCAGTAAAGATACCGTTTGTCGCAGACCTTATACCAACTAAGAACGTTTGGGACAGATACGGAAGTGAGGTGGAAGATGAAGAAAACTCCGATTCTGATCCGAGCTACGGCGATGATTAAGAAGGATAATTAAATGGCTAATAAACACAACTATTCAATAATACCACCTAGTGGTTTCTTTCAAGACGACTGGCCAAGTAGCGGTGTTATCCCTCAAGGTTTTAGGGGCGCCTTGTCTGTTGCCGGTTGGACTTCTGGTAATATAGACGGAAGTCCCGGCGGATTAACAAACGAGGGCTACCCGCAACAAACTTTTTTAGGAGCATCTCTTCGTTCCTTTAATGTAAGCGCTGGTTTTGGTGATTCTAGCTCAACAATGGGTATTGAGCTGATCAATGACGAGTTCAATGTTTCTGACGGCTTAGGTGAGGGGCGCGGCGATGACCCCTATCACAATGGTAAACATGATAAATTCAACCCTCCTGTTGTTGGCGCTCCTGTATTTTTTAAGTTCGGTAAAAATTTTGCAACTGTAGAACAAGCATTTAGAAAAGATTTTGATCAAATCTACAGCACCAAAGATGAGCCAATAGACACACTCGGAATACCTGATGATCCATTCCCTATAGTCACTCTTCCGCTCCCAATCAAAGAGCATCCGGAAGGATACTATATGATGAAAAAGGATCTTGCAGCTAAAACTGCCGATTGGATAGACAAGAGTGTTCTTTTAGATCCAACAACTAAATGGCGTGGGTTTGCGCACTTTACCTTTGGCGGCATATTGCAGAGCTACACAGAAAATAGAAGTAGCGCTGGCAATCCTTTATATAGCGTCAAACTAACTGACCCAAGAGAGATACTAACAAACACACAATTAGTATTAAACAATTACCAAGGCACCACCTTTAACAATAAAAATTTATTTAACATATATGGATTTTTAGAGTACGACCCTAGTGATAGTTTGCTGCAACAACTTCAAGCGGGTGCAGATAGAACGGAACTTCTAACAAAAAATGTAAGCGGTGAAGGGAAGGTTAGTTACACGGGAACCGATGCGTACTTCTTCGATACTCCACAAAAAATTACATCTTATGGTCCAGCGGGACCAGAAAATGATCCCTCAGACGCTGAGATTAGCGGAGTGTTCCCAGTCACAGGTCAAGGTTTCTCCAGAAGAGGTGAGAATGGAATACCTTGGTACAGAGTAGAACAGGCTATGAAGGCTATGTTTGCTTACGATTGTGATTTTCCAAAAGAATATACTGACGCAGGTTTTGGCGGCACTATTGATTTTCGTGGTTATAACTATGTTGTTGATTGGGGTGGCATACCCACAGAAGAAATACCTAAGACATACTACTTAGACTATGACAAGCTTTCAATGATGGAGCTTGCTCAAGAACTATGCGACGTTTTGAGTAGAGATCTTTTTGTTTCATTACTACCCGTCATTGACCATCCAAAATGTAAACATTTATTTGATAAAAATCAAGAGGTTTTAGAAAAGGCGGCGGCTCTTCCAGAAGATTCTCCGGAAAGATCGCTCATACTAGGTAGTGGTCTTACTTGTGGGATCATCAGAATAGACAGCATAGACAAAAAAGAGCAACCGTCATATGGATCTGTCAAGTCTTATCTGACAGACTTAGAGGACAACGGAATTTTTGTAGAAAATAGAGATGTTGGATTTGAAGTCTCTAATGTTGTCACTGACAAGTTTATTGTTGGCGCTCAAGAAGTGGATATGTACTACTTTAACGGCCTAAGAGACAGAGATAATTACTTACAGAGACTTACCGATGAAGGTGACGAAAAGGGTAAGGCTCGCCTAGAGCAGCTTAACCATGACAAGTGGACGCTAGAAACTAATCAAAATCAACAGATATTACCTTTCTATGGTTTTATTGGCGATAAGGCAGTAACTATACCGAGAGGCTTTGGATCTTATCAGCAGATATTGCTTGACGCTAAAGAGTTAGACGCTCACGGTGTAGGAGCTTATTATGTCACTACTGAAATGGAACTTAGGGCGGCGTCTGTAGGTTACAAATCTTGGTCAAAATTCTTGCAGACATACAACGAGCTTTATATCCAAGAGCTTACGGACAGTATGGCCTTCTACGCTCAGTTGACAATGAACATGACCGAAGAGATTGCTGGCCTAAACGATCAGTTTGATGACAATAGCCCAGTCAAGGAACAACTCAATTCTCTACAGAACAGAAACTTTGGCGTTGCTGTCCCAAGATCTGTATGGAACTCTGACAAGAACGATGAGGAATCAGATCAGTTTGAAGGCAAAATGGGTAAAGATGGTTATCCAGCAAGCCCATGCAATCCACCTTATGGGTATCCGCTTTATTACAAGAGAGCAGAAAAAATTGGTATACCTGAGTGTGGTATAGCTCAAGTCTTACAGGCTCAAACTACTGTACTTAGTAATATTGAAAGACTGGAAGACATGCGTCAGGTTGATAAACAAAGATTTTCTTATCAAAAAAGCGTAGCTGATAACTCTATAATTAGATTAAGAGCCTTGATAAAAGAAAAGGAAAAGCAGAAGGATTTGGTCGCAGACGCTGCCCCTGAAAAATTACAGGCTTTTGACAAAGACATAGACATACTTAATAGTCGCATACAGAAAATACAAAGCAATCTTGAACAAGAAAGAAAAGATTTAAAGAGATTTGCTGATGCTAAGAAGGGACAGATACACGAGTTAAAAGAAAGCATAAGAAACCAAAAGGGTGTCATCAAGAATCTCAATAAGACTTCTAGGGAACATTTGCAAAATGCCAGAAAAGTTCATTCGTTCCTGAAAAAGATAGCAGATGACAATCTTGGTAAAAAATTCTTGGTGAAAGTTCCTAGAGGTTGCAATGTCAACTGGGCGCCAAGCATCAGACAGAAAGATGGTAGAGCTTGGGATGTGATCAAGGGGCCATTTGGCTTTAAGCCACAACCGATCAGCACTAATCCAGCGTTTGAATTTGAAGATGACGCCGGCTGGAAAGATAACCTAAAAGAACTGAAAAAAATAGCAAGGGCCGCTGAAAGAGGCGGACCAACAGCTAATAATTTAGACGGTTCTATATGGCCCCAAAAATCCAATACGCATTGGCACTACTTAGATGTTGATGCTATGGGTCAAGAAGCAGCAAAATCTAATAGCAAGATAATTACCCACTATGGTTCGGGCTACACTTATGGCGCTTTAAAAAGCAATTACAACCCAATGACCGAAAAGTGGGAACACAATTACGAACCTGCTCCTCAAGGCGGATTCTTTAACTATGCCTTATATGATAAAAACTTAAAAAAGAATGAGACTAAACTTAAAGGTGTTAGCGACACAAAACTGCCTAAAGCTACTAGACAAGTTCTTGCACCTAAGTTGCTAGATAAAATAATCTCTGACAGCAATAGAGTTCAGTGTTATGTTAGATATGATCATAGCCAACACTTAGATATGAGCAAGGCAGGGACACAAAATGTAGAACAGCAACTCATTGGTAAAGAAGGCACTGTGATACCAGACGTAATGGAGACGGCAGCTAATTTGCACCCAGAGAAAAAGCTTGTTCTAGACCAAATAGAAGCAAGAATAAAAGATGATGAGGATCTAGAACGTCAAGGTCCGTCTGTTGCATTTGTGAAATGCACGTTGGACGAAAGGTTCTACATGTCACCCAAGACAGTTAGGGGTGATGCCACTGTTTGGGCAGAGGATTTTACTGTTTCCTTAGCGCCTTCTCCGTATGAGGTAGTCTATGTAGAAGCCGAAAAGCTTTCTGACGAAGAATTAGCTGAATATGGAGATCAAGATTTTACTGGATGTAAGCTACCTAGAGAGGTTAAAAGGAGACCGGTTCCTGTATTTGGCGTGAAGGATGGCGGACTGTTAACGAAAGATGGCGACTCTGAAATAGAAGAACAGGACGGCGACGGAAATCCAATTCTAGAAAATCCAGACATTCCAGAAAGTGGCAATAAGAAAAGTCCAGTCACCCCTGCGGATGCACACAAGGAGCCTTGGGATGATTTTGAGAGAGAGTACAGCGAAACACATAAAAGTTGGATTATAAAAACAGAAGAGCAAGATTTAGATCCCAAACATGTCTATGCACTCATAACTGTACCCGGAAGAATCATACCAACACAAGATAAGAGATATGTAGACGGCCCACTAAGAGCGCAAAATGGTCACAAGATTTCAAACATTCTAACTGAGGACGTGGTTAAGATAGATGAGTTTGAAAAACCCGGACTTAAGAACGAACCAGACGTACCGGTTAATTGTAACGAATTGCCGAGCGGTGTAGAATTCTCGTTTGCAGATATATCTAAAGCTGTTCAAGCCCAGAAAGACGTAGTGAAAGGTATTAGCTTGTCTAACAATGGGGACAGCAGCATTTTAGCCTACACTTCACCTTCACCAGTCTATCCAGATCTGGTAGCCCTACCATTGATGTCTTTAGAAAGATGTTATGGACCTTGGGTGTCTTCCGCTTTAGACAAGAAAATGATTGATGGAACAGACATTAGATTTGGAGATATAGGTGGTAAGATAGAATTTGAAAAAGATGAGAGCATTGCCCCTTGGAGCTATGCGGGTTACCAGCTAATGGATGAGGCGGCTAAGTTAAAGACGAAGTTTGCCAATAGTCTTCTCCTACTCACAGAAAGAGGCTCATTCTCATATCCTAGCGCACCTATTGATGTATCATTAGCAAAAGCTTTGAGAGATAAGGGGCCATTGGTAACTTCAATAACCGTTGATGTTTCAGATAGTAATATTAAAACATCTGTTCAGCTAGATTTATACACCTCTAGATTCGGCAAGCTACAGAAACAGAAAGAGATTGCCATATCTCAAATTAGCAGAGAAAGACAAAAGATCATAGACCAAAACAACGCCCTAAAGAGGAGGGGGATTGGAAAAGGTGGAGCAAATATGGACATGATGGGCGATGTAATGGCTCGCGGTGGGCAAGCTTTAATTGACGCAGCCAAGGGGTCAAGCGAGATATTTACCGCTTTTGAGAGGGGGGATGTAGATAAGGCATCAATGATTACCATAAGTGCCAATAACCAGACACAAACACATACAAAGGGCGAAATTCAAGAAACTATAGTTTCTGAAAATCACGAATCTGTTGCTCAAAACGAAAGCATGATTCAAGAAGCGGCCAGTATATTTAGAGACGAACTAGAATTTAAAGACGCTATGGACAAAACAGCGGGATCAAACATAGCAGACATTTTTCACGGATATTCGGATGATCCGTCTAATAAGTATTTTGCATCCAGAAGAACGGATATCATGATAAAACAGAACCGCAGGACTTTCGGATAAAGGAATTATAAATGACGAACCATACTACAAGCAAGGATATGATGGACAGCTACTTTAGTAGCGATGTCACTGAATTTGAAGAGCAGAAGTTACATAAGATAACAACTAATCATCCTTATATGGCAACGCTTGGCCTGTCGGTGATGACCACCGGTATGTTATGGAGATGGTGGAACAAGAAAGATGGAGAAGGTAACTACGTAAATCAAAAATACTTTGCTGAAGACCCCACTACAATTGCAGATAAAACTTCTCCAAGTTTACTGTTGCTTGGACAAGACCCTAAATTTGGAGACAAGCAGGCTTCGCCCACGCAGATGTCATTTCAAGCTTGGAGAAAAGAGGGCGATACAGGTGCCGGCTCTTACGTTACTAAATACATTGATGGTGGACACTCTGATGTCTGGAACTTTGTACAGACGGGCTTAAATGAAGCCAACCAACCAAGGACATATACATATGATGAGCTAGAACTAGCTACATATGCAGATCAGGGCTGGAAGTTTGAATTTCCAAACCTTGTGCCAAAAACAGATTTTGAAATTCCTGACGGAAAGGGCGGAAAAGAGACAATAATGTTTAAAGGGGTAGACCCAATAACAAACGTTATCGCCCTACACGAATGGATTGACCACAAAGAAAATAGTGATATATCTTTAAACACTTGGAGTCAGAAAGACTTTGCTAAACTTGAGTTTTCTACCGATATACAAACAAGTAAAGACCGATACGTTGAGTGGAGCGGATATGTACCGTTTTACATTAGTACGGCAAAGGGTGATGATGACAAAGATACATTTAAGTGTTTGAAATCTGACTGGGTTGTCTTCAGACTATATTTAATTGATAGCAGTACCGGTAGCAACACAAATAGAGGTGTCGCTATATCTAAGCCCCAGTTTGCTGCTCCGCCGGTTGACCCGTTGGGCAGGAAATATTCTTCTAGGGATGACGGTAGATTTGCCGCTTTTCCTGAAGGCTCTAAAGCTGCCGAAGTTGTAGGCGAGCTTGACATGACTTTCAATGAGTATACAGGTAAATGGGAAGCTGGTACCCAGCAAATGGTTGGGGTTGTCACACAAACAATTCCTAGAGCGCAGGTGGTCAGTGCAGAACGGCTCAGAAATCTTCCGCCAGAAGAAATGCTAAGAAATCCAAGCGATCCAAATAGTCACATAATCTTTGGATCTGGAGCTGCCATGCCTTTAAATATGCAAAATGGCAACCCAATGCAGTGGACACCAAACTACGCTCAAGCTTCTGAGGTAGACGAAAACGGGAAGTTTCTACCAATTTGCCCAGCTAAAAGTGAAGAAAAAGCTACATTCAGAGTCTTTAACGCTAGCGCAAAAAGCTTGGATACAAACCAGTACGTTTTGTTAAACAAAATAGATGGATTGTGGTTTGCCATAGATTTTCCCTCTGGTATTGAGGATGCAGATGTTACGGCTGGCTTTGATGGTAAATGGGATTTCTCTTATATATTAACAAATAAAGTTCACTACTTTAGAGACTCTGGTTTTAGACAGCTTGATTCAGTAGATATAGAGCGTGGATTTCATGCAAACTTCTATAAGGACGATATACTTAACAACTTCAAATATACAAACGCTAAAGATCTTTCTAATGATTTGATTGTTGGCGGATATTGTCAAATGACTTCTTTTGATCAGATGGACAAGCTGGTGGGTGGGCTTAGAGGTGAGGGTGCTAGAGACTCTGCCGCATCTAATAAGAATGGCCTTGGAGTCACTAACCCCATTACGGGGCCAAATGGCGAGCCAATAATGGACGAAGGAGGCTATAATTCAGGCCGAAATACTATAGGATTCTTTGGCTGTATTTTTCCAGACGGTTATCGAGCAACAGACATAGATGAGTACAGAACTGCGAGAAATTACTTGGGAGTTCCAACTGTAAATGTTTCTGGTCTTGTTGGAGAAGAGTATGAGTCATCGCTTAAACACGCTCCCATTGGCAGCGTAACATGCAAATTTTTCCATGACGAAATTGGAAAAGATGTATTACCATTTAACAATGGGGCCGCTAGACATGACAATCTTGAGTCAGCCGTAAACGAGCAAGATGAAACAATCCCAATGTTCAATGATGAGGATACTTCGCTAACAAATCTTCCTGCCGATATAGCATTAAATGCAGGTCCATCAGGCACAAACGGACAGCCAATTAAAAACATACATATGGTAGATCAGATGTATCAAACCAATTCGTCTAATAGCGCGAAGTTCTCAGTTAAAAATTTCTTTAAGTACGGTCAAAATTGGCTTCACAAAGTGTATGACGAAGGTACTAAAGGTGTACCCGATCTTCAGCAAAATAGCTTTTATGATCTTAAACCTAGAGTGCCAAATAGGATTATGTTTAGACCTCTAAAAGATTCCGCATACATGCAATATGGTCGAACATATTTTGATGAAACTGTTCAAGCCGGTATGCGGCAATTTCAATCACAAGCTATCACAAGAAGAATGTCTTCAAAGGTTCCGCCTGTCGGCTGGATTGCTAGAGAGAGAGAATATAACGTCAGTACGGTGATGAACCCGTCTTTTTTTGAAGTTCCCGATATGATAGGCAACATAAGTGCATTGTGGAACAGTTACTGGGGCTTACAGTTAAACGTTGACATCCCCGGTGCGCGAACAAACGACAAATACTTGACATCTCCCAAAGCCTTTCTTACGTCGGAAGCACAGGGCGCCCGCTTCCATCATGGTATGTGGGGCGCTCCGGGGCGGCAGAGCTGGGTCCACGGTGGTAACGCAGAAGGCACAGATGTAAACTCAACAAACCCAGAATGGAAAGATAGCAACACATTTGGCTGTGAACCCGGAGGTATAGGCATCATAGGTGCGGTAGCAACTTGCACAGCTAATACAGAGATCGTTTTTAACACAGATCAAACTCTAGGGTGCTGGTCATTTTCTCGCTCCTCTGCCATATTGGGCGACGACGGGACCGTTTGGCAGTGGGCATCTTGGGGTGTTCGTAATGGTTATAGAGATATGGCAACAACTAATCTATATGTAAAAGTCTACCACAACTGGCCGAGAGAACAAACTATATATGATCCAAGGTATTATGCTGTTCATCACTTTAATGCGGGTATTCTTGACGAACTTTTAGATTCTAACAATCCGGATAGTTACAAGGTTGATTTTCTAGAAGAAAACTTATCACAAAGAGACCCTGCAAATAAAGACGCTGGATCTAAGTCTTACAAGTATTACATAGCCCAACAAAAATACGATTGCGATCTCAGAATCCCTTCTTCTAAAGCATTGACCCCGATTGATGAACCCGCAATAAACGAATTGCATGTTCTTGAGTTAGGCGCTGCCGTATATCAAACTCGTGCTAGTGAAGGTTTTCGGTATGTGTACGAATCTGTTCCCAGAAGTAAATGGCTAATAGATGTAAATAGAAGAGGCAAGTTATTGCCATATTCGTACAACCGTAGGACTATTGGTGTACCAAAAGCAAGAATTGTTTTGCCTGACTACAGTGATGGAGTTGTTAATGGCGAGGAACTAGTCTATGAGAATGGCGGATATGCAATATTAAACACGGGCGGAATAGAGGTTGTTGACAACATAACATATATCAAGACTGAAGCAAAACCGTTTTACGACATATCAGAACCAGATGAAGCCAATCGTCAAAAGACTTTTGATCCTTTTAATGCGGGCGAAGATGTTTTGTTTATTGTTAAGAACCCCGGCAGAGAAGGGTACAAAACTGGTGATACTTTTGTAGTTTCTGACAAGCTTGGGGTAGACTTTGAGATGGAGGTCAAGGCTGTTGACGATAACGGAAGAGTAAAAGAGATTGTTGTAAATAACACTGGCTATGATTTCTCATATACAGCTTTTGGAGCTGTTGAGGAGTCAACACCGCTCAGTAACGGAAGACCCGTCACATTTTCCAGCACAGGCGCTTCAGTCCTAAGTGGAGGAACAGCGCCCACTGAGTTAGGTAAAGGCTTCAATCTTGGCTTGGTAAGAGGATACGTCTTCCAATTTGTGTCTACTGACGAAAAACCTTTAATAGCGACAGCTTCTGAGTATGAAAGGCTGTCTATAAAGTCAAACTCTGATCAGGACAAACGAGGAACGATACTTTCTGGAGGCGAGTTTTTTGGTCTGGAATCAGGCGAAAAAGAAACAACAATGGAAATAGTAAATCGATCTCCAAATAACAAATATGATCTATTTTTCCACTTTCACAACGACATTGGTCATACATTCTATGGCCCTACCGCAGACTATGTGAGTGCTACCCGCGATGCGTCTGACGAACAGTATATAGACCTCACAATAACCACTAAATAATTTTAAATTTAACCATTTTTCGTGTATAATATAATGAACTTCTTAAAGGAGGGTTTAAATAATGGCTGAAATTACATTCCATGCTAATCAAAACGGCATGGCCAGTAGCGACGACGCTACCCTAATACAACACGCAGGCGGATCTGGCCTTGGCTTTTTTGGCGGAGGTTTTGGGATTTCTGTGCCTGTAGGTCAATATCAAGATACTTCTTATGTAACTAACGGCGATGGCACTTCCAGCGGCGTGAGGGTGAATAATACCAAGTGGGCATCTAGTAATGTTATACCAAATAGCGGTGTTTCAGCTAATGGCGGAGCCACAATTGGACTTTCTGGTATGCCAAATTATTATGCACCATTAAGAATTAGCTTCTCGCACAGCGAAGCCGTAAAAGTTCAAAACTGTAAACTTAGAATCTTTGATAGAAACGATATTTCTAAACCTGCCAGCGGTGTGTCCACCAAGGTATTTGAGTGCCGTCATCCACAGCCAAATGAAGCCCATAACGGCCAGAGCGGAACATTGGCTTTTAGGGGTGTAACTGGTTTTGCTTGGTCCGAATTTGATCCAACAGAGGCTCAATTTGATTTAGATTTTACTCCTTCCCCCGGTATGAGCGGACTAAACACCTCCGCAGCAGAAACCCTGCCTTCTGGACTTGCTGATGGTAGCATAAACTGGGTGACAAACCAAGGTGCTGCTCACGAAAGTCTGAGACACGACTGGTACGTTGCTATGTCAGCTTCGCCAGATAGTATAGGAAGTAAAACTCAGTATGGACTTTACTTTACTTTAGAGTATCTATAGTGTCTGATAAATAATCGTGTTGTACATATGGGGGTGGCATTGAGCTGCCCCCTTTTTAATTTCACAATTTCTACAAGGAGTAATGTATGCCTATTTTCAATGGTCCTATAGCCCGCTTCGTTAGAAAGCATAAGCTAGTAAGAAGAACGGCGCTTGTCGGTGGCGCTTTGGTTGGAATTTATTTCCTCGGTGCCTCACAGGGCTGGTGGGAAAGATTCCTGTTTTAAAAACAAAAAAAGGGGTGGTATTACCCACCCCTCCTTTTTAAATAAAAGACAAGTCTCTTGTTCACTGTCTATTCATTCTTTTCTGTTTTAGGATTCCATTTAACCCAACCACGATCAGGCAACCAGTTGCCCTCTGCGTCTTTGCGTTTAGGGAATAAACCCCCACCCTTCTTCATAGATCCGAATGATAGTCTCGCACCACAGTCCGCACATCGCAGTTCGTAGTACAAGTTATCGTCCACGTTTCTAACAACAAATTTAATGTTATCAGAACCGCACTTTCCACAGGTATCCTCCTCGAAAACCTCTTGGAACTTTGCAATTTCACCAAAGATGTCTCTTTGCGAATCGCCTTCAAGCTCTACCTTAAGCTTGCCATTCTTCGTTTGATAAGTAACCTTCATTAATTTCTCCATTCTGCTACATAAGCCGTGATAGAATTAGGAATTAAACCCTTGTCTTGTTGAAAATCATTGAGCTTTTTGATTGCGTCACTAGCTTGACGCTTATCAATCTTTCTCTTTACATTTAAATCAAATACCTCGCTGAAAAACTCTGCGACATTGAGGTTTAGTTGATTACACTTTGAGTCAATAAAGTTAGCTTGAGCATCACTCATTCTGTAAGAATCGTCATACTCACCTTCAGACTCCACTCGTTTTGTTTGGCTAATACTCTTTACAATACTAGCCGTATCTTTCTTTGTCATTTCTTCTGCGGCTACAGTTCGCAGCCTAAGAGCCTTTCTTAAAGCCCTGCCTTCTGCCCTAGTAGCTGCTGTAGCTGTGTTGAAAACGCAAAACATATCGTCTGTGTTTCCTTCCCAACTATCTGCTACGTCAGAGAATACAGAGCCATCCCCGAATACTACCTCCCATACAACAGTAGACCTACCGACTTCATCGCCGCTACTTGGCGGGAATATTTGAGTTGGTTTACTGGAAACAATTTGTCCCAAAACTAACTCAGCAACTCTCCTAAGTCCAGCGCATGTTGGTCGTCCGTCAAAAAGTTCATTATTAGCAAAAAGACCAAGAACATAATCGTTCCAGTCTGGAGAAGTTATACTTGGCGCATCTTCCATTACTACATCCTTTACACTAGTGTCCGTGTTCGATGGTGTTTGCAGTTCAATATCTTCAAACAAATCAGTTTCCTTCATCTCAATCATTATTCAACCTCTATAAAACGTTTTGATCTTGGTGGAAATTTATTCTTTATACTATCCAGATTTTCAACCACCGAGTTCAATAGCTCCTCTCTTTTAGATAGGGACTCTTGACCTAGTGATTTTATTCTTATAACTACGTACCCTTTACTTAGAAGCGTACCGCTTTTCCTTAAGTCTGCATTTATCTGCTTCTGTAGTTTCTCTTCACCCCAAATAGGTAGAAAATGAGAAGGGCCATCTACTTCTATTATAGTCTTTAAATCTCTAACATACAAGTCTATTTCTAGATTTTCTGAAGGAATAATCATTACGTGCGACTCGCACGAATAGCCATGTTTGGACAACGAATTCTTTACAAACTGTTCTAGTTTCGAGCCGTTAGTTGCCGCTAATTGAATTGCAGCAATACCCTTAGACCTCATTGTCTCCTTTTGCTCTGAGGTCATAGAGTTCCAGTTCTTCTTTGCTATTTTTGACCTTCTTTTTCTCTCTTTCTCTGTCATCTCGCCCCAGTAATCCACCAAACTGCTACTGATCTTCACTCTTTCATCTTTGGATCTTTTTCTACCCATAGTCGGGTGGGAACTTCTGCCTTCGGCAAGCGCTGTTTTCTGAGCTTCACTTTTGTCTTTTAGTTTTTGCCCATGCTTAATCAATGTACGCCTGATCTTATTGGGGTATGTATTGAGTACCTTAGCTATTTCATAAGTGCTTTTATTTTCCTCATTGTACATATTTATGACTTTTTGGTCAAACTTGTCCATATCACACCTCTAATATTTCTTTGGCATTAAAAGCCTTCATTACCTTGATCTCTTTTCCTGTTAATCTTTTGTATTCCTTTGCGTCTTTCTCGCTTTTAGCAACTTTCGTAACCTTGTCTGATAGATTTATTAGATCCATAACACTTCCTACGTCACCTTTATTAATACTTTCGGCTGTATGAAGATATACTAGTTTTATTTTGTTAACAACCTTAGAAGCTAAAGGCAATAGCTGTAGTGAAGTAATGAATAGTGTCCCATGAAACGACCACATATCTGTTGAATTAAACAAGCCAAAACTTTTATTGTCCAAGCTTGGATTGTGATCTATCTCGTTGTAAAACAGTGTTGCGTCATCTACATCATGATTTTGTATTGATTCGTTAAGCACAGAAAAAATTTCTGAGTTTAGATTACTTTGACTTGTGTTGTGTACATAAAATCCTAAATTCATTTCTGCTCCTTTAGAAACCATTCTATGGTTTGTTTTAAGCCGGTTTGTAAGTCGGTCTTAGCCTCAAATCCAAGCCTTTCTTTAGCTCTTGACACATCGAGGCAGCGACGTGGTTGACCATCAGGTCTATCTGAGTCGTATATTATTTCGCCCTCAAAACCCATTTGTTCTGCTATCTCCGCCGCTAGTTCTGCGATGGTTATTTCCTGACCAGTGCCAATGTTTATTGGTTCTGGACCAACATCCTTCTGGATTGCTAGATCAATCGCTTCACAACAATCCGGAGCATATAAAAATTCCCTAGAAACAGTTCCAGTCCCCCATAGCATAACTGTGCCGCACCCATCCTTCATAGCATTATAAAATTTAAGAATGAGAGCTGGTATAACATGACTAGTAGTCAAATTAAAATGGTCGTGTGGGCCGTACATATTTACTGGAATTAAACAGGCAGCGTTCATACCGTATTGTTCTTTGTAAGTCTCCAAAAGTTTCATAAGAGACTTTTTAGCAATCCCGTATGGCGCGTTTGTTTCTTCTGGGTATCCATTCCAGAGTTCTTCTTCTTTAAAAGGCACAGGCGTGTGCTTGGGGTAAGCACACACCGTACCCAGTAAAACGAACTTGTTGACCGAGTGTACTCTAGATGCTTCAATCATATTGGCGCCCATGATAAGGTTCTCATACATGAACTTACCCGGATTGTCTTGATTGGCACCTATGCCCCCAACACTTCCTGCTGCATGAACAATTACATCAGGAGATAGCTGATCTAGCAAACGGTTACACACGTTTTGATCACGCAGATCCCAGAAGTTAGACCCTACGGAGCAAACTCTATTTCCTTTCTTTTTCAAAAAAGTTGTTAGATTTTGTCCTAAAAATCCTGTCCCGCCGGTCAACAATACGTTCATTCTACCACACCATTCCTTCACTAGGGGGAATGTCTTCGCTCTCTTCCGAACTATCCTCCACCTCTTCACCACTAATAGAAAGTGGCACATCTGGAGTTACTGGAGCTGGAGGAATTGTTGTGTTGACAACAGGTTCTTCGTGCTGAATGAACGCAAACAGAGTATCAGAAAGCTCTACTGTTGTCAGTGACCTATTTGCTCTGCATACAACCTCTTTTGGGAAATGTGCTGGATCTTTGTTTAGAGGGTCTTTTGAGGAAACCAACACAGCATCTACGCTAGCGGCTACCTGAGCGTCAACGCCGGTATCCACGACAATATAAACGTCTGCGGGAAGGTCATTAACCTGCTTTACCCCATCAACGTCCAAATCTACATAATCACCATTGACAATCACGTCAACCGAACCGTTTTGGCCAACGTACCCTTCTAAAAATGCCTTAATATCTTGCATTAAAATCTCCTTAGTAAATTAAGTAAATGTTCTACTCTTTTCTTGTACGTGTGTTCTTGGGCTAAGACAAACCCCTTATTAGATATAGTAGTCCTAAACCCATCATTATCCAAGCTAAATCTTACTTTTTCTAACATTTGTTTTATGTCTGTATAGACTAAACAGTTGACACCATCAACCATTCCGAGTGACTTGTAGTGGGGATTGTGACTTGTCACCAAAAGTGTACCACAGCCCATAGTTTCAAAGTTTCTGTAATTTATATCGGCTCCAATATTTGCGTTCCAGTGTACTTTATATGAATTTATAGCCCTCACCATATCGTCACCGATTACAAACTCATCAAACTTAAAATTAAAATTTTGAGACAGAGTTTGGATCAACTGACCTCTATTTACGGCGTTTCCACAGAAACCAACATCGTGTGTTTTAGGCACATCTAAAGGTTTAATCACCTCGTCGTCGTAGCAGTTGGGAAACCAAACAGAGTTGCTATCGCAGAATTCTGGAGTCGCTTGCAAAATCAGGTCATAGTTACCCTCATTTGCCGTTTTGATGTAAGGGTGTATGCCCTTTACGTGAGCGTCGATAGACCATAGGAATTTTTTTGTTTGTACTTTGCTGAGATTTGGAACCCAACCGGTTTCATCATAGTTTTCTAGATTGATAACTAGATCATAGGACTCATAATCTGGTTCTGTTTCGTAGTTATCGTGACCAAGACCCCAAACGTGCGCTTCGTGTCCATGATGCTCTAAAGCCCTCTTTGTACAGAAGCACTCTCTAAAGTTTCTATTTTTCTCGTGTCTTCCGTTTTCTTGTATAATTAAAACTAGCATGATAAAATAAAGAATCCATTTCCTTTGGGATAGTGTGACCAGTTATCTTTGATTCCGTCCATCAAGAACGAGAAGTATTGAGTTTTCCACCCTGATCTTCTGAAGTGTTCTGTCCACCAACATTTTGGCTCACGGATCACATGGGTTATATCACCTTCATATTCTGGCACGATATATTTTTCTCCATCGCCCAACGGTACGGCACAGAAAATTCTGTCAGTTACGGTTGTCAACTGTAGCAGGATATCTGATAGTGCTGTAGGTTCAATGTGTTCAAACACATCTTTTGCAATTACAGTGTTATACCACCTGCCAAACAAATTCTCCTTACTGTAAAGAAATAATCTATCTTTTATTTCCGCCGGAGCTTGTTCGATTGCGTACTCACTAATGTCTGTTCCGTCACACCTGTAACCTAACTCCTGAAATCCTTTGACCATATAACCCTTGGCGCAACCAAAATCTAGAATGGATTCTACTCGTGGCAGATCCAGATACTCAATCAACCTTTTACACATGGGTATGGTTAGGTCAGGCATCCACCTATAGTTAGTGTAACCACTAATCCCAAGCTGTACACCTCTTTCGTAATAATCTTCGTTATATTTATTCATTAGACAAATTCCTCGTGCATTAGTGGTAGCTCAAATTTATCAAATAGATCTAATTGATTGTTCTTAAATTTCTCAAGCATATTTACATTCTCTGTGAATACGCACCCCTTGCATCTATCTCTTGGGTCAAATTGCGCTTTTATTTTTCCGTCTAAAAAGTCTAGAATATCTTCTGGAGAACAGAGTTGGTACTCTTTAGCAAAATGTTCATACCCATCATTAAGAACAACGCTATCACAAGGGTAAACTGTTCCGGGCTTTCCGGTTTCGTGATGCGGTTCTTCGCTAAGATAGGGCCTGAAGTAAGCTTGATGGCAAACACTACTATTTGGTGCGCCATGTATTTTGTATTGATGGAAAAATCTGTCGTCTTCAAGTTGTGCCAACGTGTTGTCAAGTGACTTGTGCTGTGCCAGTAAATGCTTTTGTTCTAATAGACAATTTGGTAGAAGCCTTATATACTTAGCTCCAAGTCTATCAGCAATCTTGCTGACCTTTTCAAACATCTTGATTCTATCTGTCATTATCTCATTGGTAGATTCATGCTCAACAGTGTATACCATAGAGCAGCCAACAACACATTCTGGGTCAAGGTGCTGCGTTTCAAAGTTGTCACCAATCCTGTTTTCCCAGTCGTGAAACAGATTAATACTTACTCTCACCCAAGAAAATGCCGCCCAAGTCTTAGGCTCTACCCGTTTTGCTAGTGTGCCGTTAGTGATCAGCGCAACAGACAATTCTTGGTCATATTTCAACCACTGTACCAACTCATTAAAGTGCTTATATGACGTTGGCTCTCCGCCACCTGTTAAGATAACTGCCTTCAAGCCTCTCGACTTTAACTTTGTCACGTAATCCTTAATAACATCGAGGTCAATCCTAGAGTGCGTATCTCTGTATGTAACTGAGCAGTATGGACATTTTAGATTGCAGGCTCCTTCTGGCGAGATATGTGTTGACACTACAGATCTACCGTCTCCATTTTTATAGCTCATCATTTGTTCTTGATGTCGCCAAAACTTGATGCCGGTAGATGTATATTTATGCTCTTGATCAGACTTTTCTGGCATCTTCTCATCCGACACCATAGAGGCATCCTCGTAAAAGATGTAGATGCTTGAGTATGGCGTTCCATCCTCCAGCCGCTTCATGATTTCCCTAGCCTTGTCCATGTCTAAAGGGCGCAAAGTGCTATTGTAGTCTTTATCAATAAACTCATAGTTTTCAATAAAGTTATTTATCTTGCCACGACTAGCGTGTCTGTGAATAATTATTTTGCCCGTCTTTTTATGCTTACAGATAGACACGGTATTCTTATCAGATTCTTTTGTATCTAAAACATCTAGATCTTTGACGTTGATAGCTTTTAGTTGATATGTATCTTTCATCTTTATTCCTTATAAAGTTCGCCCAAGTCTTCAGGGTTAGCGTCACTTCTTCTTGTATCTAGCATATTGTACCATAATAAAGGTGCGTTTATTATCATGGACTTTTTAAATTTATACAGTACGTCCATACAGAAATCATAATCCCAAGCTATATCCTCCGTATGCCTCCAAGACATAGTGTCAAAAACTTCTTTGGAGAAAGTCACATTTCCAGCATGAATATCCCAACGCAACGCCCCACCATAAGGCGCGTGAAAACCAAGATCGTGGGGATTTGGCCTCTCTTCTAAGTTCGGATCGCAATCGGGAAAGTGGTGATTAAAAACTTCTGTCGGCAATATAATATTTAGATCATTAATATTCGCAAATGAAGTGTGTGTTTGATATCCATGATTTAACATCATGATGTCGTGAGTTGCAAAAAGCTCTTTTATTATTTTGACTCTTTGTGGGTGAGGTATGTCATCTGCATCATTTGAAATTATGACATCACCAGTAGCGGCCCGACTTACAGCATCCCTATTCGGCCCTTGAATCATCTGCCTCTCATGCCTCAACATCTTTACTTCAAAAGATCTACTAAATTTGTTTTCTAAATCGTCAATGAGTTGAGATTTGATTTTATGAGAGTTTGATATCGAGATCACTACTTCGTCTGGTTTTTCTACCCCATCTTCGTAGTGCCTCAGTATGCAGTTCAGATAGCCAAAGTTGCCGTTAGTTGCAGGAATTACTACTGAAGTTTTCACAATATACCCTTCTTGTAGAGTAGCGCATCTGTTCTTTTTCTAAGAAGGTCAAATTTAGATCCTTCTTCAATTGGGAAAGTTTTTTTAGATGAATTGTGCCAGTGCCAAGTAAAAGCTTCTAAAAACAAATGGTCTTTTGCCGTGTTCTTTTTATTGTAGAACCAGTCGTTTTCCACATCTTCACTCAGTATCCTATCAACTTTGCTAATCAACCACTCTGTGTTAAAGAATGTCGATGGGAAAATGGTGAAATGCGGCCATTCTCTCCAAAGCTTGGCAAATGTATCTTTACCCCAGACCGTTGTATCTCCTAATGCTGGCATAGTTTTTACAACGTCTAACATCTTGTATGAAAACTCACTCTGCTTGTGCATTGCTAATACTGTGGCGCAAGCACCAAGGTGAGCAAAGTCTGTATCTCCACCCCACTGGTACATGTACTCTTGATCTAAAATCGGCTTGAAGTCTCTTAAAAAGACAATATCCATGTCGGCCCACACGCCGCCGTATTTGTGTAGTATCATTAACCTAAAAAGGTCTGACTTAAGATAGTATTTGCTGTCAGAAGCGTCTAGCATTGTGTGTTCATGCTCCATAGGCGTACCTACGGCTTCTTCTCTAGCATTGTATACTTTAAATGTGATAAGGTGTTTATAAGGCTGTAGCAGTGGGTTATCATAAATCTCATAGTCAGACCAAATCACAAGTCTGGTTTTCTCTAGGTTTTGCGTGGCTAAGAATGATTTAACACACTCAAGTTCCTTGTTATTCTTGACTTCTGTGTAAATATGAAAATTAACTATTTCATCTGGATAGTTATAATCTTCATCTCTGACATTTCTCAAAAGCTCTAGGCCGAGCCGATAGTCAAAATAGAGAGAAGCATTGTCCTCATAGGTAAGATTAATCATTAAATATTATCCCGTAGGTTGAAGTTTGTTTGAATTGCTTGTCTTTAGATAATATAGAGAATAGTTCGGCATCTTCTTTTCTTTCTATATCATCTACAATTATAACCTTGAAATCGCTAAAGTCAAGCCCTAAATCAAGAATTTTCAATCTTTCTCCATGAGCTGGCCCATCTATAAGCACAGCGTGAAAAGATTTACCTTGCAAAAACGACTTAACTTTTTCCATGTCATACCATCCATCTTTTATTTCTGCGTGACAGTATTGGTTGTGGAAAAGACCTGCGAATTTGGCGTTTTCTTCCACGGAAAACATGTTGTACCCTAAGCCCACTAGGGATTTTGTTCCTTCTCCGCTACCAAATTCTAGTATGTTGCTATGCTTGGGGACAAACTCTTCTATGCTTGTAATCAAATCCTGAGATATGCTCCAGCCACCCCTTGACATTACGCTTCCTCTACTAGTGATGCGATGAACCTAATTTCTTCTTCGGTCATATCTGGGTTGTTAGGTAGATAAAAACCACAATCATTGACTATATCTGCATTGTGAAGGTGTTGTACGCCATAGTTTTTGATCCAAAACGGCTGTCGCCCAAGAGATCCGCATATCAATGGCCTAGTCTCTACGTCATTTTTGTTGAGATTATCAACTATCTTGTTTCTGTTCCTAGATATCATCGGATAAGCAAAGTTAGAAACAAATCTTTGCGCAGATGATTTATGTGGCTTCCAGTCTGCACAGGTTATTAAGTCGTAATATAGATTATAGTTGTCGTTTCTTTTCTTTATTACCTTGTAGTAGTTGTCTAGTTGATTTACTCCAATAAAAGCATTTAAATCTGTTGATCTAAAGTTAAATCCCATCATGTAGAATTTGTATAGAGAGTCGAAGTCATCTGCTACTAAGTAATCTTTTCTTAACTTCTTGCGATACTCCGGGTCTGTGTCCCTATCCCACCCGTGACTGCGGATGCATTTAAGAAGATTGTACTTCTCTCTATCATTCGTGCATACAACTCCGCCTTCTATAGTCGAAAAGTGGTGTCCGAAATATGTGGAGAACGATGACATCACCCCAAAAGTTCCGAGGCTCTGCTTGTTGAAAGTTGAGCCTACTGATTCACAGGTATCCTCTAAAAGAATTGTTCCAGTTCTGTCGCACAGTTCCACTATTTTGTCCATTTCTGGGACTAGACCAAGAACCGATACAAGCATAAGCGCCTTTGGTGGCAATTTGCCAGTCAAGATTGTCTCTAGGTGGTTAAGGTCTACTGACAAGTCTTGTAAATTACAGTCGCACAAAACCGGTGTTAGCCCCAACTGGCATACTGGTGCTAGGTCTGTTGCCCAAGATACAGCGGGTACAACTACTGCGTCACCTCTACTTATTTGCCCAGACTCTAATAAAGAGTATAACATCAACAGGTTCGCAGAAGAGCCAGAATTGACAAAAACTGCGTATTCACAACCAATCTTCTCTGCCCAAAGCGATTCAAATTCTAGTGTTACATCCCCTTTTGTTAATCTAGGATATGTATCTAGCCAGTCTGAAAGTAGGTCTATCTCAAAATTAGATATTGTGTTTTTAACCAATGGTATCATTTATGAAATTCCAATATTTTCTCTATGATAAATTCTTGTTCTTCTAAAGTTAAGTTGTACGCTGATGGAAGCGATATTCCCTGACGATAAGCAGCTTCACTGACCTCAAATTTGGATCTATCAAATTCCATGTCTTGATAACATGGCTGTAGATGTAAGGGGCAGAAAAACTTTCTGGTTTGTATACCGAATTCTAGTAAAAATTGCTCTAATTGCTCACGCCTCTCAGACAGAAAAGATGTAAACCACCAAACTGGGTCACACGTTTTATCAACCCATACAGGTTTTAAATCCGAGCTTATAGAAGAAAGACCTTCCATGTAGCGATTGTATATTCTTTTCTTTTTATCCTTTATGGCAGACAGCTTCTTTAGCTGTGATACACCAACCGCTGCTTGCATTTCTGTAAAACTAAAATTGTAGCCTATGCTTTCATGTACAAATTTACCCTTTTCAAGCCTACCGTGATTTTTAAGTTGGTAAACTTTGTCTCTGAGTTGTTTCGATTCCGTTAGAACTATTCCGCCTTCACCGCAGGTAATTGTCTTGTTGCCGTAGAATGATAACACGCCTAGATGACCGAATGTCCCGGTGTGTTTTCTATCGTATCTTACCCCTACGCCTTGAGCAGCGTCTTCCACAACAAATAGATTATTACTAAGCGCAAAATCTAGTATACTATCCATATCACAGCTCTGTCCATACAGATGAACCGGCATGACAGCTTTAGTTTTTTTGGTTACAACTCTTTGTGCGTCATTCACGTCCATGCAGAAGTTTTTATCATTAACTTCGCAGAATACCGGTGTTGCTCCAGCCATAATAACAGCATTTGACGAGGCAACAAATGTTATATTCGGTACTATAACTTCGTCGCCCTCGCCTATACCAAGAACTTTTAGGCAGCAGAACAAAGCCATCGTGCCATTTGTAACTGATATAGCATACGCTGAATTTGTAAGATCCGTTATCAGATCCTCAAATTCTTTAGTCATATTATGTTCTGTGACATAAGTGCTATCTATTACTTTTTTTAAATGGTTTAGTTCTAGATGGTCTATCCAAGGCTCAATTTGCGGTATAAAGTCCCTCATAAGACTTTTGCTCCTTGACTAGTGACTGCGTGGATTCGTTAATTTTGTTTTTAGCTAAAAACCTTTTGTCGTTTAGTATAGCGTCTAATCTTGCACAATCTACAAAAGCCTCTGTAAAGTCACCGTCTTTCTCGCAAGCCCTTATAACGTCCTCGGCGTCCCAGAGTTCTATGTTTATAGCCTTTAGTTCGTTTACTAAGTCCTGCGGCACAGATATGTTCTCAGAGATAACAGTCGCTCTCAATATATCCAATTCAGCATTTACATGAGAAAGCTTCTTTTCGTCAGTGATTCTTTCCTGCTTGATTTCTAAAATAGTTATTTTGTCTATAAGTTCACCTACAGACACCTCAACCTTTGGCATACGACAATATCCTTTCCTTATGAGTGTTCACGTTTAGAAAATCTGTAACGTCCCAATTATATTTCCTCTTTAGTAAGAAATCTTTATATATTTTTTCTAAATCATACCATTCCCTCAAAAAGACTGATGGTAAATTGTAAAAGTCAAAGACTCTTTTTAGCGGCGTGACTAGCATCACGGGCGTTGATCCTACAAGCATGGCTTCATAGTTTCTATGCGTATCGTCACCAGCTCCAGATAAACATAGAATGTATTTGTATTGTGACATTTTATTCAGGTATTCTGTAAATCCTAACCTTCTTGTTTCAACATCTACATATTCTAATGAGGATAGGAATCTGACCTGAGCATCTCTCTTGGGGTTTGTTCCTACGTCATGGTATGGCAAATAAAGTTTGTCGGATTTAGATGACCAATCAGGACAGTTTAGCAGTGCAGAGTTTAGTACGTTTTGATCGCCACCGGATCTTTCTTTTTCTTCAAAACCAATAGGTAGCGGAGTAACCTCTTTGGATGATGGAGGGTTGGTACAAAACCAATGTTTTACCAAGCTGTTATCTAATATCTCTTGATGTTTTCCCTCGACGCTGTAAGAAGAAATCCCAGTAACCAGCGTGAACTTGTTACTTATTCGGGGTAAAAAATCTGCCTGAAATGTTCCGTTATGAACAAAATCAGTCTTGACAAAAACAATGTCGTTTTCCATGACATTTTCTGGCTTAAATTCCATATGACTGTGCAACCTGCTAACGCCAGCCGAGGCATAAAACTCAGGGCTAAGGTCTAGGCAGTGATCCGCTATGGTGGGCATCCAATTATAGTTTATAAGTTCAATCATACTTTATTACTGTCCATTTTGGCGAACTGTGCTGCCCCAGAGGTTGGCTTTCTCGTATATCGTGATAAAATATATTATCTTGCTTGCAGTAAAAATCAATTAGTGTCTTGAAAGAGCTTTCCATGCAGTGAATTTCCTGCGCCTCCTCCAGTATCTTTGTAAAGTGAAAGATATTTTCAGTGACATCGTTCTCTACGATTTTTAAGTTTTTATCGAGGAAGTGTTTTCTATCTAATGTAAACCCACGAGCCGCATCTTCATGTATAAATATAAACGGTTCGTTGCTTGGGTTGAGCTTGTTAAATACTCGTTGCTCTTCTTGCTCGTCTCTTTCTACGTAAAAGTGTGAGTATCTTACGTCATATGGGACATTGACCTGTTCATAGAAAAATTCCCAACAATTCTTGTCTTGCTGTAGCTCTGCTTGTTTTCCGGGGTAGAACTGGTGTCCAATGACTAAAACCTCGCCGTTGTTCTCGGTAACTACACGTCGAACGTCGCCATACTCATCGTCTTTGCCTATTTTGACTACTTCAATGTCTTCTGTATCTCTGTACATATACTCAATCATAGAGTAATAATTTGATTTAGAGAATACGCAAACCTTTTTACCTACCTGTTTTTGTATGTACCTGATCATACCATTGCAGTCTAGGTGATCCCCAAGACCTAAATGGTGATGGATATAATATTTATTCATTATGAAAACTCTGCCACATCCTGAGAGGTGTAAACTTGTCCTACAAAATAACTGTTCGTTCTTGCTGGGGCGTTTTTGGGGAATGGTTTTTTTGCAAAAAATTCATCATGAACGATAGAGTTTTCTTTTACTATTGGATACACAACGTCTCGTAAAAAGTTTTGATCAACTTGATATTTGTCATCAAAATTTCCGTTGTTATGATCTCGTATCATTTGCTTTATACCTTTCAGTATTCCGTTTCTAGCTCCCCACATACCACCCAATATTTCGGTGGCGTGATATGGGTGGTCTCTCATTATATGGAAATCCTTTTCACTTTCTAGCCACTCATCTACAGCAGCCTTTTCTCTGTGGCCCAATCTGGAGTCCGTATCTCTTGACAAAACGATATCGTGCGAGTCTGCTGCAAAGAACCTCCAAAACATACCGTTCCAGCCGCTACCATTCATGGGGCAGCACTCTGCGTCTAGATTTCCTAATTCTCTTGTGATGTATTCGGGAACGTCTGACCCAAGATAATACCTACAAGTCCAATCTGGAAATATTTCTTTAGCTATTTCTGCGTTTTTAATTGCACCCATTGTGTATTTGGGGCTGTCGCCCCATAAACTAAAAGCAATTACTTTCATTTTTTCCTCCGACAGAAACATTGATACGGCCTTGAGCTTGTTGCATCAACCACCTCACGCCTATCTACATTATAGCACTCAAACTGATTTTCTTCAAGAAGAATATTTCTAATTTCTGGCCAATCTTCATCAAAGTGACATTCTAACAGAAGTGAGTCGGTTTTCTTGAGAGTCTCCTTAGCCCCACGAAGAACATTTAGCTCTGCTCCTTCAACATCTATTTTTATCAACGACACCCTGTCTTCGTCTGCCAAAAATGTATCTAGGGTAACTGATTCTATTTGGCCTATCTTTTGACCGTTTTTCTCTAGTATCCCACACATCTCGTTGTTTTCTGCTACGTGAATAGATTCAAAACCATCTCTGTCCGAAACTGCTGCGTTATGGAAAAACACGTTTGGGCAATGACCAAATCTCATCTCTAAATACCTAAAACTTGGCGGGAAAATTTCAAACACATGGACTTTTCCAGTTGCTCCAAGTAGGCTTGAAAACATATGCGTGTATACCCCGTGATGACCACCCACGTCTACAACAGTATCTCCTAAAGAGATAACATTATTATTTAATAATAGGCTCCAGTTTCTCTGATCGTGAGGGTCTACGTATATGTCTTCAATCATTTGTTATTCTCTCTTTTGGAAAGCCAAGTTCTTTTCTCTTATTGAATACCATATGATCTCTGCCGGAGTAATGCAGGGTTTTTCTAGCTGACATATCTAGGTCGCCGTAATTGTCAGTGCCTTCTACACTGTAATGCTCGTGGCTAATTATTACCTCGTCTATGTATCGTTCTTTACCCATAGCTCTTACCACTTGTGTAAACTCGTCGTCACAGTACAAGCTTTTATAATCAGGGTGATAAATATAACCAAAGTGATCGTACAAAACCTTACCAAGTATAGAAAAAGTAATAAGTTTACCGTTGGTATTTCCATCGTCAAAATGTACGCAACCATCTAAATTGGGAAAATATTTTTTCATTGCTTCTACTATCTTCTGATCCCAACTAAACATCTTAGGAACCATATCATCAGAAGCACAAATAACAATGTCAAAACTTTTGTCCTCCATATTTGAATTGATTGCACTTATCTTGTCTGTGTCGTTATCATAGTTGATTACGCCGTCTACTTCTATGCGCTTTGTCAATATATATTTTATACGCTCTTGTACATAAGGGTTCGTCATAGTCGTGTCTTGACTATCACAATTTATGTTAAAGAAAATTTTATTCCAGACACTGCATGTGGTGATGTATTTATCTAGAACATTTAGAAATTTATCTGGCCTACCCAGCGTTGGAAACTGAATCAGTAGATTCATTTAGCCATTCCTCCAAGCTTGTGTTAGGTTCCCAGCCTAGAATTTCTCTGGCTTTTGAATTGTCGGCCAAGCTATCCCTAGCTTCACCCAGTCTTTCGGGTAAATTGATATAGCTAGATTCTTCCCTTGGGCAATCTATCATATCAACCAAGTCCAAGATTGAGTATCTTTTGCCAGAGCCTATATTAAACACTTGGCCTAGAGCCTTGGCGTTATCCACAGTTGCAGCTAGAATATTTGCTTCCACAACATCTTTGACGTTTGTAAAGTCTCTTGTTTGCCATCCGTCGCCAATAACTGTGATAGGCAACCCTTCTGCTACCTGCTTTTGGAATAGACCTATAACTGGGGCGTACTGACCCTCTGTTGGCTGTCTGTCCCCATAAACATTAAAGTACCTGAGAATTACTGTTTCTAAACCATACAGCCTGTAGAACATCTTACACGCCTCTTCTCCAGAGACCTTACTGGTTGAGTATGCGTTTAAACAGTCAGTGGGCATCGTTTCTTTTAATGGTGGATAGTTTGCTAAACCATAGGCAGCAGAGGTTGATGAATAAACTACGCGCTTAACGTTTGCTTCCTTAGCTGCCTGCAACACGCTGCATGTCCCTACGGAGTTTGTCATGTAGGCAATCACGGGGTTTTTGACACACGGCTGTATTCTAGACTCAGCAGCCAAGTGAAATACTACATCTACACCTTCAAAATATTCTTTGATATCATAATAACTTTGTACAGAGATTTTATGGTAGGTTGCTTTGTCATTATAGTAAAAGCCGTCATGTGTAATTGCAGACTCATCATCTATAACAATCACTTCATGGTTTTCATCAATAAGCCTATCTACTATGTGTGAGCCTATAAATCCAGCGCCACCGGTTACAATCGCTTTCATATGGATTCGCCCATCCTTTCTAGCTTAGAAGACAATTCTGAGTTGTTTATAAATCTAGACAGTCTAGCGGCTCTTTTGAAGCAATTGTGTCTACGTCTCACTTGTCCCCTTATAACATCACCAATCTCGGCGTCAGAATCTTTTGGTTGCAAAAATAGAGAAGCAAAAATTGAATCTAACATTTCTTGCTGCGAGTCAGGCACTTTAACTTTAACGCGATTAGCCTTTAGTAAAGAATCAAACAATATTTGACAAGACACAAAATTTATATCGCCCACTAGGTGGCATGTCTTGTACTTATGGTAAAAGCTTACCGCAGATGTAATGTCTAAGTTCATGTCGGCATAGCTATCAGCAGACGGAGGAGTAAAGGACATAACATGGTATTCTTCTTCCGCTTCTCTTTCCCTCTTTAGTTGGTCGTTATTATCCAGCGACAAAAAGCACTTGTTTAAATTGTATTCGGGTGTCGGCATTACAGGTAGGAAGATGTCAGCTCCGGGGTATATGCCATTAATTTTTGACTTTATACCCCTCAAGTTGTTGGTAGATTCATAAAGATTGGTAAACATAGTTACAAGGTTTACATCAAAACTTTCAATCTGTTGTATTTGCTCCTTTGTTGCACCCGTCACATTCAACGCCATGCTTATCTTCTTATTTTTTGAAAGATATTTAATAATATCGTTTGTTAAAAATGCGAAGTGGGTAACGAATACGTCTGGCTTGACGTAATCGAAAGTGTCAAACGCGCTTTGAGAATTAGGGTTCCACATCACGGCTTCTTCGCCAGCCTCTATAAAAGATCTATGGAGATACATAGCTTCTGTTGAAAGAGCAGACGAATAGTTCAGAAACAAAGTTTTCATATTTTTGTAACCTTTTTTAATGTTTTTATGTTTTCTATCTTGAGTACGTTGTGCGAATCGTTTTCTTTCGCAAAAAACCTATGATCCTTTAACAACACGTTTACAGCCTCAAATAGGAATCTGTTTTTGTATTCTGGGTTTGAGACAATCGAATACAGGTCATTTATAACCTTCCTATCTTTCATATAAACTATCTCGTTCCATACTTTATCTTTTACACCTACGGATAGGTGTTCCAGTATACCATCGTTCTCTACAACTCCAATGTCAAAGTTTTTAAATTCATCTTCTGGTTGACATAGTATGGTAGACCTAGTGTAATCTATTTGTGAAAAGACTTGCGGCGATATTAACAACGAACCGTTACACATTATAACCTTGTCGTTATTAATGTTGTGCATACAAAGTCTAGCGCTTTCACAGCAGTTTGAGTTAAAGTGTATCTGGTTTTCGACAACTCTAATATTAACGTCTGCAAAATTAGTCTTTACAAAGTTAACAGTTCTCGCAGTCTCAAAACCAGAGCATAATACTATTTCAAAGTTTTTGAAAGCCGCTTTAATAGCTTCGACCTGTCTCTGTATTAAAGTTTTGCCTTCTATCTTCATTAACGATATCGGACCATAGGATTTCATCCTGTATCCGTGGTTCTCGCTGAACAATACAATCGAAACAAGCGAGTCGATACCGTCATGTTTTTTGCCGTCTTTCTGTACGGCACTTGTTATGTATCTACTTCTTTGTCTCATATTTCCTATAATTCTTCTGAGTAATAGATTTTTCTAATATATCTTTATTCATCAAATCATAGTTCTGGTAATCCGGATACAATTTATTTACTACCCCCCTATGATTGAAGACAACTCCATTCTCGTCTTCAAACGATATTATTGCTTCTAATTTTTTGTTGATAACGTACTCGATAAAAGACATCAAGTTACTATCTATATTGTCTCCCGGTTTAATTTTGCACAGATATGATCTTTTATCTACAAAGGATTGCATAAAAGCGTCTTTGTCAGATGTAAATTGTTCAGAGCTTGAGGAGTGCATCACTAAAGTACAGTTGATTCCTGACTGCCTAAGCTCTTCTACAAGATTTAAATATATTTGCGTGTGCAAACTTTTTTGCACCACAGAAAAAGTTACTGTAAGTTTCTCTTTTGCATAATTAATATTTTTGATAGATTCTACGGTATGTTTTAGATCATCTTCTGATTCATCTGATATTTCAATTACAATTCCAAAACTACATTTGTTTTCATATTCTGCCTTTAGTATTAATTCTTCATATGATGCTCCTTCTCTGCTTGTTTTTGCCCACTCACTAGTTCTTAGCATATTACAGAACTTAGAAAGTCCATAAAATGCGTATACTTCTCCCGTTTCTGGATCAACCTGTGGACGCTCTGCTTTGCCTGTTGATATATAGTGATCTAGGCGCCAAGTTTTACATCCGGTTTGCAAAACACCGAATGGTCCACCACTCGCCGGTGGCGACGTGTTCGCAAATATGCAATGAGAGCAGTTGATAGACCTTGGCATTTTATCCTCTTTTTGCAACTATCTCAAAGTGTGTACCGTTTATGGTAGACGACTCAATATTTAAACCTAAAGATTTTATAATTGGCTTGACTGCGCTAAGTGAAGACATGGAGTTGCTGTTTTTAAGAAGGCCGCAAGCTTCTTGCTCTGATAAAGAGCAGTTTGTTACCAGTCTAGAAAATAGCCTTATATCAGTTCCTCCTACAACAATCTTGCCATTCAGCCTAAGTTTTCCAACTAAGGCGACTAAACATTCCTGTATTCTTTCGTAGTCGAAATTATCCAGTATATCCTGAGCCATTATCTCAGTACATTCATTGTCTGCTATGTCCATAAGATTTACATAATTATCTGAGCAGATTGCTTGTTTGTACCCTTCTATTACGGGTTCTCCCATTCTAACAACTTGTATTTTCATTTCTTAACTCCGTAAGCCTTGTCAAAAATATTGTTCCAATTGTTTATGAACTTTTCTTCCGAGAATTGTTCTTTGACGGTCTCTCTAGCTTGATTGCCCATATGTATCGCTAGTTCTCTATCATCTAACAGCTTTCTTATATACTCCTTTAATTCGGATTCATCATTAGACATAAATCCGTTCACTCCATTTTTAATTATTTCTGGAATCATGCAAGTAGCAGTTGTCACGACTGGGCATCCGCAAGCCATAGCTTCTAATAGTGATGTTGGGACTGGACTAATTGTTGATGTATTCAGAAATACCTTTGCTGAGTTGTATTCTACCACTAGATCTTCTACAGACTCGGCGGGTCTGGACGATCCATCCGGTGAGCTGCCTAGCAACTTTGTGTCAAAACCTTCTGTTACTTTCTGCCACCCAGTGTAGTTGCAGCAGTAGTCCCTATTTTTGAAGTCATTAACAACACTCAAAACCTCCGGAGACCTATCCTTGCGTTCTTCCACCGGTTTGAACGTACTCGTATCTACTGAGTGGTGAATGACATCTGATGGGCAAAACATATTCCAATTGCCAACAGAGTATTCTGATATAAATACATTAATGTCACCAATCATTGATTTAAACTGATTAAGTTGGTCATTACCCCAATGCGGCAACGGAAGAGTATGCTCAAGAGAAATTACTGGGACATCCAAGTGGTCGTTAAGTTGCGAGGCAACTTGGAACTGACCAAATTTACTTTGACTCAAAATAAAGTCAAATGTAACAGCGGTCGGCAACCCAGTCTCTGGAAGTATATAGTAGTTTTCTGGTATCTTTGCATAATCAGTATCCCACTTCTTGCAATCGTTGTATCTAAAGGAGTAAAAATTGTGTCCAGTTTTGCATAGCTGAGTCTGATATCTCTCATGAGTATCGAATGTTAGTATGTTATACTTATCTTTCTTGGGGTAAGCGGCCTTGTTCAACACACCCAGTGTTTTAAAAGTCATTTAATATCTCCAACATGTTTTGTCCTACATTTTTATACGAAAACTTTTCAACCGCTATCAGTCCTGCCTTTTTAGCTTTTCTTGTATGTTTTTCTGGGTCAGACTTCCATGATTCATAGTAGCCTCTCATCGCCTCTGTGATTTGTTTTTCACAGGGTGTAAACCAAAACTCTCTTGCTGTGAACATATCTGGAAAAGCGGAGTCTGAACATTTGCAACAGGAATAAACCCCGTCTACACAGAAACCTGAAAACGCATCGCTATCGCTTATAAACTCTGGCGGTCCTCCAAAATCACTACAGATAGGTGTAGAGCCAAAGCCAACAGCGTCTAGTGCTGGTATAGACCACGCTTCACCATGCGATGGTAATAGAAAGCAGTGACAAGCGTTGTGTAGCCTGTACATATCATCTTCAGGCAGCTTCACAGTTATAACAGCTTCCTTCTTGTAGTCTGCTACTTCTGGATATAATCGTAGCTTGGACTTTATACTTCCAAGCATTAAGTCCAGTCTTTCATGTATCTGTTGTGGGTCGTGGCCAAACTTATTGACTTTCAAAATCAACGATACATCTTCCGACTTGTCAAATTCACTATGAAAGCATGTGCATATAGCTTCTAAATTTTTTCTGTCGTTTAAGTCACCAGCATAGTAGAAATTGAATGTGTCTTCTACGTCGGTTAAACCTAGAGGCTTATAGTTTTTCTTGTACTTCTCAATGTCAGTTGCGTGATGAACCAGTCTGGCTTTAGATTCTAACCCGTCCCACTTTAAGGATCTCCATGCCGAGCGATTTGAGACCCAAACTTCATCCATCATATGCAACCTTGGAAACCAAGGTAGATCTCTAATGCTTAATGTTTCAAACTCTAAGAACGCAATATTTTTCTTGAAGTTTTCCGATCCTACAAGATGGTGTGGCAAGACGTGTTGAATACAAACGTCGCAATTCGCGCTATCCTTATTCTCAAACTCTAGTATTTTTTGGGGAATGTCATCCCTATCCGATGTGAGTGTTATGTTTCTACAAACAACATCCACTCCCACGCTATCTAGCGCAAGCATCTGGTCTATAGCCGCTTGTGACCAACCTCCAAATTCTCTGTAATGGGCTATGTATAATACTTTCACTGTATCAACCCCCTTTGTTGCATAGTTTGAATCCTTTTTTCTTCCCAGTTGTTTCTTCTGATGCACAAGTTTTTCATTTGTTCATACGCAATGTCAAAATTAAATTCAACTCTGTGATTAATACCATCAAATGCAGCAGATGATTCATTGAAATACATTCCGCCGGTAGAGGATGTTGCACTTCTGTACAAAAGATCTCTTGTCATTCTTGCTTCAAACCAAGTATCTAGCTTGCTTGGATCTCCCAGCACGTTTACGATAAGCCACTTTGCTAAATTATTTGCATTTACTGTATACTCTACTTCATCAGGTTTTTCTGCGGGTTGATGAATCTTAGGTGGAGACGCCCAAGTTTTTTCTACGGGTTCTAACTCTATGCTGTCAAAATAATCTTCCCACTTCTTGCCGCTTTTATGCCACTGGAAATGTTCTCGAAACAATTCTCTGGTTCTCTGGCCCTTTTCTTTCCGCTGTTCTTCCGATGAATTAAAGAAGTTTAAGAAATATTTAGCCGCTAGATCATTGTCGGGTACAGCTCTAAGGCAACCAGTTTCAAGTTCTTTATAAAGTGCTGCCGGTTTTATTGGGTAACCCTCTAGCTTGCGCATCTCACTTTCCATAGCAGAGTAATCTGTACCGCAAACAGGAACCCCACACGCAGCAGCTTCTACATACGGAAGGCCAAAGCCTTCGCAGTTGGCGTATTGGGTGTATAAATCAAACAAGTTAATTATAGAGGATAGCTGTTCATATGATGCTCCATTTTTGACGTTCGACAATGTAGAACCCCACTTGCCCGTAAACGGAGACTGAGCCACAGCACCACTAAACAGTGAAGGAAACACGTTCTTTGTTTCTGGGCAGATATAAGTGAACAGTACGTGCGAAGAAAGTCCATACTCCTGTACTAATTCTGGTATATCCCAGCCTAAGTCTGGATAGGAAGTATGGCAGTACAGATAGTATTTCTTGTCTTCGCTTTGATCAAGAAATTTCCTAAATGCTTCAAATAGATCTGGGTACAGCTTACGTCTTTGATTACGCATAACTGTTCCTATAATTTTGTATTCTGGATCTAACCCAAACGACTCTTTGTGTTTGCGTTTGTCTTCTACTGGGCTATAAGCCGGATGCGCGGATGGGGGTGACGAACCGAGATAGTTTATTCTACCGTTTGACTGATTTTGCAAAACATCTCCAGCCCAGTCTGAGTAGGTTAAGCAAGCATCTGCTGTTGCGTATGTTGCTACCCACTGTCTGGCTTGTGGCCTTGCGTCTACCGTTGGCATAATCGCCCACTTAAAGTATGGCCTAAAGGGTGACCTCTCAGCAAAATCGAGCATCCAAAAGTCTCTGATGTCACAAACGACATCTGGCAAGAAGTCTAAACAAACATGCTCAAAGATCCACTCTCCGAACTGACCAGACCCTGATGCTTGATATGCTTCCATTTCTTCTGGTGACGCTTTAGGTTCGCAATCACTATTGGGAACAACGCCGTAATATTTCCAAGGGATTCCCGCCGCTCTTTGGTCGTTTCTTTGACCGTAAGAAGCCATTTCAGCAATTTCGTATTTACCCGTTCCGTGTAGATAGTTGAGGATTTCTCTAGTATAGGTAGCATACCCCGTGTTTAAAAAGGTTGCTTCACTGCAAAACAGTATCCGTTTTTTTCTCATTTTATTCCTTGTCTAGACATCCGAAGTCGAATTGATTGACCCTAAAAATAATTTCCGTGTCGCTTTCTGAACATAAGTTTTTAGCTGAAGCGTTTACGGTCATTTTCATTCCCTGTTTGCCGAGCTTTGCAATAGTCCTAGCCCCGCTATCCCAAGCTTTAAATCTTAAATACGTAGGATATCTCTTCTTCTCACCCTTTTTGTTTCTCACGTACTCATACGTGACTAAAGTGAACTCGCAAAACTCTGCCTGCCTTGAGTTCTCGTCAGAAATTTCTATCTCTGGGTCATGGTCGAGATACCCTGTAAATAAACAGTTATTCATTTATCCTCCAATATATCTACATAGTAGTATCCAAACTAGAAAAGTCCAATTACTTTATCTAGATTTCGTGAACTTTGTCTACTATAAAAGAATTATTTCTCTGTATTTCACCACAGAGTAATAAATTATTACCCTCATATAAAACGTATTGGTATTTCTCTCTAGCTTCTGGAAATATAACAACATTGTCTATGGAACACGTCGAGTCTTCTATTGTAAGAAAGCTCATCGTTTTACCTTTTGTTTTACCTTTTTTGACTTTGTGGTTATTTACCCTGTTTACATTTGCTGCTATACATATATCTTTGCCTGTCTTTCCGTTTAAAACATCTACACAGCTAGTATTAGCTGAAGATGTATCCGAAGACTCTACCTTTGCCAATGATACTGGGCATCCCAAGAACTTTGTTTCCTGCTCTATAATCCAAGCGGGATCATCTGAAAGTTCGTATGGCGGGTTAACCAGAAGCTCTGCCTCATTGTAAACAATCTGACTTCTCTGTTCTCTCGTTGTTCCTCCTCCATTCTTTTTTGTTGGAGCTAGATCAAGAAAGCACTTTTGTAATGAAATCCACTTTTTAGATTTATAATTATCTTGGACCCATGTCGTTTCAGCTTTGGTTAGTTCTCTAAATATCAGATACTCGTACAGAGCTTGATTTCTACTCACACCAGTCGTTTTAGTAGAAAAGAAACCAATAGAAGCGAGAGCTTTGAAAGCTGTAGAGTTAATTTTTGGTGCTAGATAAATAAGCACATCTATCCAAGTAAACTTATCAGCAGATTTACCCAATTCTTCACTTGCCTCATTAATAGCCGCTATAACTTTTGTGCCAGTTACCCCGGTGAGACCCTTGATGTCACGGACACCAAATCGGATATCCTCGCCAAACATCTCAAACTTCTCAGAGAAGTTGTTTAGTTTAGGAACCTTTACTTCTATGCCGAATAGTTTAGCTTCGTTTACTAGCTCATAAATCTCTTGGTGAGGGTCTTGCTTTTCATTCGCATAGCTTAGGTACGACAAGAAGAACTCTTTGACGTGATTAGCTTTGTACCATGCAGACCAATATGAGTCTACAGCGTAAGCCACCGCATGAGATTTATTAAATGAGTACCTAGAAGACTTCTCGATCCATCCAAAAATCTCTGTAGCTAAATCAGCATCTACTAAGCCAACAGTATCACAGCCAGCTATAAAGTCCTGCTTAATCTGAGCCATCAAGTCAGCCTTTTTCTTGCCGATTGCTTTACGTAGGTCATCTGCTTTTTTAAGATCAAATCCAGCTAGTTTCTGGGCGATACGCATAGACTGCTCTTGATACACCAGAACCCCATACGTTGGCTTCAAAACGTCCTCCAAAGCATCATGCAGATACGAGACTTCTTCCAACTTGTGCTTTCTATCTACAAATCTTTGCGTCATGGATTTGCCATCAATAACAGCCTTTAGACATCCGGGCCTAATAATAGCAATCAGTGCCGCTAATTCTTCTAGGTTATCTGGAGCAAGTTTCTTGGACCAGCTTCTACCGAGGTTGCTCTCTAGTTGAAAGACACCCTTGGTTTTGCCTTCTTTGAACAGCTCCCAAGTCTTCTTATCTTCGTAATCAACCATTTAGTTTCCAATAATCCACTGACCAATAAAGTAACCAACTGCCGTAAAAACAAATCCGCCAATCAATCCGGTGAGTAAACCGTTAAAGAAACAGGAACGCCCCTTTTCTGGCTCTGGCTCTCTGGATTCTGGTATATCCTCTAGATTGTTTAATGCGCGTCTTTCTGCCTCTTCCAGTGCAGCTTGAGTGAAAAGATAATCAATATCTTTATCTCTAATGTACCAGTAAAAATTCTGTGCAGTTCTGTAGCGGTCTTTATTTTCTACTTGTCTAAACATAATAATCTCCTAAGTAATGACTTATGTTTGTGTCTATTCAAATATTTCACTGCTCTCTTCAATATCTCTTCATTGTCGAGAAACGCTCCTAAGCCCATGTTACAACTGTGGCATAGCCATCCTCTAAATGTATTAGTTTTATGGTCATGGTCAATGACCCATCTTGTTGTTTTCTTTCCTCCACCACTTGATATTTGTGTCTCATCTCTTCCGCAGATAGGACAGTGATAATCTTCTGGTGGGTTGCCATATTTATTTCTAAGTGCTTTTCTTTCTCTACTTAGTCTGTTGTTACAATCTTTACACTCAGGTCTTAGATAATTACCACCGCTACATTTACTAAACCGATCTACTGGTAGATTCTGATTACACTTATTGCATGTCTTATACGAAGAGTTTTCCATCTGCAAATGCCTTTTCAAACTTCATGTTCCGGTAGACTGCTCGTCTTGACTTTTGTAGTTTGATCCAGATATTTGCTGTATCCTTAACGTCTTGGAGAGCGTCGTGAGCGTTCTCACTGGACAGTCCCATTCTTTCTCGCAAGCTATCCATACTAATAGACTTAACATTTGGATCTCCCTCTGTCCACAACCACACATCGTCCATTACGTCAATCTTATAAATCTGATGAAAGAGTTTCTGACACTCACGCTTATCGTCGTATGGGCCGTATTCTTTACACAGTCTATTTACGATGTGCATATCATAACCAAGGATGTTAAAACCACATGGAATAGGTGCAAAGAACGATGTACCTTTCCAATTATATTTATCTACAAACGCACAGAACTTTTTCCATACACCTTTTGGTAGTGGTGCCTTGGCAAGTTTCTCTCTGGTCTGACCAGTGACTTTCAAAGCACCTTCTTCTAGCGGGTCAACTCCAGCAGCGATGGCCTTTTCGTCATCAATGATAGGTCGCATCATGCTGTTAAATTCACCTTTGAGCTTAAAGTTTCTACCGTCCAACGCAATCGCTGCTATTTGTGTCGGTTGACACCGCATGGGGTTTCGACCACCAGTTTCAAAGTCAAATACAATTATATCTCTGTTCATACTAATTCCTTAATCATCATAAGTTTGTCTAATAAGTTGATGCCTAGAACATCAAACTTTACATGTCCCAACGCTTCTAAATCAGCCATTTCTAGGCCAGCTATTTTTTCTGATCCGGTTTTAGGGTTTACCATAGGGCATACTCTATACAGAGGCTCTGCTGAAATAACAACACCAGCCGCATGTTTACCCTGAGTTTTAAACGTGCCTTCTATTTCGATTGCCTGCCTAAAATACTCTGAGTAATCGCCTTTCAGTTCTCCAGATTCTGTTACATAACAATAGTCTCTAAGTTCGTCTGCGTTGTTCATTAAAGCCCATTTAATAATCGATCTGTCTTCATCATCCATCTCCGCTAACTGGTCAGAGATCGCGGCTTCATCAGGTATAGCTTTTGTTATCTCATTCATTTCCCCAAAGCCACAGGCGGAATTAACTCTCAATACCTCTTTAATGGCGCTTCTACCCTGCAATCTTCCAAACGTCAACATCTGACTAACATTGTCTTGCCCGTACTTTTCTTTCAGGTAGGCGATGATCTCATCCCTTTTACCCCCCGGCACATCTATATCAATATCAGGTAGAGATATGTGGTCTTCAGTGTTTCTGCCGGAGTTGTAGAACCTCTCAAAAAGAAGATCAAATTCAATCGGATCAATCTGTGTTATGCCGATGAGGTATGAAATTAGACAGCCAGCCGCAGAGCCACGACCGGGGCCAACCATCCAGCCACTTTTTTTACAGTGATTGATGATGTCCCACACAACAAGAAAATACCCAAATAGATCGGCCTTATCAATTACTTCAAATTCATTTCTGAATCTGTCTCCATACGCCTGCTTTTGTTCTGGATCTGTGATCTTATGCGCTAGGAGTTTTTTCCAGCCCTGACGAGCTAGTGATCTAAGATAATCCTTTTGCGACTTTCCCTTTGGGGTTTCAAAGTTGGGCAGCATTGGGTTGTTAAGTATATTGTAGTTTTCGCACTTATCATAAATCTCTCTGAACAAGTCAAGCTTGTTATCATTTATGATGACTTCTCCAACTTCTACTTTGTTCTTCAGAAAATACTCATTACAAATAAAGAACTCGTGATTGTCCACTTGCTCGCCAGCCTTCAAAGTCTTGTTTACTTTGGGCAGCGTTGTCTTCATACTTGAGCATAAAAGTATCCTGTGCAGGTCTGCCTGAGACCTGTCAACATAGTAAGTATCCATAAAGGATTCTGTTTTCTCATAGAAGTCCCCTCCTTTGATTGGGGAGTCTGATTCTTTTTTAGCAACAGAAATCAGATTTTTACTTTTGCAAATAGATAGTAGGAGCGATGTGTCTAAATTGCCATCTGAATCTATAGATGAAACAATGTTAATTAAATCTAGCCACCCATCATAGTTCTTTGCAAACAAAGAAAAACCGTCAAACGAACAACCAATGATTGGTTTAATATCGTTGGAGATACAGGCGTTATAGAAAGCAACTGCGCCAGAAATAGACTTATAGTCAGCTATGCCGCAAGCAGAATAAGAGTTTTTGCGACACTTTTTTGCGAGTTGCTTTGGCTTAGAGAAAGCTTTTTGAAGAGAATAATGCGTGTAGTTACAAAGGGGAAACCAGTCCATTTTCTATCCTTGTTCAATATAATATTCAACATAAAGCGGTTTTTAAACAGAACCGCAAAACTGCTTACACTATATAATAGCACAGTGTCGTCTAAAAGTCAAATGAAAAATCAAAAAATTACCAAGCTCTACAAGACCAGTATCTAGCCTTCCATCTTGGGCCGGGGCTATCACAGTTATGTCTGGCCCGAAAGTTCTTTCTTCTGCCGGGAATATTCTTCTTGATTTTCATATTGGGGTCGCCAAAATTAACCTTGACAACATTACCTTTTTCGTTTTTAACGTAAACGCTAAACTTCTTTGGCCCACTAGGAGTTCTGAAAGGTTTTCCAAGTTTTACTTTTCTACCTTGATACTCAGCCCCCTTAGCCGGAATTAGAGTTCTGCCATCTTTTTTATAGATACCCTTTCTGTCATACTCGTAGACTTCGCCAGTTTTAGGATCTTTATACTTAAAGCCTCCTTTGGACTTGCCTGCTCTAGGATGACCCTTTGGTAACAGATCGTTATCTGTAGTGTACTTAGGGTTGGATGGTCTTCCGCTTCTAAGCAGCTTCAAGAAAGCGTTGACCCTAGCGATAGCCCAGCCATGACGACTCATCTTTGGCGCGTGGCTAGTCGAGAAGGCTCCAGCCCCACGACGATAAACTGCTTTGAGCATACCCAGTGTAGCTTTAGAACCCTTACCTTTGGCGTTGTGTTCTTTAACTTTTGCGGCTAACTGAGCAGTTACTTCTTTACTAAAAGTGATTTTACCAGAACCGTCTTTTGCGCTATCTGGTTTATTCTTTTTAGACCCTTTTTTCTGATCCTTTTTCGGAGCGGGGGTTCTACGAGGATCTCTTGGTCCCGGCTCATCTGCTTCAGCGTGATCAGCGTAAGTAAGATATTCATCATCGGATTGAGCGCGTTTAAGTTGCTCTTGAGTAGGTCTGCCTTCTTTTTCAGTTTTAGCAGGCTTATAATTTTTACCCATTCTTTCTTTCTTGCGTCTGATGTTTTCCCACAATCCGGGCTTTGCCACAGATAGGTCAAGCTCTTCAACTTCAGACTCCTCATAAAAAACTTCGTCAGCAGAAACGTAGTCTTCTTCAGATGGCACATAATAATTATCTTCTGTAAGCTCTTCTTCTGACCCGTAAGACTCAAAATACATTTTAAAGTCAGCCGCTTGAACGTAGTCTAGACCCTCTGTTGCTTTTGAAATACAAACAGCAACTCTTTGAGAGCTATCTTTATACTCCTGTCTAACTTTTGGGTCACTCATGCAACGGCTCATAAAATCTTTACGATCCTCACCGTCTTTTCTAGATGGTAATGGCATTTTTATCTCCTAAAAGTTTGGTAGTTCTGGAAAAAGTTTGTATCGGATGTCTTCCCATAAAGCTCCAGTTATGATCATCGAGGCTTCATTGTCGGAAGGATAATGTACACCCATCAGCATTCTAGCCATTCCAGCGGACTGAATTTTGTCGAAAAAATACTCTGAGAACTGTGGGTACTTTGCCGCTAATATATAAGCTGATAGGGCGGTGTACGAGGTATGGCCAGATGGGTACGCTGGCGTTTGTGCGGTTTTAGAATCTCGTAAAGTTATCTTTAAGCCATACTTACTTGCGAGCTGGTAGGGTCTAGGTCTATTGTGCATATACTTTAGATTCATAATAACAGGCTTAATTATATCCCAAGAACGCTTGAATATTTCTTGTGGAAACTCTATGTCCAAGTCCCGCATGGTTTTGTGAAATAAATTGTTTGGTTCTTCGTCTACGAGTTTTATTAAGTCTAACTGAGCGCTGCTAACACTTTTAGTTAGCTTGGCGACGTAGGCTAATTCCTTCTTAGTTGTTTCACTATCGTTCATCGGTGGGTCGGGCAATACATCATCCCAGCCAATAGTAATGTCGTCGGACACCTTCCAAGTCTTTGGCTTGTCCGTGTATTTCATATCTTTTATTTGTTCAGACACAAATTTGTCTGCGCCGATTATATAGTTCATTATGTTATATCTTTTAGAATGTTTTTAGAGTCTTCTTTAACGATATTGTGTGGTCTACCATCCGTTGCGGTATACCTTGTATCTCTAGGCATGTTTAAGTGGTCAAAAATAGTCCAAGCCAAATCTTCTGGCGTTGCTCTACCTTGGTCGAAATCGTCGGCATTTGAACTGGTAGTGCCGACAGTTCGACCCATTTCATAGCTTCCGCAGCTAATCATTAGCGGTGCGAGTTTTCCGAAATGGTCGCGACCGCCATTTGAGTTGACCTTTGGAGTGCGACCAAACTCAGAAGTAACAACAAGCATAACACGCTCATACATTCCCCTTTGTTCTAGAGTGTCCATAATTTTAGCAAGGTATGTGTCAAGGACGGTCTGTCTATTCTGTAATCCGCCAGCAATGTTGTTGTGCATATCCCAGCCGCCATAGCTGAGTGTTACAAACTTAGAACCAGCTTCTAACAGTCTAATCGCTGTGAGTGCATCAGTCCCAAGAGAATCGCCCTTAAAGTTGTTATAGTCTCTGTCTTCTTCGACTCTAAAAGCCTTGGAAGCGTTACCAAGGATAATATCTACTGATTGGTTTTTAAGATCCTGCCAGTCTTTTGCCATCTGCTGATCTCTGGCTTTAAAGTCTCTGTCAATAGTGTCTAAAACTCTCAGCCTCATTTTGAAACGGTTGTTGTTACCAAGAAGCTGTAGGTCTTTACGTCCCTCTCTGGTGGCATCAAACCCCATATACTTGCCGCCCAACCAAGCCGCATCGTCATGCTGAAATCCACCAATCTTAATATATGTGGGCAATCCGTCAGCGGTGTTGACACCGTGGTGTACGCTCATCATGCTACCATAACTAGGCCACTTGGAGCTTGTGCCAGCACCAAAGTTGGCCTCACCAGTGACGACCCAGTGTACGGAAGACGCATGGTTTTGATCTCTATGACCAAATGCTCTAGGAATGACGATCTTATCTGTGCGTTTTGCTAGTTCTTTAAACAGACCGCCAACCTCGATACCCTGAACATTGGTTTTAATTGCACCAGTTACAGATCGCCTATCAGCAGGAGCAAGAGGTATAGGATTAAAAGTCTCAATATGACTAGCCCCACCATTAAGGAACAAAAATAAAACTGCCGGATCATCTACCTGTTTCTCATTTGCAATAGTTGCTGTCACATTACCAAAGGCGTATGTTCCTACGCCAAGTTTAATAAAATCTCGTCTTTTCATAATATTCCCTTTCTAGCCCGGAGCTTCATAGAAGCCAATGTTGAACCCTTCTCTTGTGCAATCCTCAACAGTTTTATCCATACCATGTTTTTTGAGGTGCTTCTCTATATGTATACACATTTTTTCGTCAGTTCCCGGCCAATTATTTTTAGCAAAATGACATAAATACTTGCATTTCCAATGCGTTCTGGTGGGATCTATTGGTTTAGGATCGACGTTTTGTCTAATCTCTTCCACCCTATTTCTCAGCATCTCTAGGAATCTAGCCTCATCGCTTTTGTCGAACATCAGAGAAAACGGTTTAGGGTCTGGTTCGCCGTCTTTATCTTTATAGAAAAATATACTCATAATTCTATGAGGATATTCTGGATATAGCTTAGATATGGCGTAGAAGTAGAGGAGGAGTTGAGCGTCATTCTCAAGTTTTTCATAATCCTTAACCTCCCCTGTTGCCCAATCCATGCGGCGACCTGACTTCCAGTCAATCACCTCTATTGTATCGTCATTAAGTAGGGTTACAAGGTCAATCGTACCTTTAATTGCTAACTGCCCCTGAACCTTTTCTCCGTTTATTTCGTATTCAAACTTAGCCCAGTCTTCCTCAATTGGTATATCAAAGTGAGGCTCAGGATGATGAATGTTTCTTTGTCTAGGGTCAAACAGCCCATCGCTGTGCGTAAGGAATGTCCAGACTGTTTTAGCTACTTCCTTCCTTTCTTTTGGGTAGAATTTGTGCTTAGAGTCTTTTGCGTAGCAATCTATAGATGTTTCTATGAGTTCGTTTACAAAATCATCTGTATACAACTCGTCTCGATGAATCCTAATTTTTCCGGCAGCATCATCTTCTACAACTAGATACTTTTTTCTAGGGTTATCTTGTTGGAATTTTTTAAGTCCAGCTAAAATCTCCATAGCTTTATGGGCCATCGTTCCCATGTCAGCTTTTTTGCCGCTATCAGATTGGTGACCAAGAACATAGGTTATGAAGTATTGCATCTGGCAATACGCATAATTATTATAGCTTGAACTTCTTACATAGGTAACTAACATATTATTCCTTTAAGTGATTGTAAAACTTTTTCACCTTCACCGTTAAGGAATCAATACTTTCATTGCTATTTTCGATATAGTCTGTGAAGGGGTAATCATCTAGAGCTACTTCGCTAGAATGTGAATCTTCAAATACTTGTCGTGTTAGTCTAACTAATTTTCCACCAGCTTGCTCAATAGCCTCCGCTTCGTTAGGAAAGCGAACGTCTGCAATAATTGCCAGTCCTGATTGTTCCTGTTGTATTTTTTTGATGCAAGCATTGACCCAGATTGGTTCATACATTTCACGCATAATATCTGTACCAAAGAACTGCATGAATTCACGAGCAGTCATTGGTCCTCTTTTGTTTGGATTGTTGAATATTTCCAAACAAGGCATATTTTGCCAGAGCAGATGCGATTGATGCTGATTCTTTTGTTCGTCCGTTCCCCATACGCACTCATGAGGGATGTCAAATAGCTTGACACAAATCCACTTAAGATGATCTGCAAAGCTATAGAGCTTTATAAAAGGCCACATGTTCCTCTCTGCGTATTGCACAAAGTTACTATCTTGCCTTGATACATCAAACTCTCCCCAGCCTTCGTTGCCAGATGAGTCTTCAGTCAAGATCATTAGCTGGCCGTCGCCACCAATGTTGTAATCCTTAATTAAACCATTCTCTTTGAGTACGAGGCCGTGAAGAATGTTTGCTACTGTGTTTTTGCCCGCTTGTTTTCGGCCAGATATTCCCACTACTTTCATTAGAAGCATCCTTTTAGGTTTTGAAGTATATCTTGTTTTATTTTATTGGTAAACATGTTCCCCAAATCTTTGGTGTGCATTTGCGGAAACACTAGGTTAAACAGCCTTGAGAGATCTCGCTTAATTTTTATCTTAGCTTCTCTACCAGCCTGATCGTTATCTGTTAGTATGATTAGTTTTGTGATTCCTGTTTTTAGTAGTAATGATCTTTGGCTTGTAGATATATCTTTACCAAAGAGACCTACTGCATTCTCTACCCCAGCTTCAAATAGTCGCCACACATCCCCTTGTCCCTCAACTAAGAACATACAGTTTATCTGTTGACCTTTACCTATGGCGTTGTCATAGTTGTAGAGGTATTCAGTTTTTTTGAACCCGTCAGAGAAAAGATATTTTGGTTGTAGCCAGTCTTTTGTAGATCTAGCTATGAACCCCACAGTTTCTTTGTTGTACTTTACTGGTATTATTGATCTGTTTCTCATTGTCAAAGAGTCGCTATCTCTTATGTCAAAATATTTTAGCGTTTCCTTCTTAAATCCTCTGCTCTCAAAATAAGGTGAACCCTCTAGCATTTTGTTGGGGAATGGCCCTATAAACACATCAGTGGGTTTTATCACTTTTGTAGGTTTTTTAAATTGCCTTACAAGTGTCTTAAAGTCTTTACTATCATCGTGTATTGTCTGTGGTTTTTTTGTGTCGCACGTTGCGTTTTCAAAATCATAAACCTTAGACAAAAAAGATAGAACGTCCGAAAAGCTATCTGTGCCTAAGCATCCGGATATAAAACCGAAAATGTCTTTGTTGTAATGCTCATGGCAACCGCGAGTCCAACATCTCCACATACGTCTTTCTAATGATATGGAAAGTCCGTTTGGGTTGTCACTACCCTCATGGATCGGACACTTCATAAATATATTATCCCCGTCAGTACGATAATCCAAGCCTAAACTAGATAGTAACTTATCAAAATCGTCAAAAATTATATCCTTAACTTTATTAAGATCTAGAGTTTTTTTACTATTTGTTTTTTGTGAATTCATACCACAGGAATCCTATGTTAGCGGTCGCGTATGCAAACCATATTAGCGCATGAGGAAAGTCTTTCTGTCTTAAGTTATCTACACAGCATATGAAATAGCATCCTGTGCAAATTAAAAGTGCGGATATCGCAAGGTTCATAATTTCTCCACTGATGAATCATTATGAGTTCTGTTTACTCGCACGAATCGTGCGGTTTTGCTAAAGTCTTTTAGAGAAGTAGCCCCTGTGTATGCGCAGGCACTACGAACGCCACCGAGTATGTCGTTGATAACTAACTCAGCTTTGCCTTTGTAAGGGATTTCTTTGACTCTACCTTCGCTAGATCTGTAGCTAAGTAGACCATCTCCATGTTTTTCTTGTGCTTTTTTGGAGGACATACCATAAAAGCTAAGGCTAACTTTATGCTCTTTGCCTTCGTCGTCTACATCGTATTCCCATTCACCTTCACACTCGTCTGTTCCTGCCAGCATACCGCCCAGCATAACAAAGTCAGCACCAGCAGCGTAGGCTTTAGCTATGTCTGCTGGATATCGACACCCTCCGTCTGCACAAATCAAGCCTAGTCTACCAGCATCAGATCGTAGACCATGAGCAACGTGGGAACATTCTGAAATAGCAGATAATTGCGGGTAACCGACTCCAGCTTTAAGTCTTGTTGTACAGGCAGAACCGGGGCCAATGCCAACTTTAACGATGTCAACTTCTCCATGCAAGATTAATTCCGATACCATCTCTGGCGTAGCTACATTACCAGCCATGATAATTGAGTTGGGAAATTCCAACCTGATTTTAGCACAGTAGTCAACAAATTTCTCTGTATACCCATTAGCTATGTCAATACATATGTTAGGCTGGTGTGCAGTGCTATCTTCTATCCGAAATAGACGTTCAAGTTCATGCTCAAGATCCATACCAATACTGACCCAGACATTAGATTCTACATTGTAGTATTTAAAATAGCCCTCTATAGCATCTGCATCGTAGTGTTTATGTAGGCACGTTATTGCTTCATGGTTGTTTAAGGCAGTACCCATATTAAAGGTGCCTGTAGTGTCCATGTTCGCGGCCATTAACGGTACACCATGCCACTCTTTAGAGGACCAATAGAATTTAAAATTTCGTTTAAGTTTAACCTCCTTCCTGCTTGCTGCGTAGGATCTCTGTGGTACAAGCAGAACATCATCAAAATCTAGTTTGATGTCGTTGTCAATCTTAAGCATCGTTTTCCTCGTCTAAATCAAACGGAATATCTGAACCCTCGATAACATCACCATCCGGTGAAGATCTCATTTCGTCTCTAGTTCTCAACTCCCTCAGTTGGGAGTGAGAGCCTACCATATTCATATTTATGTAGTTGCCATCGATCAAGCCAGCTCCATGCCTCGCTTTGAGTGTTACCAATTTGCGATTACCCCCACTTGGCCCGTCTTCAGCCAGTTCCTCTGCGGACTTTAATTTAAATATAGAGAATGACGTACATAACCAAATAAGCCTGTCAGATCCACTCACAGCGTCCGTAGACTCCTTCGTAATTCCATCTCTATTTAATTGAACGAACGACAGGCATGGAAAATCATACTTGACTGCTAGATTGTGTAGATTGGTGATTTGAAAGCCAAGCGCTTGATATTCTTGGATGTTATTATTTATAGAACTTGAAGACATTAGCTTTAGGTAATCGTATACAACTAGACAATCTTTAGTTTTACCGTACTCGTCTTGGCCTACTTCTTGGATGATCCATCTTTTAATGGTATTCATTATAGTTTCAAACGGTGCGCCAGCAACACTAACATATGTGTATGGTATATCTCGTATTTCCTCTATCGCCTCTTTGACTTTAATCAGTTTCTCATCGTCGTCTGCAAATCTACCAGTCGATACTTCTTCTATTGGCACACCGCTTATATTAGACACGATTCTATTAAGATGATCTTCCTTGCTCATCTCAGTATCGAGCATAAGTACAGGAACTCCATTACGAGCATTGTGCAAAGCAACATTATCTGCAAAGACAGACTTGCCCACTCCGGGCCTTGCGGATACGAGATCCACACACTTGCGACGTAAGCCACCACCAATGACGGCATCAAATCTGGGAAATCCACTGGGCAAACCTATCTGGTCACATTGGTTCTCAATTAAAAATTCTACGTAGTCATCAATGTCGTCTCCAAGCTTTTCAGGTTTTTGTCCGACTTCATCCTGTCTTAAAAATTCTGTGATAGGAGCTTCAATTAAATTGACAATATCGTCTATTGACTCATCACCATTTATATCATCAATATCTTTACCAATCTTGTCTGCAATCTTCTTTGCTTTTCTAGCTATTTCAAACTTTTTTATTTGAGCAGCAAAGTGAGGAACATTATCCTGCTTGACAGGATAGTTCATTAGGTCATCTATATAAGAAAGCTCTTGTTCTGTATGGACAACTTCAGAAAGACTCAACTGTTCTGCCGCAGATAGAATTGCCGGTAGATCAATTGATGCTTCGCTGCCTAGCACCTTCTCGATACATTTGTATATTATTTGATTGTTTCTATGCGCAAAGCTGTTATGGCTTATAAAATCTGATATTTCAACGTAAGATTCAAGGCCATATGCAAATAACCCAGCTAAAACTGCACGTTCCGAACCAAGGTCCGAAAGTTTAGAGTCCATATTACCTTCCTGTGCAACGATTACATCTTAAGAATTCGCCGTAGATTAAGTTTTCGTTTATAGAAAACATTTTACCGCAGACATGACACTCAACCTGTTTCTTTTTAGGCTTACCCCTTCTTCTAGGAGTCTTCATCTTTTCAAGTTTCTGGTAGTCAACTTCATCATCTCTGAATTCGCCATCATCTACCCATTTGTTTTTTCTGGCTCTCACCACTGATTTCCTTTTTTCTAGTTTATCGTCTGTTTCGATTACTCTAAAGTCATCGGTAATATTAGACTGAGGATTTTCTGAGGAAACCGTTTCCTCTTTTGGTACTGAAGTTTCTTTGTTTTCGCTTGACTGCAATAAGCCCTGTACCAACTGAGACTTTTGCTCATCCGTTAATGACTCTAACAATGTTTTTACAATGTCGTCACTCATTTTCTTTTACCCTTTTCAAATAAGATGTCTGCCTTGCGGCGAACGTTGTATTCCCTACTTTTTAAGTTTTCCAGTCTACCCTCTGCTGTCATCTTCCACTCATTAATTTTGTTAGCTATTTCATCATTTCTTAAAATCGTTGCGACCTTAATCTCATGCTTTGTGTACTCAACCCATTGACCGCTATTCACTTCTGATGCTATAATACTTTGAAGGCTATTGTCACACCATCGAACTACATTCTGCTGCCTTGCTCGCTCGTTTGCAACATGGTCAGCGAACTGATATAGTTGATAAGCATAATTGAAGCAGTCTTGTTGATTCAGTTTATCCATACCTTCAATAGAAAGGGTTTCTGCAATAACAAAGTCTGGATTAAACGCAGTTGGTACAACGTTTTTTGCTGTAATATAACCATCAATTCCATCAAGAAAGTATTTCAGTCTATCAGCGGCGTTCAAGTTTCTGTCTCCAATAATCTTCTGGATCGTCAAATCTTAAAACTATTAATTCAATATCGTTTATTTCGCACCACTCAGCTTTGTTTTTATCTCTAGCCTTTGCCTGCAAAAATCCCGCCTTACTCTTGTGGAAAAAGGGTGTGTACTTAAAGTGTTGTTCGCCATGTACCTCTACACCTATTCTAACATTCGGAATTAGAAAGTCAAGGTATAGCACAGATTTTTTTGAAGGTTTTACAGTACCCGGAAGTTTAACTTCTTCTAGTATAGAATAACCTTTAAATATATCCTTAATGATCTCTCTAGCTCTTACATGATAGAATGATCTTTTGGATCTGTCGTTATCTATATACTTTTTGAGATCTAGGTTATACTCTCGGCCATTTAAGCCAATCACTTTCATAGAAAAACTTCTCTTATTTGTTCGTATATGAACTGGGTAATTTCTTCGTTAGATTCTAGAAAGTTTGTAACCTTTTCCATACCTTGGAACTTGAACGCTTTTGTTACTGCTTCTAAGTCCTCTGGATCGACTTCATTTTCTAATAGCCAGCTTTGGATAACAGGATCTAGTCTATTCTCTATAGCGCAAGAGATTGTGTACCAAGCGCCACTACGATCTATCATAGCAAATTCGCTCGCTATTTGGGCAACTTCTTGGCACTCATCAATACCAATCCCGTACCTAATCCAACTCTCAGTTGTCTTGAGCGGTGTACCTCCAGCGGCGGAAGTCTTTATAACCCAGTTTGCAATTTGACCAACGTGATTTCCAGAGTCTTTTGGCACTTCCCATTTGCCGCGATGTGTAATAACCATATTGGTGCCAGCCTGATACTGTAACATATTACCGCAGTCAGCCATTTTACTGGGAGCGTATCTGCTGCCACCAGTGTTTGCAATGTTGTGCGTGATAAAGATGCAAATAGCTTTCATCCTAGCAACGTCTCCACTGATGCGCTTAAAGAACATGGACAGAAGTCTCGGTAGAGCGTTACGAACACCGGTTCTGATTTCACCATCTAGTTCATCCTGCGGAATCATGCTGGACGTTGAGTCTATGATAGCTACTAAGTCTGGCGTATTTTTAATATACGTCTCTAGCGTGTTGAGATACTTTTCTGCGGAAACCAGAGGCTCTTTATCGGTAGCTTGAACAATTTTTATTGTGTCAATATCTAATCCTTTAATACCTTTAAAGTTCTCTTTTGTTAATCTCCCCTCGGTATTGAAGTAGATTACGTTTTTGCCTTCTTTCTGAGCTTTTGCGGCAAAATAAAGAGCAGTCGTAGTTTTGCCAGTTTTAGGGTCGCCGGTCATTACTACACAGCTACCTTCTCTTAATCCCCCACCTAGCGCTATGTCTAGAGCTGGCGAGATACCAATAGTCTTGTAGTTTTCTAGCGAAGCTAGAACAGCACTTCCAGACTCAACGATAGAACCGTATTTCTTATTTATTTGATTGCTGACGGGATCATCGCTAAATTCAGTTACCCTACTCTTCTTCGCCATTTTCTAAGTTCCTTAATGTTTTAAATATATTCTTTTTCCCGAACCTTTTATCTCTACGCTTTGGGTTCTTCTTTACTTCAATATCCTGAGACTTGTCGGTTTCCTTATCTAATAATAGCTGATACCTCTTGATAACACCAAGGGCTTTTGGGTGATTTAAGGAAAAAATTCCTTTAAAATCATCAGATAAGACCGCCTTGACCAAGGCTTGCTCAGATATTTTATGGTCTTTCAATATTCGGTTTGCCGCAATCATCTGTCTTTTGAACGTCCAATCCCAAGGTTTTTTACTCCAAAACTTGTAGGGTAGAGACCCTTGGTTCTTATTCTCGGCATTCTTTTCGCACATTATTTCTGCAACAAAAGCTGCACAGGTACAGTATTCGCCTGTGCTTTTATGTTTGTATTTACTTTTGCTCGTCCTTTGTCTTCTTTTGGCCATTGTAAATAATCCCTTCTGGAAAACAGGATTCGATGTCATCTTCATAACTTTTCTCCTCAATCAACTCCGGTATGATAAACATCTTTTTAGTGACGATATCGCCTTTTATAACACCGACAGTGTAGTAGTGCTTTGTCTCACCTCCCATCTGACCCATTGCGGATCTTATGAAATACAAACCATCCGCATCCTTGATATCTATCTTAACCTCGTGAGATCTAAACTGCAAGTGGAAGTGAGATATGAATACACCTGTGGCGTCACAGATACTTTTAATGCTACGCCACCGTTCGTAGTCATCAAAAAACAATTCCTTACCATCTGTCATTTTTATCTTAATCCAGATGGCTTGCTTGTTAGTTCTATACTTTTCTAGAAATTTTTCATTATTCATCTTTAATCTTCGTTATACATGATCTACGTTGCGATTTGTTTTGATTGAATGACGGTCTCATGTCGTCAGCCATGATAGAGGCATTTGGAGTCATAACGATTGACCCCTTTTCATTGTTAGCAAATTGCTGAGACAGTAGAGTTTCTGGCTTTTTAGGTTTTTGAATATCGTTCTTGTCTATAAAATTCTTGATGGACTTTTTTGTTCTGTCAAGCTCTTTTGCTAAGTCATCTACAGTCAAACCTTCTGGGTGCTTGTTTTCAATATAAAATTTCTCAGCTTTACTTAGTGGTCCTGTTTTAGTCATTTAAAAATCCTCTTTGCGCTTTGGTTAAATAAATTGAATTGTTTGTTTTTAGGTACATCATGTAGAAGTCAAATGTGTTTTTTGATACACGCTTAAATGAAGACTGTAAGTATCTTCTCCTGCTAGAGTACGTACCCATAGGGTCATACAAATTGCTTTCTAAAACTCTAACGTGATGTGAGCTTGCTGATCCATCTACATATATGATTTTGCCATATGGATCTTTTACGCTTTTCTTTTCTAGGTTAACACCGTTTTTGTCAAAGTAAACCTCTGATATTTCTTTGTCTAAGATTTCCTTTTTTATCTTATCTATCGCCATTATTTTTTACCTTTCAATATATAATCAGCTTTCTGTTTGTTCGTCATCTTGTTCAGCTCCTTATTTGTGACCGTGGCGTGTTCATGATACCAAGGTTTGCTCTCTTTGGGTTGGGACTCTTTGATCCTTTGCTGATTTTCTTTTATAAGGTTTTTATTTTTATTTGCGTTACTATCAGCGATGCTACCAATAGTATTAGACCCAGTAACAAAAGCATGAACACCTCCCGTGATGACCCTGTAGAGTTTTGGTTCGTTGCACTCAGGGCAGAATGACAAAGGCTCATCATCGAACGCCTGTTTTACATCTATAAGTTTGTGTAAGCATCCTTCGCACTCGTAATCGTATAGTGGCATTTAATTCTCCAGTGCAGTTAGTACCCTGCCAATTATATCATTTCTCTGTATATCCTCATATCCTAGCTCACAAATCCCTACACGTTCGATATTGGAAAGTCTACTTATGCAGAAATCTAAGCCGCTTTTACCTCTCAAATCATCTTGGTTGATGTCGCCATTGATCATTACCTTGCTGTTCTTCCCCATTCTAGTTATAAACATTTTGATCTGCTCAACTGTGCAGTTTTGAGCTTCATCAAGTATCATGTAAGAGTTGTGAAATGTTGAGCCTCTCATCACCTCAAGTGGCTTATATTGAATTTGCCCTTCATTATCATAGTACCCATAGAAAGATTGTCCAAGAAAAAACTTTAGATTCTCTCTCATTGGTAGCAAGTAAGGAGCTATTTTTTCTTCTAGCTCTCCCGGTAGAGATCCGATATCTTTACCGGTGCAGACCAAAGGTCTGGTGATTATTATTTGTTCAACGTCTCCTCGATGTAAATGTTCAGCCGCTATACCGGCGGCTATGAAAGACTTGCCAGACCCAGACGGGCCTGAGCAAAAAACTACATCATTTTCTATGATTGCTCTTATGTATTCTTTTTGGTTTTCTGTTTGTGCTTCTACATGCTTAACTTTTGGCCTATCGTCTCGTTTGTTTCTTCTAGTTCTTGCCATTTATTTTTACCTTCTGGATTTTATAGATCAGTTTCTTTTACAAAGATTCCGTCAATCATCCTGCCTTTTCTATGTTTTATGTCATCCCAAGCCTTCTTTAGACACTCGGACAAGACAACGCCATTTCTTTCAGCGATGTTCAACATGACAACCAGCATATCACCGATGTCATCTTTAACATCCTTTCCTTTACAGACACTATCAGAAAGTTCTCCAAGCTCCTGAGCAAGTTTTAGAACTTGATCCTTGTCTGTGCTGCCCTCAATCAAGTTTCTGTCGTAGTGCCACTTTACGACTTTATCAATTAAATTGTGAAGATCGTTATCCTCGTCCTCGAAAGTAATACCTTCGGGGTAGCTTGTGAAGACAACCTCTTGACTCAAACCGTTAACAGTGTCTATGTAATGGATACCTGCTATGTTCTGGCGCTCAAGCATCTCCATTCTTGCTAGCTGGTCAGGGTGTATATCTTTGTCTGTCATAGTCCCATATCTCCAAAGTCTATATCGTCTAAATCATTTTTACTTGCACCTATTTTATAGCTCGTAATCTCGTGTTCTTGAGGTGCAACCTGAACAGATTCGCTACTCATCCAAGCCTGAGTCCAACCGGCTATCGGGTTTTTGCCAACGTTTTCATAAGGCAACCCTATAGTTTTACGGCGAGACATGCACAGCCAGTCAATATACTGGTGAAGCACCGTCTCGTTCAGACCTATAATTGACCCGTCTTTGAATAGGTAAGAAGCCCATTCTTTTTCTTCTTTAGCGGCGTTCTCAAACATGGCGACAGCATCTTCTTGACACTGTTTCGCTGTATTCACAAACCCTTCGGATTCCTCGGAGTGAAGAATCTTTAGTATAGCTTGCGTATTAGCTAAGTGCAACGCTTCATCACGTTTGATTAACTTGATAATGTCTGCGTTACCCACCATCTTTTTGTTTTCCGCAAATGCAAAACTACAAACAAAGCTAACATAAAACCTAATTGCTTCAAGGATGTTAATGCTAACCACGGTCATGTAAATTTGCTTTTTTAACTCTGATGGCTTTGTTGTGTTACAGGCCATACCCATTAGATCGTTATAGTCTGCAATCGCAGCGTTTGCCCTTTTCATAATCTCTTTATCTTCGTAGATGCCCCCGAAGACTTCTGAGCTATCTGCAAAAACATTTTGGATGATATAGCTGTAGCTCTGAGAGTGAATTTTCTCAAAGAACTGCCATGTCATTAGGCAGGCTTCTAACTCTGTATTCGTGACAAACTCTAGCAAAGTAGGAACGCCACGGCAGATTACACTATCAAGCATAGTCTGATATTTAAGATTAGATGTAAAGATAAACTTCTCATTCTCCGACATCTCTTTAAAGTCGCCACGATCCTTCTTCAGTTCAATCTCTTCTGGTCGCCAGAAGTTCATCATCTGCTTACTGTCAAGATCCTTGAAGATGGGATACTTAACAACGTCATATCGCTGAACTCCAAGGTCTTTACCAAGGAAAAGTGGTTGTGACATCGGATCGACATTCTTGGTATTAAAAATCGTTTTCATATTGCACATGCTCCAGATTCGCAGTTCATCTCTTTTTCAGTCTCGCCGTCACCGTCCGGTGTGTTGGCATAATAAAAATTCTTTAGTCCATACTTATAACCATAAATTTGATCTTTAATCAGAACGCTCAATGGAATGTTTCCATCCTCGTAATGAGAGTAATTGTAGTACAGGTTTGTACTCATGCTCATATCCACAAACTTTTGTATTACAGCGGCTACATTCATAATAGCTTGATTGTCTCTCATTTCCCAAGCTAAAGTATAGTAATTTTTTCTCATATGATAATTTGGAACCAACTGCTTTAGTACGCCGTTCTTTGCCTTTTTATGTATCAGTAAACTTCGTACTGGCTCAATTCCATTAGTAGAATTTTGAACTACAGAACTAGATTCGCAAGGCATAATAGCAGACAGTGTAGAGTGGCGTAGGCCATGCTTTTTAACTCTCTTTCGCAAGCCCTCCCAATCCATATTGTAATTCGGTTTAATTAATTCATCGACAGTCTTCTTATACCAATCAATAGGCAGAAGACCTTGTGAATATTTTGTGTCTGATAATTTTTCACATGGACCTTTTTCTTCAGCCAGTTCACAACTAGCGTTGATTAAATTCCACTGAATCTGCTCCATCGTTTCATGCACTAATTCTAAAGTATGATCGTCATCGTAGGGCAATTTGTTTTTGGCTAAGAATCCAGCTAAATTTGTAATTCCAATACCAAGAGATCTTCTATTTTTAGTAAAATTTTCTCCCGCTAAGACTGGATAATCCTGATAATCAATGACCGACTCAAGAGTCTTGACAGCCATCCTGCAAGCGTCTTCAATGTCTTTCTCATTATTTAGTTCAAGCAAATTAAGAGCCGATAAGATACAGATACCAATCTCGCCGTCTGGATCATCAATCGACTGTATAGGTTTTGTAGGGTGTATGATCTCTTGGCAAAGATTAGACATATAACATGGCTCAGACCACGACCCGTGTGTATTGGCTGAGTCAATATTCATGCTGTAAATTCTTCCGGTTTCAAGTCTTTCCCTTGCGAATATTTCTGCAAGTTTTCTTGCTGGGATTTTTTTCTTAAATTTCAAAGACCGCGCATTTTCATACTTTAGGTATAGCTCTTCAAACTTTTCATTATCACCAAATGCTTCGTACAAACCTTTTGCCTCATTGGGGCTGAATAGGGTGATGTCTTCGTTAGCAATTAGACGATCATAGAATAGTTTGCAGAACTGAACGCTATAATCCAATTTACGCACTCTGTTATCGTCTGTACCGGCATTGTTTTTAAGAACCATGATGTCCTCAATCTCATAGTGCCAGAATGGTACATGCACCGTAGCAGAGCCTCCACGAAGCCCGTTCTGAGACGTTGATTTAACTGCCGACTCAAAGTTCTTCAGGTATGGAATAAGCCCAGTGTGGATTACTTCTCCTCCTCGAATGGGAGAGTTGATTGGTCGCATACGTCCGATGTTGAGTCCAATTCCTGCTCTTCTTGCGGTGTACTTTCCAACAGCATGGATACTGGAAAAGATAGCATCCAGATTGTCATCGACATCGACCAGAACGCAGGATGCAAACTGCCGTATGTTAGTCCGAACACCAGCCATGATAGGGGTTGGTAGATTAATTTTGAAGGTTGAGTAGCAATCATACGCTTTCTTTACATCGTCTTTTGTGTTAAATAAGCACATAGCAATGCACATATATGCAAATTGCGGTGTTTCATAAATAGTACCTTGACTTCTATTTTTTACTAAATATTTATCAATTAACTGTTGTAGTCCAGCGAAAGTAAACTTGTCATCTCTTGAATGATCAATATACTTCCCAAACAGGTCTATCTCTTTGTCTGTCCACTTGTTCAAGATTTCAGGGTCGTATACTCCATTGTCTACATTTCTTTGTAGAAAAAGCAAGAAGTCTGTTGGTTGATCTCCATAACCCCAAACTTCTTTTCTAAGCTGCATATTTAAAAGTCTAGCCGCAACGTATTGATAGTTAGGATTAGACTCAGATATTAGATCGTTTGCAGATTTAATTAACACGTTATGTATGTCTGAGCTACTAATCCCATCATAGAGCGAGAGATTTGCGTTCATCTCGATATCAGAAAACGATACTCCGTTAATACCGTTGGTAGCCCATTGAACGACTTTGTGAATCTTTTCGACGGAAAATTGCTCTTTAGTTCCGTCTCTTTTTTTAACTTGCATTTGGCATGAAATCCTTTATAAATGGTTGACAATGTTCTCATTTTATCATAGTCAAAGCTGTTTGTCAACCCTATGTATAGAAAAACCCCGCAATATATTCATGTATAGTGCGGGGCTGTACTTTATTTTGTTATTTTAATCTGGACATTATCACCGATTTCAATCAAGATAATATCTTTGCCGTTCTCCTTTGTGAAAGAGACCATATCAAGTATTTCTGTAGCCTTGTCTATATCCTTCTGTTCGACATTCAGCTTCTCCATTATCGTGCCGATTATAGTTTCGGTGATTCCCATTATTGATATACGCTCCATGCGATTGCTATAAGACATTCAGTTAAATCTTCTCTCTTAGCTTGGTCTAGATCTGAATCTTCTAAACCAATAGTGTTTGCAATCACTGCGTCAATATCTTCACCAAGAGTTGGATATTTATCTTTTAACTCTAGACCGGCAAAGTTAAGACCTCCTGATTTAATGTTAAACTCTCTAAACTTTCCAGTTGAATCTAGGAAGCCGGGATCTGAACTAACAACATCCGACACCTGTAAAAAGAAATCAGATATTTGTTTCGCGTCAGCCTCTTCGATATCTAAATCCACTATCTTCTGAACTAAAGTCTTATACTCTAATGACGGTTCCGGAATATCTACTGACGGCGTATTGATAACATTAACATTATTCTTGACGATATCAATAACTTTTTCACCAAAGAGAGCGGCAACCGTCAATACTAATGCTAATACTAACTTTACGGTGTTAGACATTTCACACCACCTCCTTATCGTTCTTAGGTAAGAATAAAGGGAAGATCTCGTCCAATTCCTTACACGCTGTATTTAGATTAGCTTTCTCGCAGCTAACCTTCAGATGCTCCCAGCACCTAATAATTTCAACTAAAGAGGAATCTTTAGCACTAACCTCACTGGGTACGTATGGCTTTACGCTTTTGCTTTTACTAAAAAAAGCTTTAGCTTGGGGCCAAAGCACACTAAGTGCTAGTAACGCCGCCCCAACAAGCATGACAATTTGAAAAGTGTTCATTTTTGCTCCTGTATACTTTCCAATAAATTCAACAATTCTCTTTGTGATAATGTTTTAGAAACATCTGAGAAACTACTATATAAAACCTTGCGTTGGTTTTTATCTTTAAAGTTTTTCCTTATTTCTCTTTTCAACAAGACTCTATGCAACACACTATCCTCTTTTATTGCAGAGGCTACGCTGTTTGTCGAGTAACACATATATAATAGCTTGACTACCGATATAATGCAATTACAAATTGCCATAATTGTGAAGGGATCAAAGGAAAAATTTTTATCCCTTGATTGAGCGTGAGACATTATTCTATCAGCTATTTTTCTTTGAGCTTCTGGGATATTGTTGTTCATTTTATTTTCTCGTTTATAGTTTGAACCATTTTTGTTGCATCCACAAAGCCGGAAGCTCTGTGTATCGGCTTGCTTAACTCATCCTTGTCTACAAATATAATAGTTGGATAAGACTTTATTTTGTAATACAAGAAGAACTTTTTATGCTCTGGGTTGTCCTCGTCGTAAATAAATAGTTTCGCATCTTTATTCTTTATCGCTTCCTTGACTTTAGAATTTCCCCAAGTTTGTGCTTTCATCTGTTCACATGGCGCACACCACTTAGCGCCGAAATGGTAGACGTAGTATTTCTCTGAGTCTGGGGAATTTTTTTTTTACATCTTGGTCTACGGGCGTTGCAGGTTTTTCTTCTATTTTTTCTTCTGGGACTGTCTTGTTTTGGCAGGCAGGGCATCCGGGGCATTCAGTCTTGTGACCGTCGCCATGAGTGATCCAGCCTGAGCCATCACATTTTTCTTCTACTACATCTTCATCTTCGCCTTCGGTCATTATAACTTTAGCTAAATTGGTAGAGATGTAAGGTCTGTGATTTACTTTTAATTCATTACCCGTAAAATTAAATGTTATTATCGCGGAGGCCAAAAGCCAAGTGCTTAAAAGTTTCATGATATCACCTTATAGGTACGTTGCTGTGCCGTAATCTGGCAGGTTTCTAGCTGGAAAACCATCCACATCACTAAAAACCCAAGATCCTTGTTGCGCTAACATTCCTCTTGCATCTTTCTCTCTAATCCAGAAACTACCTTCTGGTTGACCGTGAACTCTAGGTCCACTATTCCATTTACCCCAACTGTTCTGGACTAAGAATAGGGTTTCTCGGAAACGCTTTCTAGTATCGTCACAAGCGATCCAAGCCATAGCATGGTTCCAGCCAGAGCCACGCTTGGCAACCCCATTAGCATCCCTACGACTGCTGAAGCCATACCCAGAACAGACACTAATAGCGTAGCCATTAGCAAGCGCATCCCTCGCTTCCTCAATGGTGGTAATTAGTGAGATAGTTCTTACTTTGTGCTTCGACGCTTCTTTTATATAAACATCAAAAGGTAATTGGTGTTTGGCGCCTAAAGTAGAGTTATACTTAGATAGATCTACGTGCTTGTAGTCTTTTCTTAATAAGATTCCGCCCAAAGAGTGGACGTACTTAGCGGCACCCGAACAGGTCATTCCCTGTCGTTTATGCCCTCTAGATTGATATATGCCTTCTGTGGCGCCACGAGCCTCGAAAGATTCTGACTCGCCCTTTATATCGATCTCCACCGCTCTTGTTATATCCACTGCATTTCTGGTGGAGTGGGAAACACAATCCCCAGTTGTCTGCCTTTCAGAAGGCCCAAAGTTAGGATCAAACTTTAGCAAAGACTTAAACGGCGCAGAGAGTTTGCCCTCTCCGCTGCCGTATAGTCCGTAAGCAGTTGCTCCAAACAATGGGGTTTTCAGTTCAGCTAAAAGCTCTGCTGTTTCTTCTGGATCGCAGACGCTTCCTTCAAAACCGCTTCTGTAGGCATCCAACAGTTCTTTCGGACTGTTGAAGTCGCTCATCATTACTCCTCGTCTTTGTTGTCTTTAAGCCACTGAATAGCGGTATCTAAGCCAACAGCAACGATTGGTACGAATAAAGCCCCCAAGCTACCAAAATCAATAGCTCCAAGGTTTTGTGCTACATAAGTCAATCCAGCAGCACCACCAACCAAAAGGGCGTTAAGGCCGACTTTTTTTAGATCAGCGAAATTTAAAGTAAACTTTTTAGAACCCATATTAGTTCTCCTTGTAAAGATGAATTAAAAATCCTTCATGATCTTTGTCCGCAATCCTATACGGATATCCTAAAAAATAGATTGTGTCATTATTAATGGACTCTGTTTCGATATCTATTTTTCTGCACATTTCCACACACGATGTCACCTCTGTAACAAAATCTTCTCTTTTAGATTCGTCAACGATTGACACCCAATCAAACCCTTCCGTGGGGCTACCCTCATCCTTTGTTAATGACTCAAATTTTTCGTTGTGCCACTTCATGTTGCCGAACTTGTCTATTTCAAACAAAGCTCTGTCATGATAGTGTAGAGATGCTTTTGATCTCTGATCTAGCACCTTTTGGTTTCTTTCTATGTTTTGACAAGTCTCTTTCAGGCAAATAACGGCGTCCTTTATTGAGCCGCCGCCATTTGGTGTTACTTCTCCTTTGATGACATCTATTGACTTTTTGATGTCTTCATGATCATCCATTAACTTTATCGCTGGTTTAACTAATTTTTTCCACAAAAAAAGGATGACTGAACAAACTAATCCAGCCAATGTACTCGCCATCGCTAATAATTCTGCATCAAAGGTAAACATTTTTTCTCCCCAAAAAAAGACTCCTTCTGCATCCGTATAAATATAATGAATTATGCAGAAGGAGTCAAAAGACTAACTAAAATTAGGATGACGTATCTGTTGCGTCTTCATAAGAATCTTTAGCCTTGTACTCGTCAGTCGTAGCTTTACCCAACCCACCAAAGTGGTAAGTGAGTTCGCCCGGAACTGAACGGCTTGGGAAAATTTCTCCTGCTACTGCGGCAGATCCATCGGCAGGGTTTACAAACGTATTAGCGTTTCCAGCACCAGTACCTTTGGTCCGACCCGGAACGATCTGAGTGCTTGGTACAGCCAAAACGTCAAACGCTCTGTCTGAATCAGATCCAACCTTTCTGTCACCAATAGTTCCGTGAATGCTGTCTTTAACAGTTCCGTTGTTAAAGTTACCATTCAATGCTGGACCCATTTCTGCTTTATAAGCAGCGCCATTCAAAGCGGTAGTTACACCACGCATAATAAAGATTTCAGACCTTGTTCCATCTTTATCTGGCGTGAAGCCTACGGTTCCAGTACCTCCACCGCCACTGCCTCTGACTGACTGTAGCCCAGCTCTATCGGTAGTGGCAGCTCCAGTGCCATCATTTGTTACCACTTTAGAGCCGGTAACGTCGTCAAATTTGTCAGCAATGTCAGCAAGGCTGAGATTTTTCGTCATGACTCCAGCAGCATTGCTACCAGCGTGAATTACTGCACCGCCGTTTTGTACGCCACTCGCTAAAGCCTGACCCGCAGGAAAGTCGTTTGCTGCGCCAGTTGTTGATCTTACAGGCATAGTAAATACTCCAAAAAAGAAAGCATAAAAAATATTTGCTTCCAGATCCTTTTAAGTTCCTATCGTCCTGTATATTATACACCAACTTTGGTCATTTTTGATCTTAATTTCGCAAGATTTTTCTTTATTTTTATCCTGATTGTCTCACCTGATACACCCCTTCTCTTTGCAATCTCCCTAACTGACATATTCTGGTAGAACCTATCCATCATCAGATCGGGGTCATCGCAGTGAGTTTCTATCTCATCTATCATATCTATCTTTTCTATTTCTTGATTGTTTTTAAATGCAATATTCTCATAGATACGATAGGTTGGTTTATTGAGATTAAACTTCTTTTGTGTCAGACATTCCATTAAGACGCCTTTGTAAAAGAAGGTTGTGAACTTTGTATTCTTCCCGCTGCTAAACTTGGAGGCTGCTTTCCAGTATGCGTTTAAAATACAAGATTCGATCTCCTGTTCTGAAAGCACACCCAAGAAGGAGTAAGATGCTTTACTCGCTATTCTTTCTAGATCTCCTTTTGTTAGCTTAGGATCTGTTTCTTTGTTCTCAATTTGTTCCATAATATTGGAAAGTTCAATGTTCATTTATAACTTACTCCTGATTGTTTTCCTTGAAAATACTTTCAATCTCTTGACGAACGTCAGAAAAATTAAACATTCTCCCGACACCTATTAAAAATCTATATCTACTAAATATTTTTAGCATCTCAACGCCTTCGATTTGATCTAGTTCGTTTTTAATGCTTTCAGTTAAGTTGAAGTTTGTGTGGGCTATCCAGCAGTCAAAGTTAGTAGCTAAAGAGATTTCATTAGCTAGACTTTCTGGTATATTTATCATCTCACTTGTTTGAGACATATCTTGCTCAATTAATCTCTCCATTTGTTCAAGTTCTTCTTCTGTTAGATCCTCTATAACGCTTTCTTCTGATTTTCTAACCATAGCGTTGTATAGCTGGTCTACGATTGGCGAGCTTATTTGTTGTTCAATTACATCTTCATATTTTTGCCAACCTACCTTGTAAGTTTTCTTCATGATTTTCTCCCTTATCTGATAATGTCTGAGGGTTTAATCCAAGGTTGGTCTTCCTTATCTTTCTCCTTTGTTGCTTCCTTGATTTTATCGGAAAGTTGTTTTAATGAGTCTGTGTCGTTCTTGGTGTATTCCATAGTATGCTTAACCAAGTTCAAGAATACTTCTTGTGCCCCAGCATCTACCAATGAGTCTTTTACCATAGACATCGTTTCTACAGATAGTCTGAGGCTAGAAAGACCGCTCAATATTTTCGCCATTTTTTGAAGTGTTTCGTCTTCATAATCAGCGATGAATATATCTAAGAAGATGTCAGGTGAGTCTTGTCTGATATAGTAGGTCACTGACGCTACAGGCTCTTCTTCTAGAGCCTCTTCTTCACTTTGTTTTTCTTGTGCTTGTGGATCATCGTTGCTATTTCTCTTAAAAAAATTAAACATTTGTTATTCCTAGTATCTTTGATGCAGTATTGTCCCAACTGAACTTTTTCGCTGTCTCTATGCCAGCCTCGTTCAGTGTTCCTTTTTTGTCGAGGATGAACCTCATCATTTTCATATGTAAATCCATCTGCACATGAGCATCTATTTTTGCCCAGTTTCCTTGCCTAAAGAACCATTTACCGTCGTATGCGGGTTCTGTCTCTTTTATCGTCACTAGGCCAGCATTATCTTTAGTACAAAACTCAGTATGTGCAGAATAATCCGTTGTTACTACATGCTTCCCACATGCCATCATTTCTAACAACTCTAAATTCCACCCCTCTGCGCGAGATGGAAAGACTCCACAATCTACTTGAGCCATTATATTATACACTTCTTGTTGTGTCTCAGCCCTTGGAATAATTTTAACTTTAGGGTGTTGGTATAGCTGTTTCCATTTACCTTCCTCTTCAGGGGAGTTAAAGGGGTTGTTACACATCATCCATAATTCAGCATCTTGTCCATGACCTAATACTTTTTCAAAAGCGTTTATAAGGATATCATGACCCTTGCGGATCTCCCATTTGCCACAATTAAAAAATATTGTTTTATTATCATTACGAGGCGTTGCTGGCTTAAATATGTCCATATCCACCCCAAGCGGTACAACGTGTATGAAGTTTGGAAAATGGTTAGTTTGCTTATTGGCTACATCCCAAGCCCAATTTGAGCAAACCATTAACGCATCGCAAGAGTCTAAGTGATGCTTCTCTAAACTGTTAAATTTATCTAACTCAAAGATAGGAAAACCAAAAAACTTTCCTGACCCTACACGTTCTGCCATCTGGTTCTGATGCCATATCTTGACGCAGGGTGCTTTATGGTCAAATGTCTGTGAGGTATGTATGCCTTTTCTGACCGCATCTAGGTCTGTTTGATTGGTGACTTGCGGTTGCCCAATAGGGAATAGGGAAACCTCTGCTTGTTTTTGTAGAGCCTTGAGGATATTTAGCCCCGCTACGCCATAACCAAGTTGATTGATTGGGGTCATTAAATTAATTTTCATGCTGGTACACCTTATTTAGGAACTCTTCTGAGGTAATGTTTGGGTTGTCTGTAAAAATCTTTGAGGTTTTTCGTCTAGCTTCAGACTTCTTTTCACCCAAGCTGACCAATATTTGGACACATTCGTTGTACAACTTCTCATCCCAAGAGACTGAATCCGCCTCTGTTTGTGCATCTTTCTGTAGTTGTTTGAGTTCCTTCTGTAACTTTAGAAGCTGAATTTGCTCTTTAAGCGTAGCAACTTCGTCAACTACTTGCGCCTGAACTATCTCGTCGTTTATATACCCCATCCGCACATTGTCTTCTTTTAGCTCTTTAATAATCTCCGGCATTTGCAGAGGTGTAGCTCTTTGGATGTAACCCATTATACCTCCTCCTATCAAGATAATAAATATAGCCCAACAAATGAGCGTAGAAAGTAAATCAGAAAACGCGATAGTAGATTCTGTCATAAAAGCACCGCAGTAGAAAAAATTAGTTAATTGTAAACGTCTTAAGCTGTCTATCTTCTGGAATTACTTCCACGACGGAAATAGACAGGATACCATCACGCATGGTAACGTCCAAAACTTCATGGTATTGTCCAAGTGTGAACTTCGTAGTGAACGCTCGCTTGGCAACACCCTTGTAATTATACTTTACATCGTCCTCTTTGTCAACCCCACTTGAGGAAATTGTCAAAATTCTATCCTGAAATGTCACAGAAATGTCTTCCCTGCTGTATCCAGCAAGTGCAAGCTCGATTTCTGTACCACCATCCGTTGAGATGATGTTATAAGGCGGGAAGTTTGAGTTCGTTCTGTTAACCAGATCGTCAAAAACTGTATCCCAGCCTATACTACGATTTAAAAAAGCATTAATTAAAGTTGAGTTTGTCATAATAAACCTCCTTTGTTACCCATTAGGCATAACATAGTGATCTACTGCGGTGCTATTAGAAAAAAGCCTCGCCAAGCTCTAGACCTGACGAGGCTGTGTATCATGGAAGGGTGGGGTTACCGTTTAATTACCCACAAATTTCAGAGCCAGTTATGGCAATTTTCCTACTTTAACCACTATCTTAACCATGTATGGCACTTGCCCGTCCGGTTAAGCGTCGTGTGCTGTTACGGTCACTGGCTTGCTCCCGTATTTTCAGCCACCTTCCTCCGACTAGGGAGCTACCCTAGATCGGATTATCTTCAAGAGTGCCATTAGGATCTTTTCCCAGTGAAATCTCATCTGCCATAATGCAGACCGAACTTCTTTTGTTCTGGTTCTCATCCTCATAGTCATCAATATTTAGTTTGCCCTGAATTGAAACTGGGCGACCCTTTACAAGTTTTGATTGCAAATTCTCTGCCATCTTACCAAAGCAAAGAACATTAATAAACAGAGTCTTGTCGTTACGACGATCATTGACCGCCATTCTAAACTTAGACATCGGTGTTCCCTTTTTAGTGGTAGAGAACTCTGCGTCTTTGGTCAAACGACCTACTCCAAGCCAACAATTACTGTCCATCTTAAACTCCCAATGCTGATCTAACTTTTCCACGAACTACTTGTGTGTTGCCACGATTTGACCCACCAGTGCTGGCGTTGTAAACCGTTTCAATAAAATAACGCTGCAAACCAATGGCCTTGCCAGCACGAAGCGTGTCTCGCTTGTTTGTGCCGTAGACTTGACCTGTAGCTTTGTATGCTACTGCGGTAACAGGGTTAACTGTTTCACCACGATACTGACCGCCGGTGATGGAGCCAGTAAGCTCACCTTCCGTGGTAAAATAACTTTTTGGCAATCGCGTGAGTGCCGTATAAAACTCATTACTTTCCATATTACTTTCCTTTAACCTGTAACACTTTGAAATGGAAACTCTTTTTCTGAGGACGTAGAAGTTGCCGAACCTGCCAGTGCCGCTTGCGCCTCTGACTTGGCGGTTTCGACAACCCCCGTCGCCTCACCTAAATACTGCGTCAATCTGTCGATCTCCGCTTGTACGTCTTCTTTTCTTTTCACTAGCTGTTGCACTTCTCTTTGAACATTGATTAGATGTGCTTCAGCCATGTCTACTACACTTGTCATTTTTTTCTCCTTTGTCTATATTATAGCTTAGGGTTTGAGAAAATCAAGGGGTAAATTCATTTTTTTCAAATTTTTCTGCGCTTTCAATCAACATAGAATTGTCTAGCTTGTCTTTGCTAAAATAAACCATGTTAATCTTTGAGCCAATTTGGTCTAAAACTTTATTGTACATATTCGTCCAAACATTTCCTTTCGGTTTTGATAAATCAGAAAAGTATATATCTTTGATCCCGCATTGCCATAGCATTTGTAGGCATGTGGTACAAGGCGGAGCGGTTATGTACGCTGCACAACCTAAAGTTGATTTACCTTCTCTAGCACAGTTGTAAATAGCATTAGCCTCTGCGTGTATCATGAAAGGATATTTATCTGGTCTTGTCGATGGGAACGAAGAGTCATTTATGTCTCTCATAAAACCGTTATAACCCGTTGCTACTACCGTCTTATTCTTAACTAATACGCATCCACATTGAGTTTGAGAATCATGACTTCTCCTCGACCAAAGAACTGCCTCAGAGAAAAACATATTATCCCAATCAGTGGGTGTGTTATCCTTATGCATTAGCAAATACATACCAAGCATCTTTATCTCCTTCAACACACTTAATTTTCTTCATCGTTCCTTTTTAATATTTTACGAATCAGAGGATTAAGATCCATGTCGTCCAGTTTGATTTTACCTTTATCTGTTAGCTTATAGTAGAAGTAACCATCTTCTCCGATTAGCTGATCTACTATACCCTTCTTCATTAAACTTATAATAGTCTTTTCCACGCTTTCTTCCAACTCTTTTTTCTTATTTTCAAACAAAGTCAGCAACATCGGTGGTTCATCTAAATAAAACTCCAGAACATCGTAAGTGTTTTCAACACCCATCGGTTGCAAGAAGTTATTTGTTTTATTAAAGCGTTCTAGTTTTTCAGCATAGTTCATGGCAACCTCTAAATCAGAGTGTACGCTTACTGGGTCGATAGCTATACTATCCGACTTTTCATCGTATGAAACCATCACTATTATAAATACTGATTGCTTAGACATTGAAATGAGCTTTTAATGTATCTAGCCTATCCTCGGCGTCAGCAAGTTGCGACAATGCTTCATTAAGGTTTTTGTGTAAATCTTCTGTACTGTGATCCCCGATGCCGGCTGGACTATCCAGCATGATTTTCAAGCTAGATAAAGCCTGCGATCTATCTTTTTCTGCATTGTATTTGAGTGCGTCAAGAGCGTCATTCCTGTAAGTCATCTTTTCTCCTTGTTTAGTTTTTGTACGGCCAAATTTCAGCCAGTTTGTCTGTAACACCGTCGATCTCCACTAACCAGCGTCCGTATTTACCTTGCTTATGAGTTTTAATTGTTAAATAATGTTTTGGATGACCAACTTCTGCACCCTCAACATCTGCGACTACAGCGATTAGTCTAGCACATTCGGCGGTCGCTTTTTTCCAGTCTGGATGTCCTCGCTCTGGCGTGTCAACTCCCAGTAATCTGGTTCGTATATCCATATGCACACTAAAACCAAGATCCACCACAAAATCGACAGTATCTCCGTCCACAACCCGTTTGAGTTTAGCACGATATTCATACATCAATGTCTTCCATTCTTAATAGCGTCTAGTGTGTGTTTAAAAGGCTCGCCCTCAATCGTGGCAACCAAATCCCACATCTGTTGTGCGATCTCACGAATCTCTTTCTGTGCGTGTTCACTATTTCTCAGTTGTATAAAATTAGCAAAGCTACGAATATTAAACATTATATCTGCCTGAATCTGTGAGTTGTAAGTCTTGAAGAATCGTGCCGACTCCTTTGCTCGCTTACGCCCCAATACTGGTTCAAGGTCTGCGATACATTGATGGTAAAGTTGATTACCCTCCTGAGTATAAAGAGAAAGTTTCCTTGCCCACTCATCAGACCAATCATCA
>VTLG01009210.1_pt1 | contig 103336 bp, 99 predicted proteins | sample 4694571 | NCBI WGS metagenome assembly VTLG01 (sample SAMN12604809, study PRJNA352737) | marine metagenome | biome: ENVO:00000447; feature: ENVO:00000209|ENVO:00000569|ENVO:01000036; material: ENVO:00002151; isolation source: viral sequences binned using virsorter ... | reverse complement strand
AGAATCCAACCACTCATTAACATGCTATGGATCAACGGACATGAAACCCCGTTTGAGAAAGGTGTGGTTCATTTCCTTGTTGATACTGATATTGCTAGTCACATACACCTTCTTAAACATCGCATTAGTAGCCTTAATGCTGAATCAGCTAGGTATAAAGAGTTAAAAGAAGATAAGTATTATATTCCTGATGATTGGTCTGATGAGTGGGCAAGGAAACTTTCTCTTTATACTCAGGAGGGTAATCAACTTTACCATGAGTGTATCGCAGACCTTGAACCAGTCTTGGGACGCAAGCGAGCAAAAGAGTCGGCACGATTCTTCAAGACTTACAACTCACAGATTCAGGCAGATATAATGTTTAATATTCGTAGCTTTGCTAATTTTATACAACTGAGAAATAGCAAACACGCACAGAAAGAGATTCGTGAGATTGCACAAGAGATGTGGGATCTTGTTGCCACAATAGAGGGCGAACCATTTAAGTTTACACTGGAAGCAATTAAGAATGGGAGAGACTAATGTATGAATATCGTGCTAAACTCAAACGGGTTGTGGACGGAGATACTGTCGATTTTGTGGTGGATCTTGGCTTTAGTGTGCATATGGATATACGAACCAGATTACTGGGAGTTGACACACCAGAACGAGGACATCCAGACTGGAAAAAAGCGACCGCCGAATGTGCTAGACTAATCGCTGTAGTCGCAGATGTTGAGGGTGCAGAAGTTGGTCATCCAGAACATTATTTAACAATTAGAACACATAAACAGGGCAAGTACGGGCGTTGGTTGGTGGAGATCAACGGTGTTACGGATGTACTTGCTAAAACTTGGCCTTATGAGGAGAAGAAATGAGCTACAGTTCTTTTAGATCAGACGCTTTGGATGCACTTCGCAACAAAGCTGAAACAGACCGTTATCAGGCATTGACCTCGTTGAAGATTATTCTGAATCATCCAGCCGGTATTGGAGATCACAGTACAACTGACTTGCACGATAATCTGAATGAGGCTTTGTCTCAGTTGGCAGATGCAGATGATCGAATCGAAACACTAAAAAGATATTACGAAGAATTTCTTGGCTAAGGTGTATCACCATGAAAGTATATGTTATCGTTTCGATTACAGCAGAAGGTAAAGTTCTCACTAACTTTTCAGTAGAACCAGTTAGTGTATGCTCAACTCTTGAAAAAGCATTGGATTATGTTAATGAATTAGAAAAAAATACATATCAAGACCCCAAGATGTATAGCGAAACAGCTTATGACATATTTGAGTTTGATCTTGATGAAGAACCTTTGATATTAGGTTTTCTTAAAAAAGAAATGCAATTATTACAGGATGGAATACAGCAGGCCGTTATGGAACTCATGAATAAAGGATATGTAGACCAATTAATCGGAGAGGATGGTAACTTTTACTATACATTGACAGATATGGGCAAGGATAAAATGAAATCCATGCCTGAACAAATAAAGAAGTTCTTTCGTAAGAAAGACTAAGCATGTAGACGTTGTTATTGAAACAATGCAGGACGCGAGTTCGATTCTCGCCGCCTCCATTCCCAAACTACGGGGGCGTAATGGTATCGACTGGTTGCGTAGGTAATAACTGCATGTCGAGGTTGGTCAGTTGGCCTCGTTAAAAGCTGACTAAATTTTAACTGCTGAACCTTGTTTAGCTTTGGCGGCGTAAGCTGTCTGGGGTGTTGCCCGACCTTATTACCCAAACGGGCTTTATTCGGAGATTATTATGTCAGAGAAACTTATATTGTCTTATCTAATGCAAGAGAATCGACCTGATGATTGGGATAATATGTTCTTTGCAACTGCAACTTTGTGGTCGCGTAAGAGCCATGATTCCGAAACACAGTGCGGTTGCGTATTAGTAAAGAATAAAACAATTATAGCAACAGGTTATAATGGTTTCATCAGAGGTATAGATGATTTCATGTTGCCCAATACAAGACCTGCTAAGTATCCGTTTATGATACATGCAGAAGCAAACGCTATTTATAATGCGGCCCGCGAAGGACAATCTACGGTGAACGCAAGAGCGTATATTACAGCTATCCCATGCCGAGGATGCCTACAAATGCTCTGGCAGTGTGGTATATATGAAATCTATTACACTAATGTCTCTTCACCTAAGTCGTGCATGTGGGGTGATGGGTACAATGAAATACTTAAACAGATTGATGACAGGATTGATTTTCGGTTTTTTCCTAAAAAATATCTGTGTAACTTTCCATTGATTGAGTCCGCAGAAAAGTTTGAAAATTCATGAAAAACCACTTGACAAATCGTGATTCGTAGACTATAATATAGTAAAGCAAACGATACTTAGTCAAACATTTTTACAGGAGTACAAAGAAATGCCGAGCATGGCGGAAATGGTAGAAGCACATCTAATTAATGTGCAGCGTGAAATTAGAACCTTACAAGAAAGAAAGGTGGCAATCGACGCAGAAATTGAAAAGCTGGAGGGGTATTTGACAGAAGGTTCAGCTACCCTTACCGAATCAACGAGTACACAAGAAGTTAAACAGGATGCACCTGCATCCACAGTATTTAGTCCCACTTTAGGAGGATAAACTTAATGGAAAGTAATGAGTTTTATACGGCACTCACGCGATTGCCAAACAGTTATTTCAGCAATAATGGTGAGCTTACTGGTTCAATCGCTGGCGGTCAGTATCGTGGCGAAACAGTAAATCCAGTTACCGCAGTTGCGTACAAAGCTACTGGTACGGTTTATGGAACCAACAAGCGGGAAACTCTTAGGGCTGGCAAAGCCTTGGGTTTGAACCGGCACTTTACTGAAACAGTTTACAACGCTATCACGGGCGTTTCAAATCGTGGTAATACACAAGTAGTACGTGGAAAAATTCGATCAGCTTTAGGAGTTTAATTATGAATCAGAATTGTTGGAATGGTGCAGGACGTTTGACTAAGGATGCAGACTTCGGTGAAACCAAGAAAGGTACACCAATGTCTAAGTTTCGCTTGGCAGTTAATGATCGTCGTAATGACGACACTCTGTTTGTTAACGTTTTGTGCTTTGGAAAAATGGCAGAGAACCTCAATCCCATGCTCACTAAGGGTCGTCTAGTTTCGATCACAGGAAAGCTCAAGATTGACGATTATGAAGATGAAAACCAACAGAAGAAGAGTTCTGTTTGCATTATGGCAGACGAGATTTCTCTTGGGCCTGATCCTTCAACAATCACTCCCAGAAGCCAATCGTAAATATATGGAGTGGGTAGCTCCCACCCATAGGAAGGTGACTGAATAATCGGGGGTCCAAGCCCGATAAGGTATCCGAATCTTGAGGAAGGGGCAACTGCCTGACCAGAGAGATAGGAGTAAAAGGCCACTTGCACTACTTGGAATAGTGCCGATTTGTGGGTAAAAAGTAAATCCCACCCTTCCATTTTTTACACATTCTTGGTTAACAGTCAGGTTAAACGACTGCATAATAAACAGCCAAGACTAAACCCTGTCGAGCCGGATGCTTGATGGGGTTTTTTAGTAAAAATACTAAAGAACCCATTGACAAATAGCCGATACATGGTATAATGAGATTATCAAGTCAAGGATGATACACATGAGTAATTTAAAGGAAGATATAATCGTTGGTATATTTTTTCTCCTTGGTGCGAAGTTGCCTTGGATAATAATATACTATATGTTCTGGGTAGGTGGATTTTACGGATAGTTTAGGAGAAAATTAGTGTCACCAGAAACTTTAATGTTTACTGCTAAGATGTTGGGTACAGCAATAGCCGTGTTTATGGGTATTTGCTTTCTTATTGGTCTTATTGCTGGAGAAGAGGGTGGAGTAGAACCACTCAGATTTTCAGATAAGGCGGGAAATGTAGATGACCAAGACCTCTTTGCTATCGCTACAGGTAATGAAGAATACCTAGCTGCACATTGTACGCTTGATCCAAAGGTACAGATTCAAAATGAGAAGTTGGAAATTCAGAAACTTAGAAACAAATACGCAAGGATGAAAGTAGAGCAGCAGATTGCAGACCTTAAAAACAAACCTACTAAACAGCCTGTAAAGAAAAAAGATATAAGCGGAACTCAATCTAACCCATTAATTTCAGAATGTATTAATTCCTTGGTAGCTCTTGGTGAGACAAAATCAGTAGCTAGAGCTACAGTTCGTGAATATTTTGCAAACAATCCAAACACCAAAACCGTAGACGAGTTTATCAAAGGAGTATTTCAGAGATGAAAATTAACCTACAAGCACCAATCAATCAGCTTGGCTACGGCGTAGCTGGACTAAACATACTTAAGGCATTACAGGATAAAGCAGAGGTTTCCTTATTTCCTATCGGGCAACCGCAAGTCACCAATCAGGAAGATGCAACTGCGGTCAGGAAGGGTATGGAGGTTGCGAACACGTTTGACCATAAAGCACCCTGCCTTAAGATATGGCATCAGAACCAGATGGCAGAACGTGTAGGGTCAGGAAAGTTTTTTGGTTTTCCTATCTTTGAGTTAGATACGTTTAATAGCCTAGAAAAGCATCACCTAAATTCTTGTGATGAATTAATTGTTTGTTCAGAATGGGCTTGGGATGTAGCCAATAAGCAAACTGACCATTTCCCAAACTTCATACACGTTGTCCCGCTTGGTGTAGACGCAAAACTATTTCCGCCAGCACCAGTGAGACAGGGCGATACAACGATCTTCTTTAACTGTGGCAAGTGGGAAATCCGTAAGGGTCACGATATTCTCATTAAGGCTTTTGAAAAAGTTTTAGGTCATGGAGAGGACGCAGAGTTATGGATGATGTGTAGCAATCCATTTAACTCCCCTGAAGAAGATGCCAGATGGAATCAGCTTTATAATCACCCAAAAGTCAAGCTAATTCCAAGGGCTGAGACACAAGCAGAAGTGTATAATATTATGTCTCAAGTAGATTGCGGTGTGTTTCCCTCTCGTGGAGAGGGCTGGAATCTGGAACTTTTAGAAATGATGTCCGCTGGGAAGCATGTAGTAACTACCAACTATTCTGCTCATACTGAGTTTTGCACTAAAGAAAACAGCGGGCTTGTGACGATAAGTGATGTAGAACCAGCGTTTGATGGGAAGTGGTTCTTTGGTCAGGGCAACTGGGCAAAAATCACAGAACACGTTGAGTTTGATTTGTCTATGAAAATGATGAAGTATATCCTTGATAAGAAGGGTACTTTGAACGAAGCTGGAATTGAAACGGCCAAAAAGTTCTCTTGGGAAAATACAGCTAATCAAATCCTAAAGATACTGGAGTAAAAATGGAAGATGAAAGAAGCACGCTTGCAAGCCTTCAGTATAGTATTGATGCCAGTGGTGAAATATACATAGATATAGCCTTAGAGGATTATTCAGAAGAAATACTTAAGAAGTTTGCAGTTTTATTGGCTTCAATATCCACAACAAGTTTCCAAGTTCAAACACTTAAAGTGGCACAAGACGCTTTTCTTGCAGACGGTAGACAAAAAGAAATGTTTATTCTTGTTGCAGCAACACTCGAAAAACAAAGGATGTTGAACAAATTAAATAAAGAAGATCTGGTCGAGAAGGAGAAGGAGGAAAGTAATCAGGATGACCCATTAATTAAACCAACTGACCTGATGTAAGGAGTCTATCATGAAAAAGATAAACAAAAAAATGCAGATAGGATGGCAGAAATATGAAGACATAATAGAATCCCAACTAGATAGCCCTCTTTTAGAGATGATTGTAAAGAAAAGTATGGGTTCAGAGATCCCTATGGAAGATTTAGATGAAGAAGAATTAGAGCAATTAGAAGATATTTTTACACAACCTGAAGCTAATTTAATGGTTCCGGTTGATGACCAACTTATGGAAAAAGTTTCTATGGCACAAAACTTCGATTGCTGGATGGGTCATACTAATTTTAATATAACAGGAGAAATTAAAGACAAAATTGAAAAAAGCGAAGGCGTTGAAGTATTGAAGATATGCAGTAGATACAGATTCTTCCTTGGCGTTGGCAGAATGTTTGATTTCACAGACGTTAGAAATAATATTGAAACCCTACTTACTAACTTTGAGGATAAAGATTAATATGGACAAATACGAACAGTACCTAAATGACGTTGACACTATGAAAATTGCATACAATGCAGCATCTTCATTCAGAAATATTCTGACCTCAGAAGAGATTCAAAGCTGTGTTTTAAAAGCACTGTTCAGGGCCGTGAATAAGTATGATAAATCCAGTAATGTAAAATTTACATCATACCTATATAACGGAGTACGATTTGAGTGTCTTGGTCAGGCTAAAATTAACAAAAGCGACAAGCAACAACTAACCAATGCTATTCCTGATCCGCGAAATCCTATGCTAGAATTTGAAATAAAAGACGTAATTGAGTCAGTTTGTGATGATCCTGAGCTTATTTTTGACAGATTCTATAAAAATATGACAATTACAGAGATTGCGAACAGCAGGAAAGTATGTGGAGAGACTGTCAGAATAAGAATTGGGAAAAATCTTGAAAAGATGAGGATCTCACTCAAAAAAAGTGTATAGTATAACGGACTTGGACTACGATCAGGACATCAGGAAATCTAACAATTTTTTATTTATTTCATTAGGAGATTTACTATGCCTACTGTACGTCCTTCCGGTGCTGGCGATGAAGCTGTTGGAACCGGAGAAGTCCGAGACGGTGGAACCGTCCTCAAAGGTGGCTCAAACGCTGCCGGTGTCATGACTAAGAACCTTAGCTTGGCCGATATCGCTGACGATCTCGGTCAGAGCTTTGGTTCGAAGGTTATCGCTAATCATGGTAATGGTAGTGAGTTTACGGATCGTGTTGGCGTTATTACTGCTGTTGGCACATCTGGTACTGCTGGAACCACTGAGCTTGGTTTTGATGCCAGTGCTACACAATGGGTTATGAAGGGTGGTAATGTTTCCACTACTCTTGGTGGTGTTGCTAACACGACCTTGGTTGGTGGTCAAGCCGGTCCTGACCCAGTTCGTGACAATACCGCCGCTCTTGAAACGACCCGTAATTATGGTTCTATGACTATTGATCTATTGGCTGCTCCAGCTTCAGGTATCAAGTCTTTCAGAACTATTACTGGTGGTGGATCTGAGAAGAATTACATCAATCCCGCCGTTGCTGGTGGCTCAACCAACTCTGCTGACTCTGCTGCGAATACCACTCGTGCTATTCCCGGCGAGTTTGTTTACAGAGATGGTTCAGCGAACCCAATTCAGGATGACTTCAAATCAAAAGAAGCTCCTGAAGGATAAACTCCTAAATTAAATTTACTTAGCCCTCAGAAATGGGGGCTAGGTTTCCTTTTAGGAGGTTATCATGATTACGCCAGAATTTGCAGGAGCTATAGCAACACTCGTAGGTGCTGGAATAGCAATACTAGCATTTGTGTGGAGGATTTTTAAGGTAACAGGAGTTTTTCTTAAAGATCACGAAGAGATTAAGCAATCTATTGAAACAATTAAAGCAGAAGTGACCCCCAATAGCGGTAAGTCATTAAAAGATACTGTGAATTCGTTGAAGAAAACATGTGACAGAATAGAAGTTAGACAAAAAGTTTTAGATCAAAGATCAAAGGCTGCACTACATTATACAAACAGGCCGCTTTTTGAAACAGACGTTAAAGGCGGCATGACTTGGTGCAACCAGAGTTTTCAAGATCTGACAAAGGATAATGTTAGCTGTGATGAAGGATTTGATTGGCTTACAATAATTGATGATACTGATCGTACAGAGTTTTTAAAAGAATTTAATTCCTGTTTAAAAATGTGTCGCAAAGTAGACATCGAAACCAAATCGGTTCACGGAAGAAGAATACACTTTATTGGGTTTCCATACAAAGTCAATAAAGATGTTCATGAAGGCTTTTTAATCCATCTTTATGAGGAGAATGAATAATGAATGAAGGTAGTAAAAGATTTAGTTTAAATTGGAGCGACATCTCTGGTGTCGTTAAGAACGCTCTTTTAGTGGGCGGTGCAGCGGCACTAACCGTTGTTGCGGAAAATTTAGATGTTGTTGACATCGGACTTTATACTCCGCTTTTTGTTCCAATCATCGCTGTTGGTCTTGATACTGCTATCAAGTGGCTCAGAGACGCTTCACCGAAAGATTAAGACAGGAGTAAACAATGGAGTTTAACACGCCACGCGATTTGCTTAACGCATATCGCAACGGTTTTGATGGTGCTGTATGTGACCCAGAAGAAACCGCAGAATTATTAGGCCGGTTAAAGACTCCACTCTTTGGTGCTACTGCTTATAAGCTATTTGGAGCAGGGGAAGGTAAACTTTCCCTGCCTTTTCTTTCTTTGCTTAAATTCGATAAAGGGTTTGGCCCAGCAGAAAAGCAGACAACTGGTGATTGTGTAAGTCATTCTACTAGAAATGCTATAGATATAACAAGAGCAGTTGAAATTGATATCAAAGGCGAGTCAGAAGATTTTATAGTTAGAAGTGCAACGGAAGCTATCTATCAAAGCAGAGGGCATAAGGGTCAGGGAATGACTTGTTCTGGTGCCGCTAAATACGTCCACGAGAAAGGTGGAATTCTTTTAAGAAAAGACTATGGAAAAGTAGACCTATCAAAATATAATTCTAGCTTGGGTGCAAGACATAATATTCCCAAGAGTATTTATATTGATGAAGCTAGTAAGCATCAGGTTAAGACTATTTCCGCAATCACAACCGTCGAAGAAGCCAGAGACGCTCTAGCCAATGGTTACGGTATTTCTGTCTGTTCTGGCTACGGATTCTCCAGTAGGCGAGACTCAAAGGGTATCGCAAAGAAATCTGGTGGCTGGGCACATGCGATGGCTTGGATAGCCTGTGATGACACAAGAGAGCGTTATAATGAAATGCTGTTCTTGGTACAAAACAGTTGGGGTAAATGGAATAGTGGCCCCAAAGTTCATGGGCAACCAGATGGTAGTTTCTGGATCAGGGAACGAGATGCAAGAGGTATGCTGTCAGGTAACTGGGGATCTTGGGTCTTTAGTGACGTAGACGGTTTTCCAGCCAGAAAACTTCCAAATTACGGATTCAATACATACCTATAAGGCACATCACAATGTATAAAAATTTTCTATATTTAGCAGTATTATGTTTACTGGTTGTTGGTTGTAGTGGAACGTCTGCACAAGATTGCGACAGGCACTCTAAAAAAATGAGAGCCTACCAATCCACACGCTTGGCGATTGTTACTATGAATAATCCAGATACCACACCAGACAAAATCGAGGAATTATGTGATGGATCTGGATACATTACTCATGGAGATGGACATAAAACTAAATGTCCGGGTTGTGCAGCTTGCGAAAGTAAAGATGGGCAGGAACCAATGACTGCCGATATGGAACCAGAGTACAACGTGTACCACTTTGGTGCTGAATGGTGCGGTCCCTGCGTTAAGATGAAGAAAGAGACTTGGGCCGATCCCAAGATGGTCAAGTTTTTGAAAGAAAATAAAGTGAAACTATTTATGTTCGATGCTGACAACAAAGAGCATGAAAAGTTTTTTGAATTTTACAAGGTTTCAAGTTATCCAACGGTTGTTCTTGTTGACGTAGACAAACTATCAAAAGTTATGTTCAAATCGGCAGGTTTTATGAACTCAGAAACAGCAATCAAAAAACTGGATGAAACCATTCCTAAATCAGTCTTGGAAAACTAATATGAGCGACCTAAACAAAGTAGCGGCAAGAATATCTTCTCATGTTGCGGCCAAAGACAAGAACTTTGGTATTGACCCAGCTACTATAACACTAATCATAAGTATAATTATAAACTTGATTAGACTATGGTGGCAGTGTCGAAGCTCAGAGAAGGTTCGTGGGGAACTGCGGAATCCTTCTTGGTTGTTTAAACTATTTCTCAAAAGAGAAATTAGAAAACACGTTAAAGGAAGCAGTCATAGAGATGCGATGTATGGTGCTTTCATTGATGTTGGCAAAAATTTGTCGGATAAAGAACTTAACAATATTTTGAAAGAAATTGGAGGAAAGTAATGAATGTATTTCAGTGGGTAATGCTTGGATTAGCTGCCATTTTGGTTGCACCCATGATTATCGAAAAGGTTAAAGGGGCTGTTTCATCTGACCCTACACCGTTACCTGCACCACCCACACCAGAGCATATAGACACTTGCGATGGCTTGGTGGATGTTGTCGAGTGTTGGAAACACTTGGTTGATTGTTGCGAAGGTCAAGGTATGAAGGATGCTGCCAGAGAACTCAAAAAGATCTTCCCACTATTTGCAATTCAGGAGGGTGACGATGAGCGATCAGCTTAGAATTATTCTTGCCTCTATTTTATGTGCGGTTGCACTGTTTGGTGAACCTGTTTTCGAATGGGTTAAAAATAACGTAGAGATTGTTGATGTTATACCGGACGATCCAAATGTAAAGGTAGGCGAACCATCTCTAGAGAACAAAGAACTAGTTGACGATATTGTTAAGATCGAATTTTCTAAAGAAGATGCAGACCTAGTTTCTTGCTTCTTCCTAGAACTAGCAGACGTTGTAGGGGATGACGATAAGATCATCAAAACAACCGGCCAGTTTGCAAACTTTAATGTAATGGCAGGTATCCTGCATTTTGATACAGAATTTTCCGGTAAATACGAAGGTTTCGGTGCCGCTGTAGAATATGCAGTTCAAAATGCAATCGGTTTGGAGAACCAATCTTTAACTGATGATAAGCGTCAAGATCTTGTAGATGTTCTCGAAGCAGTAGCTTGGGGTGTAAATCAATGAGCTTAATAGATATGTTACTTGACAAAGTAATGAGCAAGTATGGTATTGAGCAGCAAGATATTGACAAAGTAAAAAGAATAATGGATAAAGTTAAGTTCGTAAAACGTAATGGCGAAAACTATATGGTTATCGACATTGGTGACGGAATCGAACTGTCCATTAAGCAATAATAATCTGACCTCTCTTTAGTAGAATAATACCTACTTTAGAGAGGTTTTTTTGTACTTTACCCTTGACAAAACCGGTTTCATAGACTATAATATAGTACAAGAACCCGCTACATTCGACAACATTTGTATAAAGATAAGGAACAACTAGATGCAGGTTACAAAACGTGATGGATCTAAAGAAGATTTCTCAGTAGAAAAGATCCATAAGGTTGTAAGCTGGGCGGTTAAAGGTATTAATGGTGTGTCACTTTCTGACGTTGAGATGAACGCCAACCTGTCCCTGTATGATGGGATTACTAGCTCAGAGATTCATCAGATTCTGATTAAGTCAGCAAACGATTTGATATCAACATCTGCACCCAATTATCAGTATGTCGCTGCTAGACTGCTAAACATGCAACTCAGAAAAGAGGTTTGGGGCTATGGAGATCAACCCACTGACTTCCTAATGTTCATCCGTAGAAACGTAGATAATGGCATCTATGATCCACAACTGGAGAAGAAGTGGAATGAAGAAGAAATTGATGCCTTTGGTAAGTACATAAGTCACAATCGTGATGATATGTTTACATATGCTGGTCTACAGCAGATGATTGATAAATACTTGGTAAAGAATAGAAGTACGGGCGATATTTATGAGACACCTCAGTTTGCTTATATGGCTATTGCCATGTGTCTATTCGATGATATTAACGAGGTAAAGCAAGCGTATGACTGCTACTCCACGTTCCAAATTAACTTACCCACTCCTATCATGGCTGGTGTTAGGACTAATATACGTCAATTCGCCAGTTGTGTTCTGGTGGATGTTGACGATAATCTTGACGCTATATTTTCTAGTATTCATGCGGTTGGCAAGTATACTGCGAGACGTGCGGGAATCGGACTCAACATCGGACGTATGCGACCAATCAACTCACCTATCAGGGGTGGAGAGGTCATCCACACAGGACTCATCCCATACTTAAAGAACTTTGAGTCGGCAGTTAAATCAACGTCTCAGAATGGGCTTCGTGGAGGCTCTGCTACGGTGCATGTACCATTCTGGCACTACGAGATTGAGGACATCATGGTTCTTAAAAACAATGCCGGTACAGACGATAACAGGGTGCGTAAATTGGATTACAGTATTCAGTTTTGCAAGCTGTTCTATGATCGTCTAATTGCTAACGAGGATATTACACTATTCAGCCCAGATGAGGCTAAGGGGTTATATGAAGCGTTTGGCGACAATGAAAAGTTTGAAGAGCTATACCTTAAATATGAAAGAGCAACATCTTTAAAGTTTAAGAAGAAAGTTCCTGCACGAAAGCTGGCAGAAATCTTTGCTCGTGAACGTTTGGAAACTGGACGTATCTACAGCATGAATATTGACTCAGCTAATGAACATGGATCGTGGAGTGTACCATGCTATATGTCAAATCTTTGTCAAGAAATTATTCATCCGACAAATCCCATTCAGGCTATTGATGATGCAGAAGGTGAGATTGGTATTTGCATTTTGTCGGCTTTGAACCTGTTGGAGATGAACGATGAGAAAGATATTGAAGAAGCATGTCGAATTGCTGTACGGACTCTTGACTCTGTTATTGATTACCAAGATTACCCTGTAATTGCCGGTGAGAACTTTACCAAGAACAGACGATCACTTGGAATTGGTATTACTAACCTTGCTGGATTTTTGGCTAAGAACAAACTAAAGTATGAAGATCCCGAAGCGTTAGAGTTTATTCATGAGACTATGGAACAGATTCAGTGGAATCTGCTAAATGCAAGTTGCGAATTGGCAGAAGAAAAAGGTGCATGTTCTAAGTTTGATGAGACTAAATACTCAGATGGTCTTTTACCCATTGACTGGTACAAGAAAACTGTAGATGAATTAATTAAACCAAATTATAACATGGATTGGGAGGGGCTTCGTGAACGCATTAAAAAACACGGCTTACGGCATTCTACTTTATCTGCTATTATGCCTTGCGAGTCTAGTAGCGTTATTCAAAACAGCACTAACGGAATCGAACCAGTCAGAAGTTTATTGATTCATAAGAAAGCAAAGAACGGTGTGCTTAAACAGTTGGTGCCAAATTATCACATGAGAAAAAACTTCTACACACTTGCGTGGGACATGCCAAGCAATCAAGCTATGCTCAACGTGGCGGCTGTGATCCAGAAGTTTGTGGATATGAGTATGAGTACAAACTTGTACTATAATTACTCTCATTATGAGGATGGAAATATTCCATTGAGCGTTCTAATTAAAGATCAAATCTATGGTTATAAGTATGGACTAAAGAATTTTTATTATGCTAACACACCGGATGGTGATGGCGAGACTGAAAAAGAGATGAACTGCGAATCTGGAGCATGTGCAATATGAAAACGATTTTTAATACCAAGAATGTCGATCCGATGTCACAACCGCTTTTCCTTGGTAAAGACCTTGGAGTTCAGCGATATGACGTTGTTAAGTATCCCATCTTCAAGGATCTTGACAGTAAGCAGATGATGAACTTCTGGCGACCAGAAGAGATTGAACTGAAAAAAGATCGTGGCGACTTTAAAGAGATGTCGGACAATGAGAAGTTTATCTTTACGTCTAATCTTAAATATCAGACTATGCTTGATAGTGTAATCTGCCGTGGTGTTCCCACTTTGCTAGAGTTTGTCACGAACACAGAGTTAGAAGCCTGCCTAATGACATGGCAATTCTTTGAGAAGATTCATTCTCAGAGTTATAGTTATATCATTCAGAATGTTTTTGCTGACAGTTCCGAAATTTTTGGAGGAATTTATGAAGACAAAGAGATTATGAAGCGGGCAAATAGTGCCATTGCGGACTATAATAACTTGATGGGTATGGCTTGCGATGTAACCAAACCGTCCGATCTCAAGAAGCAAATCTATATGACCGTTGTTAGTATCAACATTCTTGAGGCTATCCGGTTCTATGTTAGCTTTGTTTGTAGCTTTGCATTTGCAGAGAACAAGAAGATGGTCGGCAACGCAGATATTATCAAGCTCATTAAGCGTGATGAGGCTTTGCATTTAGCAAATACTCAGCAGATTCTAAAGATTCTCCATACAGAAGAGTCAGAAGGATTTGTTAGTACAGCCGCCAAGTGTCGAGATGACGCCATTGAAATGTTTAATAGAGCAGCAGTAGAAGAAAAAGAATGGGCATCGTACCTATTCCAAAACGGATCAATCATTGGACTCAACGAGACTGTACTACACCAATACATTGATTGGCTTTGTATGTCTCGAAGAAAGGCTATTGGGCTTCCATACGAAAACGTTGGAAAGAACCCAATCGCAGGTTGGACGCAGGCTTGGATGCAAAGTGAAAGTGTTCAAGTAGCTCCACAGGAACATGAAATTACTAGCTACAAAATCGGTGCTAGTAAGAACGACTTAGATGATATGGACTTAGGAGGCTTCACTTATGAGTGATATATGTAAAGACTATTTAGTAAGACAGTCAATGTTGGATACTACCAATAATGTTCCACGAAATATTGGAACTAAATCTTATATTGAAAAGATTACACGGTGGCATCACGAACGTAATCTTATTGAAGGGTCTACAGACAAGGATCAGTTTTGCAAATTAATGCAGGAGGCTGGTGAGCTTTCTGACAGTATTTGTAAAGGCAAGGATGTCTCTGACGATATTGGCGACATGATTGTTGTACTAATCAATATCGCAGAGAGAAACAAATTGAGCATTTCTAAATGTCTTTCGAAGGCATGGAATGACATTAAGGATAGGAAAGGTAAGATGGTTGACGGTGTGTTCGTTAAGGAGGCCGATCTATAAACTTTCCACATAAAGGTTTTATATGAGAACTAAACGACAAAGACGAGAAGACAACAAGAAACCTAATCACAAAATTAAATCTTTAGAAGCAAAAACAGAAAACCAAAGAGACTACATCAGAGCAATCGTAGAGAACGATATTATACTTTGTTCTGGCCCAGCGGGTTCTGGTAAGTCTTTTATAGCAGCAGGAATTGCCGCTCAACACCTACATCAGAATAGGATTGAGCAGATCATTGTAACTAGACCATTAGTTTGTACTGGTAAAGACATCGGGTCTTTGCCCGGAGAGATGGATGAAAAAATCGCACCATATCTCTTACCAATGAAAGAGAACTTAAAGCACTTTCTTGGTCAAGCATATTATGGTCTTTATTCCAATGAAGGGCAGATCCAATACAAACCTTTAGAAGTTATGAGAGGGTCTACATTTCATAACTCTTACATGATTTTGGATGAAGCACAAAACTGTACTGAAGACCAGATTAAAATGTTTGTCTCTCGTATGGGCGAAAACAGTAAAGTCATTATCAATGGAGACATTGAACAAAATGATTTGCGTGGTCGGAGTGGTCTGGAGTTTTGCATGAATAGACTAGATCGTATTGACGGAATTGCGATCTGCAAACTAGGCTACGAGGATATTCAGAGGAATGGGATTATAGGAAGATTTTTAAGAGCATTGGAGAATTAAATGCCAACATATATTTACGAGTGCAGTGCATGTGAACACTCTTTTGAAGAGTGGCAAAAGATGACTGACGACCCACTCAAGAAATGTCCTGAGTGTGGTAAGAAGAAACTGTTTAAAGTTTTGACTGGTGGTATTCACGGATTTGTTTCTGGAAGCGAAACTATTGGAGGTCTTGCAGATAAAAACGCTAGGGAGAACAAAAACAAAATTGCAGAAGCAGAAGCAAAAAAACGTGAGTCAACACCAGAAGCACCAAAGGCTTGGTACGACAAATATGGAACTGCTACACCAAAAGAAATTAATAAAATGACACCTCAACAAAAAACTAGATATATTATGGAGGGCCGTAAATGAGATTTATTGACGGAAAATTTTTACCACAAGAGGACAAAACTGTATTTCTGTTTGGAAAAACTGGAGAAGTATTAGATAAAGATGAGCAGTATAAATTGCCGCACTATGCTAAAATTGTTCGGAACTCAGAAGGCAGGGAAACTTGCTATATTAGAATTTATCAAAGTTCACCATTCGACCCAATGGGTCCATACGGCAGAAGAGAGAGAAATCTAGATACGCAAATTAAAAAGGTTTCAAGAAGCACTTTTGATTTTTATGTTACATATTTAAAAACTAATAATTCAATTTACTTAACCAAGGCTCAACGAGGATTTTTAAATGACTAAGAAGGGACCGCTCAGTAAGGCAGAGAAATTTTACATTGAAAGCCATCTAGAAAAACCGATGGAAGATTTATGCAAGGATTTAGATAGAGCTAAGTCTAGCATTGAGAAACACATTAAGACCATTCCAGTTGACGATAAGCAAAAGGCAGAGACTCTGCTGCTACAGCAGTTTGCTAGAAATGGAAAAGGATCTACGGTTATGACCCAAAATGCAGCAGAAATGTCAGATGAAAAACGTTCTAAGTTTACAAATAATGGAACGAGGAGAAGTTCCAAATGTACCACGAATATCAGGTGACAAATGGACGATAAGAAATGGGGCGAGTTTTATTCGTCGGACAGAAAAAATATAAGCAAAATCTTCGTCAAGGTTATGACGACCGATAAAAAGCATTGGTTCTTTTCTGATTACGATGTGTGGTACGAAGTAAAAGACTATTGTGAGAAAAATTCTGTGTTTATTGAGGATTTGCACTTGCAATTTCGGTCTAACAAATGTATAATAGATATAGGAGAGTGTGAGGCACTATATTTAGTGAGATCTGCTCTCGGTGCTATCGGTCAACCGACAAAAAATTACTTCACCGTGGGAACACTAAACGATGGAGTGGTTCATAAGCAAATGTGGTTGACTCCAGAATTAATTTTAGACAAGCAGTACGAAGATGATTTATCTGGATGTTTTAGCGAGGCTATAATCTATAATGAACAAAAGGAAAAGAAGCGAAAAGAGTAAATACAAACACCTGACAACAGGAGACTACTGCACTTGTGCCCAATATGTTGCTGCGATCATGTGTCAACGTAACGCAGAAAACAAGAATGAGGGATCTTTACCCTATAAATTTTGGAACAAAAAACCTTGGGACTGGACGTATAAGAAACAGCTTTTTAAAGCTAATAGTATACTAAAGAACTATAGTGAAGAAGCACTTGTCAAAGCCATTGAGTCACCAGAATTCAAAGGTATCTTTTCACTAAACCATCCAAAGGTCATTGGGATTATCAAGAAATATGAGTTACAGATTGAAGATGAAAATTCAAAGCCGAAGCAAGAAATTAAAGTAAACAAAAACGCCAAGACTAGGAAAAAGAGTTATGGCGGGAAGAACCTTTTAAATAAACTTAGGAAATTAGAGAATGGCGAAAAAGAAGAAGACTGTTGAATACGACGATCCTACCGTCGCAACATTGTGCAAGAAGTATGGGAATGTTATTGAGTCTGGCACTAAAGTATTAGAGTCATTAGAAACGTATGATACCATCAGCGTTAGTCCGGCACTGGACATGGCACTCGGTGGCGGATTGCGTGAGGGGCAGGTTGTTGTAATGACTGGCGACCCGAAGACTGGGAAAACAACGACTGCTCTGTATGCTGCTGCTAAGGCACAAGCTAAGGGTAAGAAAGTATACTATCTAAATACCGAAGGTCGTTTAACCAAACAAAACTTTCGTGGCATCAAAGGTTTAGATGTTGATGCTATCCAAATTGTCCAAGCTACAGATGATACACCTATCGTATCTGCTGAGACATATCTTAATATTATGGAGCGACTTCTTAAAGAAGAAGAGAACCTGTTCTTGATCTGTGACTCTACATCCAATATGGTTCCACAGGACGAGATTGATGGAGAGATCCGCACAGGTGTTCGTAATGCTCTGCCACGCTTATTGTCTATGTTCTTCAAGCGTATCAGCGGTGACGTATCACGCATGAAAGCTATCGCCGTGTTTATCACCCACAATATTGCTAATACTGGTGGATCACGTTTTGCACCCAGTAAAATGGCAGACTGTGGTAACATGCTACAGTTCCAAGCTGGAACCAACATGGTTATCACACACCGTGGCAAGTGGGAAGTACCCAAAGAGTCAGGCAATCATGTTGGTCAAGTTGCTAACTGGGTAATCAAAACTTCTGCTGCTGGTGGCACGCCCATGAGTACAGCCGCAAGTTGGATTCGTTACGGTATCGGTATTGATGAGTCACAAGAGATTGCAACTATTGCTACAGACTTCGCATTGATTCAGGCTAAAGGTGCATGGTACACAATTTCTTGTTTAGTCGATAAGGCTACGCATCCTATCGTACACCAATACCTCTCAACCAACGAAGTTGATCCATCAGATGAAGAAGCTGTAACCAAAGCGTTCAAGTTTCAAGGTATGGAGAAGCTGGTGAACTTTTTGAACGAGAATGAAGAACTCAGAGATATTGTTATCGAGGAAGTAAGAGACTTGTTCTAATGAAAGTCACAGGCTTAAATGGTAGAGAGTATAATCTTGATACCAAAAAATATTTAGTGAACAATCGGACGAGGCGTAGCTTCTACCACTTACAAGCTAGGGAACTTATACTAGATTTATTCCATCCCTATCAGGTACTTGAAGAAGTTACGCTTCCCGGTTCTTCTACAAGAAAATCCAAATTAGCCCTTGACTTTTTGATTCCATCGTGTACAATGGGTATTGAGGTGCATGGCGAACAACACTTTAAATATGTGCCGTACTTTCATAAATCTAAGATTGGTTTTGCACAGGCAAAGAAGCGAGACTTAGATAAGAAAGAATGGTGCAGGATTAACGACATCATGCTCGTAGAGCTACGCTGGGATGAAGAACCAGAATATTGGAGAGAGAAAATTGAACGCAGCAGATAGATTAAAAGTATTTGTTGAAGGTATTGAAAGATACATTACAGCAGAGAATGTTTCTCCAACCAAATTTAATCCAGAGTTTGCCATCGCAGAGACTCTAACGTTAGAGAAGATGGAAAAGCTAACTCAGGACGACTGCTTCAACTACGCTTATCAACTATACCAATATGCAGACCATGTAGCTTGGTGTCGATCAAAAAGTGAGAATGTTGCCAGATGGTGTAGAGAAAACCTTGGTAGCATCCTAGCGAGCGAGGTATCACAGATCGAAGTACAGTTTATGAAATATGAAACTAAAGTTGACCTCATTAAAAGAGAAAACGACATAGCGAGAAGCATTAACGATTGGTTGATAACAGCAGAGAGCAGACTTGAGCTATTAAAAAGTAGAGAATACAACGTTCGCCGCAAGGCTGATATCTTAATTGAAAAAGGGAAGAGAAAATGAGTGATGACATTGTAAAAACATTGTTAGAGTCATTGACAGATGAGCAAAAGGCTCAGTTGGTGCAAGGTTTGTTAAAGTCAAATGAAAATGAAGAAGTTCCAGTGTTAAAAGAGGAAGCGGTTTCCTCAAAACCTCGGTCAAATGTGACAGAGGACTTTAAGGTAGTTAAGAACGATAAACTAGAAAAAAGGAAAACTCCGGTGAGAGCCAAGAAGAATCAGTGGGTAGATGAAGGTGAAGATCGCGATCCAGATTTTGATCCCGCTAAATTTGAGCGTATGGGTAGAGCGTCAAGAAATAGGGGTAAAGTAAAGAAGCGGACTGTTGAATGTCATGTCTGCGGTCGTGATTTCCAAGTCAATCCCGCTTTAGTCCACGGTGAATACTTTAGATGTAACCGATGTACAGGAAGGTAACATGGATCAGCTTGCTGATGTCGGTGCGGAAAGGGCAGTTCTAGCTGGTCTATTTGCATACGGCCTTGAATCTTACGTTGAAATAAGTGACTTCCTTACGCATAGCAGTTTCGCTAACCGCAACAATCAAGTCATTTACAAGTGTATCGAAAAGGTACTGGAGAATGATGCTGTAGCTGACATTCCAGCAATTCTCTCCGCTGCTGAACAACTTAACCTCACAGAAGTAGTCAAGACCGAATATGAGCTAGACTATATTCGTGACCTTATGGACTATCCCGTAAAGAAGGATAACGTCCTGCATTTTGCTGCACAGGTTAAAAAGTTTGAGTTTGCCCGTAATGCAAAACGTATTGCTAAAAAAATAGATAAAGATATTGACTCCATAGTTGGTGACGAGAGTATTGATGACATTATCAATCTCGTAGAAACTCCACTCATGGATTTCTTGCGTGACGATGAGTCGGGTCAAAAACCAGAGATGCTTGGTGATGATCTTGACGAATACATCGAATTTCTAATCGAAAACAAATGTGACCAAATAGGACTGTCCAGTGGATTTCCCCGATTTGATTCCGTCATTGGTGGTGGCTTACGTCGTAAGTGTGTGGATCTCGTATCCGCAAGGCCCGGAGTGGGCAAGTCTGTTTTTGCAGATAATGTTGCTCTGCATAATGCTAGGAATGGAATTCCTGTACTTATGCTCGATACTGAAATGAGTAAAGAGGATCATCTCAACAGAGTCCTCGCCAACATCAGTGGTGTTCCTATTCAGGACATTGCAACGGGCAAATTTTCAGAAGATGACGAGAAAGCTATTGCCGTTAAAAATGCGGCAGAAGAAATTAGAGATATCCCCTACACCTATGTCAGTGTAGCTGGTGCCCCGTTTGAAACCATTATGAATATCATCAAGCGATGGATTCTTCGTGAGGTGGGTCAGGACGAGAACGGCAGAACCAACGACTGCCTTGTTGTGTACGATTATCTCAAGCTCATGTCGTCGTCTGGCATTACAAACAATCTTCAAGAGTATCAAGCTCTTGGTTTCCAGATCACAGAATTACATAACCTAACAGTCAAGTATGACTTCCCATGTTTATCATTTGTTCAGTTGAACCGTGATGGTATTACAAAGGAATCTACGGACGCTGTGAGCGGTTCTGACCGCATCATTTGGTTGTGTACGTCTTTCTCCATATTTAAATTAAAGTCCGCAGAGGAACTAGCAGAGGACGGTCCAAACGGTGGTAACAGGAAAGTTGTCACGTTAAAGGCTCGTCACGGTGCTGGATTACTTGACGGTAATTACATTAATATGAACATGGTTGGCGAACATGCACAACTGCTTGAGTTGCGAACTAGAGATGAAATGAGGTCATCACCCGATGGTGATGTAATTGAAGGTTCCGATATACCATTCGACATAGAGGAAGAAGATGCTGAAGATTGACCCAGAACCAAAACTAGACTTTGATGATGTCCTACTCGTACCACAAAGATCGAGAGCGGCAAGTAGAAAAGAAGTAGACTTAACTAGAAGGTTTAAGTTTTATCATTCACCAAAAGAGTGGCATGGTGTACCGCTAGTAGCTGCCAATATGGACACTACTGGCACATTCAAGATGGGAACTGCCCTTAACAATCATGAGATGGTGACTTGTTTACATAAGCATTATAACGCTGATGCAATTAATGACTACTACAAATATTATAACGTAGAGCATAATGTTTGGATTAGTATTGGTATGGATCTTGAGCATGAATTAGAGCGTTTATTCTATATCGAAGATAGTTCATCTATTCAACCTAATATCTGTATTGATATTGCCAATGGTTACACGGAGAGGTTTGTTGACTATTGTGCTAAGATCAGATTAGAATTTCCTAATTCAATTATTATGGCGGGAAATGTTTGTACACCAGAGATGGTGTCAGAACTTATTCTGCATGGTGAAGTTGACATTGTAAAGATTGGGATTGGTCCCGGCTCTGCATGTACGACCCGATTGAAGACTGGTGTTGGATATCCACAGCTTTCAGCTATTGCAGAGTGTGCCCACACAGCACATGGTTTAAGATCTGATGCTGGTAGACTTGGCCTCATCTGTGCAGATGGCGGCTGTAGAACTGCTGGTGATGTAGCTAAAGCCTACGCTGCTGGGGCAGACTTTGTGATGCTGGGCGGTATGCTTGCAGGAGCAGACGAGTGCGAGGGCGAATGGGAATACGAAGAAAAAGCTAGAAAGAGCTTGATCTTTTATGGTATGTCCTCAGAGAAAGCTCAAAACAAACATAACGATGGTATGAATAATTACGCTACCAGCGAAGGTAGAGTCAAGAAAGTTCCATACAAGGGGAAAGTTGATGGGATTGTGCGAGATATCTGCGGGGGTGTTCGTAGTGCTTGTGCTTATACTGGTGCTACGTCACTAAAAGATTTTAATAAAACGGCACGTTTCGTTCGTGTCAATCGTACTCATAACGATCAGAGTGTCTAATGATTATATACGCAGCGATACCTAGCCCGCTGTTTGGTTACAAACAAATGTTCGACGCAATTAAACTTGTAGATGAATCGTTTGCTGTTGGTTATTTTAAAAACCATCTAGAAGAAATCGAGTGTGCATGGATAGCACTTGATGGTGACAAAGTAGTAGGATGGGCAGCAGTAGGAGATTGTCTTCTACGATGCATCGTTGTGCATCCAGACTATCGAGGACAAGGTGTCGGAAAAAGATTAACAGAAGAAAGATTAAAGTATTTAGGAGATTGCAAAGAAGTGATCTCTTATGCTTGGATTCGTCCAGATGGTCGATGTATGTCGTGTAAAAACCTAGAAAATTTCGGTTTTGAGTTTGCAAAAGAACTTCCCGAATACTATAATAATACTAGACAGGCTTGTAAATACTGTGGGGGTAATTGTAAATGTGTGGCAAGACTGTACGTCAAAACACAACGTTAGATTTAAACAAAGTAAGAGAGATCATCTTCCAAGATATTTATAAGTTGTTGGATAGTTTTGATTTAGAGTACACTCAGGATGCAGAAAACATTTTTATGAAGTGTCCTATTCATGAGGGCAGCGACAACCCCTTCGGTGTGTCTATTGCACTTGATAAGCAGGTTTGGCGTTGCTGGACTCGTGGATGTCACGATCACTACAGTTGTAACATTTGGGGATTCATCAAAGGTTGTCTACAGACAGACTCATTCTCTGATGCACTCAAGTATGTTTGTAAATTATACGATGTAAATGGAGCATCCAAAAATGGACCTAGTAATAGCAATAATGATGGTAATAATTCTACTGGTGATTTCAACCAGCTTGTACGCCAAATTAAAGGATCTAGAACAACGGTTAGAAGCACATGTGGAGTTGACAATATTGCAAGACCAAAAACTGAATCGTGCCCTTCACCGTATTTCATCGCTAGAGGATACGAACCGGAAACGCTGCGATTTTTTGGAGTTCAAGAAACACCCAGAGGAACCAAGGGCGTTCTCAGATACAGGGCAATTATACCCATCTGGGACGCTGATAAAAGATACTGTGGTTGGATCGGGAGGTCTACAAGAGATTTTATACAACCCAAATATATTTTTTCTAAAGGAATCAGGAAAACAGACTACCTATACAACTACCACAACGCAACCGGAAGAAATGATACACTTTTTCTGGTAGAAGGGCAGGGCGATGTTTGGAGGTTATGGGAGTGCGGAGTCAAAAATGCGGTGGGATTATTTGGTAAAGACGTATCATCACAACAACGTAAGTTATTGCTTGACAGTGGTGCGACCAGACTTGTTGTCCTCACTGATAACGATCAAGCAGGACGAGAGTCGAAGATCAAGATCAAACGTGAATTAGGAAGATTATTTAAGTTGGTGTTCCCCAAGATGCATACAAAAGACTTGGGAAGCATGATGTGCGAACAAATTAATAAGAATATTTTACAGGATTTAAGAGGGTACTATTAATGATTCTAGGAATCTCAGGACGTAAGCAGGCGGGTAAAAACACTACTGCTAATATTCTACATGGAGTCATCCTTCAAGAACAAGGGCTCATTAAAGATTGGAATATTGGTGATAGCGGTGAGCTACTTGTTGATAATGGTGATGGTGGCGGTTGGGGCGAGTTTGATGTTACACGCCAAGATAAGCCGTTCACAGAATGGGCTGAACACAATATGTGGCCGTTTGTAAAGGTTTACAGCTTTGCAGACCATCTTAAATGGATTTGTATTAAGTTGTTTGATGTTCCGTTTGAGTGTGTATACGGCACAGACGAACAAAAGAATCAGCATCAATCGCATCTGCTCTGGCAAAATATGCCTTGTTTGGAAATATTCAACAATCCAAACAAAAGAGGACCAATGACCGCTCGTGAATTCATGCAGTTCTTTGGCACAGACATTATGCGTAAGATGTATGAACCAATTTGGGTCAATGCTTGCATCAAAAAAATACAACAGGAACAATCAGGACTGGCAATTATTGCAGACGTTCGCTTCCCTAACGAGGCGAAAGCTATTGAACAAGCCAGTGGTAAGGTTGTGCGACTAACACGCGAGGTTCACGAGGATAACCATTCGAGCGAAGTAGCTCTGGATGACTACCCCTTCACAGATTATATTGACAATAAAATTGAGAGCATCGACATCCTGATGGTGAAGGTTAAAGAATTTTACCGTAACCTAAAGGAATCTTATGCTAGTAACCTATGTTAGAAGTTCATCGTATAACAATTATGATTTTTGCCAAATGCAGTATTTCATCACCTACAATTTAGGTTGGAGAGGTTCTAGCGGCAAACGAGCAGACATGGGAACTATGGCCCATAAAGTCATGGAGATTCTTGCTGGACTTAAAAAGTTTCAACAGGATAATCCTCGTAGAAAATGGCTAGAAATTGAAGATGACAAGTGTGGCAAAGTCAGAGTTAGCAAGGATGATCTCTATACTGACACTTTTGTAGACGAATTGATCGAAAGATCCATCAAAGATTATGGTGAAACATCTGCCCATAAATTCTATCGCAAAGAGCGACAGGAAGTAAGAGATACAGTATATACGTTTCTTACTCACAATGACGGTCAATTCGATCCTAGACTCAGAAATATCTACTATCCAGAGCCACATTTTGACCTACCAATCGAGGAAGATTGGGCAAAGTTCGACTTCGTAGATGCTAACGGAAACACACAAAAAGGGCAGTTGGCTATCAAGGGCACGATTGACCTTGTTACACTTCTTGACGAAGATACGATTGAGGTGGTTGACTGGAAAAGCGGTCGTCGTCTAAATTGGTCTAGTGGCGAAGAAAAAACCTACGAAAAAATGATGAATGACCCACAGTTATTGCTGTATTTTTACGCCATGTCCAAGATGTTTCCTGATTTCCCCAATAGAATTATGAGTATTTTTTTCTATAAAGATACTGAAGGGGAACCAGATCCTACACCGTATAGTTTCTGTTTTACCAAGGAAGATGAAGACAGATTTCTAGGTATGCTCAGGAAGCGGGTAGAAGAAATTAGACAAAATACCAATCCATCTGTATTAGATCCCACAAGAACTGACTTTAGATGTAAATATTTATGTCATTTTTGTAAGAACAGCTTTGAAGGCGAGACGGATAATATGTGTATAACTATAGAGAAAGAGTTGGTTCAGCTTGGTATGGATGAGGTGGTAAAGAAACGTACCGCGCCTGATTTCAATATTGGATTCTACGAGGCACCCGGATAAAATTATCATGAAAATATCAGAATTAGATAAATCTCTGCTAAATAGATTAGACTCTGTTAAATATACAGAAAAGACTAAAACATGGAAAGTTTCTAAAACTCTGACCATAAACTGGAAGGGCGTGCTACCATCACCGCCCCGAAATACCTCAGAAGAAACTAAGCATGAGCTTGAATATTTACAAGAGATTACCAGTAATTTATCTATAGACGAAAAAAACTTAATACATTTAGTAGATATCAACCCGCTAGATCTTTATAATCCCATTTTTAAAAAGATGGGAAAGCCAATGCCAAGCAAAGATTTTTACAAGGTGTGGAAAATTTTAGAGCCTGTAATTCTAAACTTAAAACATAAATTCAACAGACCTCGCCCAAAACAACTGGGCGACTTGATGGGTTATGATATAAATGTCACAGAAACAGGCAGTCACAATACGCCAGCGTATCCATCGGGCCATACCGCTCAGGCTGCTATTGCTGCATATTTATTTGCAGATATGTACCCGCAGGCATCATCTGAGTTCTTTGGTATGATAAGTCAAGCTGGACTAGCTAGATGTTTACAAGGTGTGCATTATCCATCTGATAACGAAGCGTCTATGGTAATTACTGGAGCCCTATGGCAAGACATTCGATATAAATTATTTCCTCAATTAAAACCTTACTAATCTTTACAACAGGATAAACAAAATGAAGAGACGAGATTTTGTTAAACTTGGCGTAGGAACATACGCCTTTGGTAACGTGACAGCAACTATCGCAAATGAGAAACAGGTAGATGATCCGGCAGTTTTATTTTTATTCCTTAATGGTGGTGCTAGTCATATTGAGACTTTTAATCCTATACCTCTTGCTCCTTCTGATAGGCGGTCTGTAACTGGTGCAATTAAAACCAATGTTCAGGGTATCGAGGTTGGCGGTCTGTTTAAAGAACTAGCAAAACGCACAGATAAGATCGTCATTCCTAGAGCATTTGGTCATAGAGATCAAAACCATGCGTCTTCCGTACACTGGGTCGTCACTGGTGAGGCCAACTTTGGTGCTGGCACAAGCTCCAAGTGGCCTAGTTATGGTAGCATGATGAGCGTACACCACGGTGTCAACACCGCTGACGGATTGCCCACATATATTAAGATTGGTGGATTTCAGCATGACGATGCGGCTTGGTTGGGCGGCAAGTATATGGGGTTTGATGCCACCAGAGAGGGACGTAAAGACCTACAGCTTCTTGGTAACAACAACCGTTTCAAAATGAGGCTGAGAGTTTTAGACACTATTGACAGAGACTTTAAAGCCAGAGATCAGCAGATGGCAAAAGACTGGCAGGATCTTAAAAACCAATCAGTAGATATTATCCTTGGTAACGCTTCCAAGGCTTTTAGAGTCGAAGAAGACAGAGACTATAACAACTTTAAGGGCGATTCTCTTGGGACTGATGCACTCACAGCGATTAGACTGTTAGAAGCTGGTTCTAAGTTTGTAACACTCAGCTATGGCGGCTGGGATATGCACAACAACATTGCTGGCGGATTACAGAATAGACAGACCGTCCTTGATACATACCTTGCTAAAATTATGGACACTCTAGAACAAAGGGGAATGTATGAGCGTGTTATGCTTGTTGTTACTTCTGAGTTTGGTCGCACTCCAAAGGTCAACTCAAATGGTGGTCGCGACCATTTCGGAAAACTCGCACCGCTAATGATTAGCTGCGGAAGTTATGAAATGGGCCGAACTGTCGGCACTACCAGTGCAAATGCCGACGATTTCGACCAAGGTAGAGCAACGCCAGAAGATTTGGCTTGGACTATTTTTGACCACTTAAACATGCCTAAAAATACAAGGTATACCGCAACAGATGGTAGACCACACGATATCGTTAAAGAAGACTCTAAAAACATCTTGAAGGAGATTGTATAATGCCTTTACCAGAAAAACGTGACGGTGAAAAGCCGGGACAGTTTATTGCTCGTTGCATGAGCGATCCTAAAACCAACAAAGAATATCCAGATCAGAAGCAGCGTACAGCGGTCTGTATGAGCAAAGCCTGTGAGGGCATGTCTCATATTGAAGCTGCTGACTTCCAGATCAACTTTGAAGAGTATGGATTTACAGAAGAGATTACAGAAGATAACTGGTACTGTCCTGCGGAAGCAGAGTATGAAACAGATATTGACTGGAATGAGCCTACAGAAGAGTGGGATATTTCAGAAGCCAAACCCGGACTCTGGGAGAATATCCGACGTAAGAAAGAAAGAATGGGTAAAAATTATAAGCCTGCCAAAACTGAGAAGGAAGGCAGACCTACTCAAGAACAACTCAAGCGTGCCCAAGGCAAAGAAATTGGCGATGATGTTTTTGACAATCCGGGTGAAGCTATGAATAGAGCCAAGCAACTTGGCTTGGAAGACATCCATACTCACAAGGGTAAAAATGGCAAACCGATTTTTATGCCGGGAAAAACCCATGAAGAGTATATGGACGCTGTGCGTGATAAAAGCAAAGCTGAACTGGTTGCTTCGTATGCAGATCACGCAGAAGCAGACAAGCCCGGAAAAGATGATCCTCGCAGAACTCCTGCACCAAAGAAGGATCAGAAGAAAGGCTCTAAGAAGAACAAGCCTGATAGTGCAAAAGATGGTAAAGGTAAAATCACTTTTAGCAAAGAAGTAACGCAACAACTGCAAAATAAAGTTAAGGAACACAACGCCAAGGGCAAAGGCTCTAAAGCTACACTTGGTATGTTGAAAGCAGTGTATCGTCGCGGTGCTGGTGCTTATTCAACTAGTCACGCACCTAAGATGAGCCGACACGGTTGGGCTATCGCTAGAGTCAACGCCTTCTTGACGTTGCTCAGAACTGGAAAGCCATCTAACTCTGCCTACACTACAGATAATGACCTACTACCAAAAGGTCATCCTAAAAAGTCTAAAGCGGAAGAGGCAGAAGCAGGCTTTAAGTATCAAGACCCTAAGACCGGTCAGATTTACGAGTACGAACGAAAAGGCATCTACAAGAAAGACGGTCGCACTCTTATTCCTGCTCGTGCTGCGGAATATCAAGGCCGTAAAGTTCAGCTTGGTAAACCTTTCCGTACTCCAAAGGGTCCAAAGAAGTTTAGCGTTTATGTGAAGAACCCCAAAGGTAATGTTGTCAAAGTCAACTTTGGTGATCCTAACATGAAGATCAAGAAGTCTGACCCCGCTCGTCGCAAGTCGTTCCGAGCTAGGCACAACTGTGATAATCCCGGCCCTCGTCACAAGGCACGATATTGGAGTTGCCGTAAGTGGTAGAAAAGAACTTTTCTAAATGTCAATGTCCGCAGGCGGGGTGGTGCGATCTTCTTAAAAAAGAAATGACCGCCACCCCTCCTAATTGGCAGTGGTGTCAAGGATTAACAGAAGAAGAAAGAAAACAATATCACGACAGTGTGAATGGAAAAACAAGAACACTTAAGCGGGCATCATCAGAGATGATGGTTGATCTAATAAACTTCGTCGATGATATTCCTACCCCAACAAGCGATTACGCAGTTTGCGTAATTCCAGCTAATCAATCCGCTATGGATCTCTTGGACATAACAAGAGAAACAATTAAAACTTATGCTGAAAAATGCGGTGCGGATTACATCGAACTGACTGGCGACCAGCATCCAGAATGGCCGATGGCTAACAAATATAGGTTGTATAATGTAACTTCTGTCTATGAAAAGACATTGTATTTAGATTGCGATGTCGTAGTAAAAGAAGATGCAGAAAATATATTTGATTGCACTCCTGATGATAAAATTTCATTATGCGATGACTTCAAATCATTTGCACAATGGAATGATACATATTGGATTCAAAAAGAACAAGAACTCTTAATACATAAGATCTTTAAAAATTCCCATAAAATGGTTGTGAATGGAAAATTTACATCTAATTTTGAACCAAATGCTGGAGTGATGGTAATACCGAATTCTTGCTCAAAACTTTATTGCCAACCAGAGGTTGTTTATCCGAAACAGTGGTGTTTTGATCAACATTGGCTCGCACTTAATGTTGATAAAGATAAGTTTGAAATCCTCGACGATAAGTGGAATTGCAGAACAGCCGGTCCCACTAACTCAAAACCAAAGTCTCCTGTACCACATGAATTTTGGGAAACAATTGGTGATGCTAACTTTGTTCATGTAAATGGATTGCAAAAGATATTGGATTTAAGAAAAGGGTTACTCAAAAGGTTTGCTAATGGAAATTTTAAGAAAATTGCAAACGAAATTTACCCAGTAAAATTTATATCTAATGAAGAATTAGTAAGAGACTCCATCAAAATGTTGGATCAAATTCCTCCGGTAGCTGGAGTAGTTGGTATTCCAAGGTCTGGTATGACGCCCGCCACAACTATAGCCACAGTGCTTTCCCTCCCACTATATGGTATTTCTGATGGAAAAATTGTAAAACTGAATAGCCTCTCGAAAAATGGTGGTGCTAGAATGTCTGAACAGAAAGAAAACATTGATCTTCCATTTCTTGTTATAGACGATACGTCATTCTCTGGTGGAGCTATGATTAGAACAAGGAATAACCTAGAACAAAATTACCCAGAAAAAAAATTCATTTATACGTCTGTGTATCATGAACCGTCTTTAGAGTTTAAAAAGTACAACGATACATTACCTATTTTAGACGCATGGAATATAGAGCTTCCGTTTCCTCATATCTTACAATGGAACCTATTCAACACCTATCAAACTGAGCACACAATGTTCGATATGGATGGTGTGTTTAATGCTGATTGCACTGTAGAAATAGATGCGAATGAAGAAATGTATATTGATTGGATGCTGAGTGTTAAACCGATAAAACATAGACTTCCATTATCTCATCCTGCTGATGCAATATGCACAGGTAGACCAGAGAAATACAGAAAACAAACAGAATATTGGTTAAAATTACATGGTATAAAATATAACGATCTTCACATGTGGCCGGGAACAAAAGAGGAGAGAGATGCGGGAGGATTACACTCAAAGAATGTTGCCGCATTTAAATCTGAAAAGTTTAATGAATCTCAATCTATTATCTTTGTAGAAAGCTGTGATATACAATCTAAATTCATAGCAAAAAACAAGAACAAAGGAAAGTATGTGGTTTCCATTAACAGAGAAAGTGTTTACTGATGATTTTAGGAGGATATTATGAAGGTTATCATTCCAGCAAAGTGTAACAGTTCTAGGACTTTAAATAAGAACTGGCGTGAATTTGTGGATGGAAAATGTTTAGTTGAAATTAAGATTGGGCAATTGATTGAAGCTGGTGTCGATGCGGCAGACATCAATGTTTTTTGTGAACAAGAATCCAAAAGAAGTAAAGTGGAGCGACTGGGGGCAAAGTTTGTTCTTAGGGATGCCGCAAACACAAAAGACGATATGCACTGGTCGGATGTTATCACAACACTCGTCTCATCCGTAGATGCCGAAGACGATGAATCAATCGCTTGGGTACAAGCCACTACGCCATTGTTTGGCCCAGACGAATATCAGAAAATATTTGAGTATTGGAGACAGATTCAAAGTCGAGAAGGTGCGTTCTCTACTAAATGGAACCAGTACGACTCTATTATAACTGTGCGTCCCATACAACATTTCATCTTAAACGACAAGGGTCGCCCAGTAAATTATAACTTTGGACGGTGGCATGAGTGGAGTCAAGACCTAGAAACTTGGTACACATTGGAGCAGGCTATCCACATTATGCTTAAAAAAGACTACTTAAAACATAATTATTATATTGGTAGTAAACCCTACCTTTATGGCAGTCATCCAGACGATCTAATGGTGCGATCAATTGACATTGACGAGCCTTGGCAATTTGAAGATGCACAGAGGCTTTTTCGACAAATTTTCAAAAAAGACATTGGAAAATAGTCGATATAAGACTATAATATGGTAAAGCGGTTCAGAATCGTTTAGTAATATTGAATTTTAACATTGAGAGGATAAACCATGAAGTGGTTTCCGCTACTGAACTACACCCACTATTCACTACAATATGGCTTTTCCAAGCCAAGCGATCTTGCTAAGAAGTGCAAGCAGAATTCTTATCCCGCCTGCGGCATCGCTGACTATAAGACTATTAGCGGTGCCATATCTTTTTACAAAGCCTGCATGGACAATGATATCAAACCGATCATTGGTTGTTCTTTCGATGGCTTTGCTCTTTTTGCCAAAAACCATGCGGGATGGCTGAACCTCATTGAGATTGTATCTACAATTGATGCAGATGGTAATGAGGATCGCAGCACTATGGTTCGCCTCGCACGACAGGGCAACCTTATCTGCATTGCCAACTCTGAGGCTCTGTCTCCCGTTACAGGTGATGATTTCTATATCTGGTCTGAGGCTTTTAATAAGAGTCACTATGCAACTAAAGATCAAGCAGAACTGCATAGAATTGTACTTTGTGGTAAACTCAAGACTACACTTAGTAAGGTTAAGAAAAACGGACTATCAGAAGCAGATGATCAGTACGGAGTATTCTTTGAGTCAGACGACTTCTACATTAAAGATAAACTAGAGTCATCCAAGCTGGTTATAGACGACCCACGAATGGAAGACTTTAAGGAAATATTTAATAAGTGTGATAATTATAACATCCTGAGCAAGCCAATGTTGCCAGTCTTTGAGACTCCGAACGGACAGTCAGAGAAGGATTACTTGCGGGAACTGGCAAGAAATGGCTGGAAAAAACTTCTTGGTGATAAAGTCACCGGCCAAGAGGAACGTCAGGTATACGGTGACCGTTTTAGAAAAGAGTTTGAGGTTTTTGAAAAGGCAAATCTATTTGGGTATTTCCTCATCGTTTGGGACATTTTAAATTGGTGTCGCGAACAAGGGTGGATGGTTGGACCCGGACGAGGTTCTGCTGCTGGATGCCTTATCTCCTATCTAATTGGTATCACACAGATTGACCCTATCGAGTTTGATCTACTGTTTGAGCGTTTCTACAATGAGGGTCGTAATACAGATGACCATATATCTCTTCCTGATATTGATATGGACGTTCCCGGAAATAAGCGTGATGAAATTGTAGCCAGACTAAAAGAAACATACGGTGCTGACAACGTTAGTCAGATGCTCACGTTTGGTAGACTGCAAGGGCGAAGTGCGATGAAAGAAGTTCTTCGTGTGAATGATGCTTGTGGTTTTGCTGAAATGAATGAGATTACAAAGTACATTCCAGACGAAGCTGCTATCTCTGACCAACTATCGCAGATGGACGAAGAAGATCGTTCTATCATTCGCTGGACACTACAGAATCGTGCAGACGATTTGATGGACTACTGTCATATCGACGAGGAGGGTAGATTACAGGGAGATTTTGCAGAATACTTTCAGCAGGCTATTGATATTGAAGGTACATTTAAGACACAGGGAAAACACGCTGCTGGCGTTGTCATCTCTGCCGAACCACTATACAGAGTTTGCCCTATGGTGAATCAGAAGAGTGGCGGTGAGAAGATTGCGGGATTGGAAATGAACGACCTAGAAGCATTAGGTCACGTTAAGTTTGACCTTCTTGGGTTGAACTTATTGGACAAATTGATGTTTATCAAGGAGCTAATTAATGAATAGAGATATTATTGTATTTGACTTTGAGACTGGTGGGCGTAATCCCCACAAGTGTCAACCTACACAGATTGCTGCTATCGCACTTGACGGTAGGAACTTTAGACTCAAGGGACAATTCAATAGTCTCATGCGTCCCATTATCGACGACGAGAAAGCAATCAAAGCTGGCGTTGACCCGCTAGAAGAAGGTGCTTTGAAAGTAACCGGTCAGACCAGAGAGAAACTTGCCAAGGCACCACTTCCAAAAGGTGTGTGGAAAAAGTTCTGTGCGTTTGTAGACAAATATAATTGGAAAGGTACATCGTTCTTCGCACCCATTCCATGTGGATTTAATATCCTTGGTTATGATATGCACATCGTAAATAGACTGTGTAAAGAATACGGACCATACGACGACAAACGTCAGTGCCAAAAACTCTTTCACCAAATTTATAAAATTGACGTAATGGATGATGTGTGGCTGTGGACAGAAGGAGATCCAAATGTTAAGTCTATTAGTATGGATAGCTTACGAGAAAGAATGGGACTGTCCAGTGAAAACGCTCACGACGCTCTCCAAGACGTTAAGGACACTGCAAACATCTGGATCAAACTGCAAAAGTCCAGACGAGCAGTCTACCGGAACATGAAGTTTGAAAAAGCGTTCGCGGACGGAAAACTATTCGTATGAGTGACAGTGAATTAGAAGAAATTAAAAGGTATATTTTGTCTATACCAAAGTTTGATTTAAAGGTTGCGAAGGCAGCATTTGATGCGATAGACTTTACATTGGATACGAAGCGTACAGGGTTCACTGACATGAAGGAACTCACCAAAACAGAGAAGTCTATTATTGGAATTAAGTTTGAGAGATACTTAGTTCTTGAAGCTAAACTTGCAGATGGCGACGACCTTGATTGTAGCCATAAAGGAATTGACTTTGACATTAAGTTTACAGCATTGAAAAATCCTCAATGGTATATTCCGCCTGAGTGCTATCGCATTGATGGGATCTGCTTACTGACAAAGGTTAAGGACGCAAACGAGGTCAGCTATGGACTTTTAAGAACAACAGCAGATAATCTAACCAAAGGAATGAATAGGGACAAAAAGCTGAGTGTGTCAAAACACGGCAAAAGCAAAATTGATTGGTTGGGTTCAGCAAAAAGAAATCAAGTTACCCCGTTTTGGAAAAGAATATTTATTTAGGAGATTATTATGTTTAGAGAAGTAGAAAATAAAGGTCGGTACAAGACCGCACAGGGTTACTACTGGCACATTCGAGACAAGGAGATTGACTACTTGTTTACTGACAGTGCATTGCAAGAAGCAAAGAAGCGTGCAGATAAAAACCCAGAAGACATTCCAGAAGAAATAGCCGTTCCATATGATGGTTATTTAACCGGCCTTGCTACTGGACTTATTGTTGGATTTGTTGTTACAGCGGCTTCTTATTTTGCTTTGAAGTATTTTATTGGAATTTAAATGATTGACAGAAATGACCCAAAGGCTTGGACCTTGTACAAAGATGGATTGACCAAAGGACTATTCCAGCTTGAGAGTAACCTTGGTCGTGCATGGTCCAAAAGAGTTGCACCGGAAAACCTTGAGGAACTAGCGGCATTGATCGCTATCATCAGGCCCGGAACGTTGAAGGCGGTTAGCGAGGGCAAGTCTATGACTCAGCACTTTGTAGACCGTAAACATAAAAGAGAGGATGTTGTCTATCTTGATCCTAGTCTAGAAGAAATTCTAAAGACTACGCATGGTGTGCTTGTATACCAAGAACAGGCTATGCTCATCGCGGTCAAAGCTGCGGGATTCAATGAGATGGAGGCAGACAATCTTCGTAAAGCTATTGGTAAAAAGAAAGCGTCTCTCATGGCTGAGATTCGTGGACAATTCATCGAAGGCTGTGAAAAGATTGGACTTGTAGATGAAGACACTGCAAACCAGATTTTTGACTGGATTGAAAAGTCGTCTCGTTATTCTTTCAACAAGTCTCATGCCGTTGCCTACGCACTCGACTCGTACTGGTCTGCGTACTACAAGGCGAACTATACAAAAGAGTTCTTCTTGTCCTACCTGTACTATGCGAATGAAAAGCAAGATCCTCATCAGGAAATCTATGAGCTAGTAAACGAAGCTAAACTATTCAATATACTAGTAAAGACTCCTAAACTAAACAGGTTCTCTGAGAAGTTTGCCATTTTTGGTGATGACATTCAGTTTGGAGTTCGTGACGTTAAAGGTCTTACTGGTGTCACTGGCGAGAAAGTCTTGAAGGCTATTGGTGATGTTACAGAAGAATTGGGCAAACCTGCTGATGAGTTTACTTGGATGGATGTGCTTATCTACATCGCCCCCAAGATTACGTCTACGGCTTTCAAGGCACTTGCTGGTATTGGATTCTTCTCAACAAAGAAAACTGGTGTCACTAGAAATCAAGCATTGTACGAGTATCTCATCTGGCGTGAGCTAACAAAGGCAGAGGTAAAGTGGGTAACAGAGAACTACTCTAAAAAGAAGTGGTCAAAACTACAGGATTGTTTCAGAGATCTGTCTCCTACCAAGAAAATGGGTGGTGGATGTAGCAACGCCAATCGTAGTCAGATTGTGTACGGTGAGATTGATATGCTAAAAAATCCACCATATGATATGTCTGACGAGCCACAGTGGGTTATCGCAGAAGAGGTTAAACTCTTGGGTTGCCCAGTGTCATATCAGTATACAGATGCTATCGACGCATCAATTGCTAATACTACATGTCAAGAAGTAGCCAATGGTAAGTTTGGTAAGGATATTTGCATTGTAGCGAATGTTCAACGTGTAGCTAATCATAAGATCAACAAGAAGGATAGCAAGCAAAAAGGGCGGATCATGTCGTTCCTCACAATTGAAGATGCCACTTGCTCCCTAGACAATGTAATCATTTTCCCAGACGCAAGAGACAAATACCAGTTTGTTCTTTACGAAGGTGCCAATCTCATGCTTTGCGGAGATATTGAAAAGGATAATTCATTTATTGTTGAGAAAATTCACGAAATTTAGTTGTGAAAAACCGACTAGCGGACTATAATAAGGAGTACATATGAACCATTGTATTTTTACAGGGTATCTATTGTTTGACCCAGATATAGGTTATGAAAAAAACCCATCAGTTTGCGTTTTTAAGCTGGTGACATACGAGTACACAAGAAACAAGCGTGGTGATAAGAAGCGTTATCCAACGACTGTGACCTTCCAAGCCTTTGATAGTGGTGCAGACGCAATCGCTAAACTAGGAAAGAAGGGCATGAAAATGACCGTACACGCCTCTGCCAGAAACGGTGTCATGAAAACCGACTCCGTGGACGATATTATTTTTAGAGTTAATCAATTCGACTTTGGATGCTTGGACAAGGAATAAAATGAGAAAGAAACGAATTCTGTTCTGTAGCGAAGCTACCTTCCTGAACACTGGATACGCTACCTACACTCGTGAGATTTTGAATTACTTGCACTCTACTGGAAAGTATGAGCTTGCTGAAATGGCATCTTACGGTCAAAGAAACGACCCTCGTGCCGCAAATATTCCTTGGAAGTTTTATGGTGTTCAGCCAAATACAGATTGCGAACCGAAAGCGAGTCAAGAAGAACTTCAGGCGTTTGGAGCATCTGCTACAAATCAATTTGGAGAGTGGATATTTGAACATGTTTGTTTGGATTTTTTGCCTGATATCGTATGCGACATTCGAGACTTTTGGATGCTTGACTTTGCAGAAAGAAGCCCTTTCCGACCTTATTTCAATTGGGTAATTATGCCAACGGTCGATGCTAGACCGCAAGCACGACAGTGGGTTTCAACATATGCTGGTGCTGATGCTTGTCTGACATATTCTGATTGGGCCGGAACTGTACTTGCAGATCAATCTGGTGGTAAAATTAAGTATCATGGATCTTCACCGCCTTCTGCCCATCCAGCATATCATCCCATTGAAGACAAGAAAGCACACAAGCTATCTATGGGGATTGACCCAGAGTATAAAATCCTTGGAACTGTTATGCGTAATCAACGACGTAAACTATATCCAGATTTGTTTGAAGCATTTAGGAAATTTTTGGATAAGTCAGAAAGCAAGAAGTATTATCTTTATTGTCATACTTCTTATCCTGATCTTGGTTGGGACATCCCAGAGTTGATCTTGCAAAACAACTTGTCTTCACATGTTTTGTTCACCTATATCTGCCCTGAGACAAAGAAGCCATTCCCATCCTTGTTTAAGGGTGCTGTAACACAGTCTCCATATACTGGAAAATGGGGCTCTACTCTATCAAATGTGAAGAATGGTGCGTCTTACGAGGATCTGTCTCGAATCCAGAACCTGTTTGATCTTTACATTCAATATGCTAACTCTGAAGGTTTTGGTTTGCCCTATGTAGAAGCTGCCGCCTGTGGTGTTCCAGTGTGCGGAACTGACTACTCTGCTATGGAGAGTGAGATTCGTAAACTGCAAGGGCATCCCATTAAACCGGCTGCACTTTATAAAGAGTTAGAGACTGGTTGTCTTCGTGCTGTCCCAGATAATGATGCGGCAGCGGAATATTTCCTTCACTTCTTTCAAAATAAAACCGAAGAAGAACGTGTCGCAGAAGGTAAGCGAACAAGGAAGAACTTTGAAAAGCACTTCCAGTGGCACCTTAGTGGAAACAAGTGGGAGCAAATCTTTGACGCTACTCCTATTAGACCTATTGAGCAAACTTGGGCTTCGCCTCCACGAGTTCTAGAACCCGCAGATAAGATTCCAGATGACCAATTGCAGAATGTAAGTCCAACTATGCAGGCTCAGTACCTTATCGGAAATGTTCTGAGAGACCCATCAAGGGCGGGAACATTTTTTGAATCTAGAATGATTAGAGACTTAACTTACAAATCGTCTACGGGATCAACTGGCGGTATGTACTTTAATGAATCTAGTCAGGCATTTGATGGTACAAATCAGAGACAGGGTTTTGATTTCCATATTGCTTATGATTCTATGGTAGCACAAAGACATAGAATCAATACTTGGGAACAGAAACGAATCGAGGTGTTAAAAAGTAAAGGGGTTATTAAATGAAAACAATCGTAGTAACAGGATGTGCGGGACTATTAGGTTCACACTTTAGCCGACATCTTCTGAGTAAAGGTTATAAAGTTATTGGGATTGATGACCTTAGCGGTGGATACTCAGACTATCTTCCACAAGCAACTCCAGAACAATTTGAATTCTGGCCCTTGGACTTGAGTGACGGTGAATGGGCACCAAGATCACTAGAGCATATTTTCATCGACCCTAGCCGTGATATTGTGGCATGTTACCATTTTGCCGCCTATGCAGCAGAAGGATTATCGCCCTTTATTCGTCATTTCAATTATACAAATAATGTTTTAGGAAGCGTGAATGTTATCAATCAGTGCATCAATCACAATGTGAAGTTAATCTTCACTAGTAGTATGGCTGTATACGGAAATCACCACCCACCATTTTTTGAGGCTATGGGGCCAGCCCCTATTGATCCCTATGGAATTGCAAAGTATGCCATTGAACAAGATATCAGAGTGGCTCGTGAGCAACATGGATTACGCTATAATATTATTCGTCCACATAATGTTGTTGGTATTTATCAGAATATCTGGGACAAGTACCGCAACGTTGCAGGCATTTTTATTCGTCGCGTCCTCGCTGGTGAGCCAATGCTCATCTACGGAGACGGTGAACAGACTCGTGCGTTCTCTGATATCAAGTATTACATGAAGCCTTTTGAGCAACTTATTGACGGTCACGATGACGAGCTTTTCAATATTGGTGCAGACAAGGCATACACAATCAATGAACTTGCAGATACAGTTCAACGTGTAGCTTGGAAGAATGGCTTTGAAGCAGAAAAGAAGCATGTAGAGGGTCGTCACGAAGCTAAACACGCTTTTTGTGACCACACCAAAGCAAAAGAAATGCTGAACTTTAGTGACGATACCAATCTAGAAGAGACGGTTGATGAAATGTTTAAATGGGCTATGCATCAACCACAGCGAGAGCAAAAGAAAATGGAATACGAAGTTGAGAAAGGAATATATGACTACTGGAAGTAATGCATACATTCTGCTCTCTGGTCCTCATCTTAACGAGGTGGACCTAACAAAGATTAAAAATAGCATAGTAATCTCTTGTTCTAGGACTATATTAGCTTTAAATAAAATAGATAATAGTAATGATATCTATTACGCCTGTGGTGATTTAAGTACAGTCAATGATGTTTTACCTTGGGTCCAGCAACTTCCAGATGAAAAGGTTTACCTAGCTACAGCTACCGACATCACTAACTTTCATGGTTATAAAGTTCGCGCGATGCCCAAGAGACTCAAAGATATTAGTGAAATTTCTATGGATATGATAGATCAAGATGTAATGCCTTGGAGTTATGGAACGGTCAACGATGTAGCTTTTCCTCTTTGTATGAAATTAAGAGTTAAAAATGCATTTCTTATTGGTTGCAATCATGACAATCAGGGGCAATTTTTTAACAGTAAATTTAAATCAATTGGTGACGATATCATTGATGGTGTCAGAGATGCTATGAGCTTTACATTTAAACTATATAAAGAGTTTTTTGAATCGAATGGTATGAAGATTTATAATACATGCATGGATACTAAAGAAACAGTTTTTGACAAAATGGAATTTGAAGAAAGTTTAGAGGTTCAATGAAATTACAATTACCAGATGTAACAGTTTTTAGCTTTTGCTGGGGAACAGAGCATGTAGAAAAATCTCTTAAAGCCATGCTGATTGCGATGGATCAGGTAGATTTCAAGAGGCATGTCTTAATTACCGATAGTAGTAAAACAGATTTGTCGTTATTCGGTCAAGTCATTGATAGGCACAAGATCGAAGTGTGTGATATGAGTGTCGATCTCAATGACAACATGTCGAATGATGATAAGAATCGAGTAGGTTTTAATCAGTCTTTTATTCAACAGACAAATAAGTATATTTTTGACGATTTCTGTTTGAATATTCAGCATGATTCAACTATAATAGATATAGAAAAGTGGGACAACCGCTTCATGCATTATGACTATATCGGTGCTCCTTGGCCGATGCATATCATTCAAGCGAGCGATATGGTTGCTGGACGCATAGAAGAAATCCCGAACGTTGTTGGCAACGGAGGGTTTTCTTTGAGAACACGAGCGTTTGTAGAGGAATCAGCAAAACTAGGATGGGAACACAAAAACGAAGACCTCAATATTTGTGTTTTCAATTATGACACTATGACCTCCGCAGGAATTAAGTTTGCACCACCAGAACTAGCAGCACAATTTTCTAAAGAACACCCAACACCTTTCGGCAACTTTAATAGAAATATGCTGTTTAGCTACAACTCTTTTGGTTTTCACGGCGAGTTTAATTCAGCGGGTATGGAATTTATTAAAGACTACGATTTAAAAGGAATGGTATGAAAGTTTTAGATACGAGAGATGAATATCTAGACTACATCAAAACAATGCTTCCAGAAAACCCGAAAGTTCTGGAGATTGGTGTAGAGCATGGGCATTTTTCAGAGAAGATTATGAAAATTCTGGAACCATCAGAACTTCACCTGTTAGACCCTTGGGAGTGGAATCCCAACAATGGACTGGTCTATCAAGAAGGTCATATGAGAAATGTACCTACTGCTCATAGTAATGTGAACATGCAGATTGTGCTAGAGAGAAAGTACGAAAAAGAAATCGCAGAAGGTAGAGTTCATATCCACAGAGGATACTCTCACGAACTAGTCGATGAATTTGGACCAGCATACTTTGACTTTGTTTATTTAGATGGTTGTCATTTGTATAAGTCTGTAAAGAAAGACATTGAGTGCTATGCAAGGAAGGTACAACCCGAAGGTGTTTTGGGTGGTCACGATTACATCAGTCAGGAAACGTTTTTTGTTCAAGAAGGAGTTACCTATACCAATCAACTTGGATACGGAATTAAACAGGCCGTAGACGAATATTTAGAGGCCACTCCGGTAGTTGAGATGTGTGCCTTAGTTAGCAGCGATATGCCATTTCCTGATTGGGCAATTAGGAGGAGAAAATAATGAAAGTTTTATACATTGGATATTACAAAGAACATAGCGATTGGGGTCAAACTGCTAGGAATAACATTTTAGCCCTAGATTCTGCTGGCGTAGATGTTGCATGTCGGTCAGTTGTGTTTGGAATTGACCATACACCAGAAGAAATGAGAAGGTTTGAAGCAAAAGGCATTGAAGATTGCGATGTCTGTATACAGCACGTATTTCCAGACCATATGCTTCCATCGTCTAAATTCAAGAAAAACATCGCTATTTTAGCAAATGAATTTGTTGAAGCTAAACACTCTACTATTATAGAAAAGCTAGATCGTTTCGATCAGGTTTGGGTTCCAAGCTCATGGGCCGAAATTGCTTTTAAGGATACGCCCATTAAAGATAAGGTTAAACGAGTCCCATATGCATTTAACAAGGATAACTACAAAGTCACTACTACTCCAGTAGATGGAGGATTTGAGACAAGAGATAAGTTTAGATTCTACACTATTATCAACAATGAGGGTAATGGAGTAGAGAGAGTATTGAGATGTTTCCATTCCGAGTTTAATGACACAGACAATGCTGTACTTTTGTTGGGTGTAGACGAATCATGCAACAAGCAACTTATCGACGAAAAGATTGAAAAAGTAAAAACAGACTTGGGTCTCCACCCGCGAGCATCCGATTACAGGAAAGATATATTCGTTCCAAGACTAAGCGGTTCTCATGAGCCACTTCATGTTTTTGCAGATTGCTATGTTAGCTGTGAAACCCAAAGATGCTTGAATCTAGAGGAATTTCACGCCTTCGCTTTTGGTAACACGCCAATTGTACCAGAGGGAACAGATGCAGAGGTATACTTTGATGATTGCGGTATACCATCTATCTATCAAACAAATACAAACCGATCAAAAATGTGGCCGGATTTGAATAATGGTAAAGACTATGTTATCATACCTTGCGAAAAAGAAATGAAAGAGGCGATGAGAAAATTATACAATGCTTGGTCAGAAAACCCAGTCATTTATGGTGTAAATAGAAAAAGAGAGGCATTTGAACGATTGGAAGTATTTTCGCTAGAAAATGTAGGAAATAATATGAAGGAGAATCTAAATGTTTAAAGTTCACTCTTTGATTCAAAAAGTGCAAAGACCAAAAGACAAGCCTTACAATATCTTAACGTTCAATACTCATGAGCGTTACCAGACTCAAGTCGCAAAAACTGGTCATAATTTTTACGCATTTAATTTTGATGGTGGGAAAGATTGGATTACCGAACATGCACCCATGCCAAGTAATTACTATCAACTTCCAAAAAATGCTATTTTTCCGGGTATCACCTTTGACTTTATTTTTGTCAATAGTAAGTTCGGACAATATCAAACTGCTGCACAGATCAACTCTTCTTTGCAGTTGCCAGTATTGTGCTTGGAGCATACGCTACCGCATCTAAATTGGCCTGCGGAACACCTTCTACAGTTCCAGAAAATGCGTGGCGATTTCAACGTATTCATTACAGAATATTCTAAAGGTAAATGGGGCATCCCCGGTGAGGTGATTTACCACTCTATTGATGCGGAGTTATTTAAACCGTCTGACGTTGAACGTAAACCTCAAGTCCTAACCGTTGCTCATGACTTTGTTAATCGTGACTATGCTTTAAACTTCAATGGTTGGAATAGGATTACAGATGGAATGAATAGAGTTGTAGTTGGGGAAACAGAAGGGTTATCCAAAGCAGCAGCATCGGTAGATGAATTGGTCAGGAAATATCAAGAGTCTTTGGTTTATATTAATCCAAGCACTCTCAGTCCTGTTCCTACGTCCATGTTAGAGGCCATGTCGTGCGGCTGTGCGGTCGTTTCTACAAATACGTGTGATATTCCAAATATTATTAAACACGGCGAGAACGGTTTCCTGAGCAACGATGAAGGCGAATTGAGAGGCTATATTGAAAAACTATTAGCTGATCCAGAACTTGCAAAGAAAATGGGCGAATCTGCCAGACAAACTATTCTAGAAAAATTCTCAGAAGATAGGTTTATTAATGAGTGGAACACTATTTTTGACAAAACATATGGAGTAATTAGATGAAACTACAAATTATCAGACCAGAGCAAGACACGATTGGTGGATACGATATAGTACAAATTACACAGCCTAATTCGCTTGAGTTGTCCCATGTTGTAGACAATTCTTGTGAATCTATTCTAGCGGCAGATTTAATGGATTCTTTCAGTTCTAATGCTGTGCAACAAGTTTGTCAAGCCCTAATATCTAAACTTAGGCTTGGCGGTGAGGTCTCTATTGGTGGAACAGACGTTAGATTTTTCTCTAAATTTCTGGTGAACGGTCTTCTTGATGTAGAGAGTGCGTGTCAAATTATTACCGCTGCATATTCCATGTCTACTTCTGATATGGTTGTAGAGGCACTGAAAAATCTAGGTTTAGAAATTCTCACTGTGCATATGGATGGACTACACTATGAAGTCAAAGCAGTGAGGAAATAATGGATTGTAGTAAGTGTATATTTAACATTATGGACGATGGACCGTCTATGAGTGGTGGTCAAGTTGGATGTAAAGCAGGTAGACTACAAAAGTTCATTGATAAGGGTAGAGCGATAAGAGAGTTTGGATCTACCTCATATGAATTGACCCAGTTTTGCAACATGTACAGAGAAGAGGATTGCGATATTAAAGAACAGAGATACAATATAATGCCTCTATTTGGAATTGTTGTATCTCTTAAACCTGAAGATACTCTTGAAGAAGTTGACGAACTATGTAGGCATCTTGAGTCTCTGAAATATCCAAAGGAAAAGCTGAAGATCATAATTTCAGCACCTAGCGGTCTAAAATATGCAGATAGTCTATTGCATAGCTTTAGGGTGCTAAAGGAAAATTTCATCGCAGCAGAGTTAGTTCTACATTTGCATAACGAAGGAAATGCAAGAGACAATGAAACGTTTAAGAAATTGCTAAAAGCTACCTATTTCGTAAAAATGAGCGTGAAAGACAGGTTTAGCCTAGAAGTTTTTGAAACAGTAGATAATCTAATCAATGAAGAAATGAAGCATGTATGTTTCATAGAAAATAATTCAGTATATATCGTGCTAAAGAGTGTCATTCAGCAAATATATTACAATTACGAAAGCTACGAAAACGCTGTGGAGGGCTTGAAAACAATCTCTGTGGGGCAAGATAAATATGAAAAAATCTAATCGCTTCATAACAAACGCTAAATCTAATAATTCTGGAGGACATAGGGATGAAAAAATAACTGTAATACTCCTAGCTGAAAATTATGGCTACAGAATGAAATCTTACGGTCCCATCTCTTTGATAGAATTTGAAGGTAAAACGTTACTAGAAAGACAGGTAGAAGCGATTAGGTCTGTTTTCTTGGATTCTGAAATAATTTTATGTTCTGGATTTGAAACAAATAAAGTTTACCACTTTGTAAATTCTAAATTCCCAAGCAGTTATAACATTAGGATAGTAGAGAACCAAGTTTATTATCACTCTAATTGCTGTGAAGGTCTAAGACTATGTATGAACAATACAACCAACAATAAGATACTTGTGTGTGGCGGTGGAGTGGTTCTAACCCCAAGTTTCTTAAAGAGTTTAAATCTTAGAAAACCGTCAATACTGACTCAAGGAGGTAAAAGAGAGGATACATTTGAAATAGGAGTAATACCAAACGATTCAAGATTAGAAACGATGTCTCTCGCAATTAAAGATAATGTATGGACCGAACTATTATACTTGACAGGAGAGCCACTAGTAAAATCTTTTTATAATTTAATATCCAAAGCAGAACTTAAAAACAAATTTCTGTTTGAGGCTATAAACTCATGGAAGGGCAGAAGGCAACTGAGTATTTTTGAAAACGATTCTGACCCAATATTTAAAATTGATAACATAAAAACTCTCAAAAGGATAAACAATGAAAATTTTGTTCCATAATTACTCAAATTCAACCTCTACAGAACCTCTATACCTTCATAACGCATTGCAAAAATGCGGAGTAGAGAGCTTTATTTGGGCCGATCCCAATATGAGTGCTTACGATGTTTTTGACACTACAAAGCCGGATGTATTTGTAACACACTTTAAAACATTTAGTCAAGACATTTTTCAATACATGCAGCAGAATAGTGGCTGCTCTCTGGTGTTGAATGTGACTGGTGCATCTCAGTCACAAATTGAATCTATTGAGAAAGAGTTAGAGAAGGCGGGCATCAAGGTAGCTTTCTTGTTTACAAATAGTTTTGAAAATAAACTAAAAACAAAACTCAAGCTGCACAATCTTTACCCTGCGGCAGACCTGTTTAACCTTCCACCGCAACAGAATGTTAAGTCTGTTTTGCCAGAAGCCGTAGTTTCTGATAAATTTGACGAAAATGTTGAGAATTATATTGGTGAAAAGGACGTTTTTAACCTATTATATATTACAGAGGGAGACAAAGACAGCAACTTCGACATAAGGGTAAATGTCAGAAACCTTTCCCAGCTTTACAAGGTGTATGACAAGATGTGTTTAGTTGGAGGCAATGATTTGTGTTGCTCTCAGTTGTTCTTTGATATGGCAATGTATTGTAACAATCCAGTCATCAGAAGTTCGGACCAAGAAGGGTTCAATAAGTTTTTGGAAAATGTATTCCAAGAAACAGGTAAACATGAAAACAACTTGTTGGGCGAAATTAGAAATCAAATCAAAGATAGGCACACGCCATTTCATAGAGCTTGGAGGTTCATGAAATTTTTGGGTGACAAAGATGCAATGTCTAAAATTGACAGCGTAAAAAATCAACTGCCAACACTAATTAAGGATATGTGATGAAACTATTGGTACAATTTCCAACATACGGCAGAGCGGAGAAATTCCTCCGTGTACTCAATAAATACGTCGAAACGATGAGTTCACATCATGACGTATTTTTTAATATTAATTGTGATCTGAATGATTTAACTATGACAAATGCTTACATCCAAGAGAGGATTAAGTTCATCTTGAGGAAGCTGCCAAATGTAGATGGCGTAGTTAATTATGATGAGGATACTAACAAAATTAGTGCAATTAACGATCATGTTGACAAATATGAGTTTGATATCATTATTTGTGCCAGCGACGACATGGTTCCCAAGGCTTGGGGTTGGGACAATGAGATCGCTATTGCTATGATGGAACACTTTCCAGAATTAGATGGGTGTGTTCATTTTAACGATGGGAACACAGATGGGGAACTTATCACTTTTTCTATTCTTGGTAAAGCATTGTATGACCACTTTGGTTATATCTATCACCCAGATTACAAAAGCCTTTATTGCGACAATGAGTTTACGCAAGAGGTAAGACGTATGGGTAAAGAGAAGTATATCAATAAAGTTATTATCTCCCATGAGCATTGGAGTATCGAAGGTTCTGAGAATCATAATCAAGCAGATATCGCTGTTCAAAAAACCCTGCACTACTCTGGGCGAGATCAGCAAGTATTTGAGGAAAGGAAGAGAAGAGGATTTCCAAAGGAGAAGATAACAAATGACTAAAGTCATTGGTTTCTCTCTCTGGGGAGACAATCCGAAGTATACAGTTGGTGCTACCAGAAATGCACAACTAGCACGAAAAATTTATCCGGGGTGGGAGTGTCACTTTTATATTGGTGATGGTGTTCCACAAGATGTTATTGATACCCTATCCCCTGATAACACTGTTATTCTGATGAATGGATCGGGCTGGAACGCTACATTCTGGCGTTTCTTATCTGCTGATAAAGCCGATGTTTTTGTTTCAAGAGATACAGATTCTAGATTAAACCCAAGAGAGAAGGCGGCAGTAGACGAATGGCTTGCTAGTGATAAAGACTTTCACATTATGCGTGACCACCCATATCACCAAACAGAGATCCTTGCGGGAATGTGGGGCTGTAGAAATGGCATCCTTAGTGACATCAAAGATATGGTATTTAACTACGACATGAGAGACTACGATCAGACATATCAGAATGACCAGAACTTTTTAAGAGAGGTGGTCTACCCACTGGTTAAAGATAAAGCAATGGTTCATGATGAATACTTTGAAAAAAAGCCCTTCCCAACAAAAAGACAATTTGTCGGTGATTTTGTTGGTCAAGTATACAATGAGCGTGAGGAAATGCAGTTTTGAAAATTAAAAGAATTTGTGTCTGCCTCAATTCATCACCTTTATATACTGGTATGTGGGATATTTTCTCTGAGGTCTATACTAAGACAACAGAATTTATACCCACTCTATTTTTCTGTGGAACACAAGAAGAGCTAGATAGCGAAGTCAAAAAGGACTATGGCGAAGTAGTTCTGCTTCCAAAGTACCCAGAGGTAATAGTAAATCCACAGTTGGACTGGACCGTTGCTTGGAGTTTGTATTGGGGTGCTGCCCATTATTATCCAGAAGACGTATGTTTGTTTTCAGGTATTGATGATCTTCCAATCTCAACTATTCTATGGGATTCCATGAGAGAGATACCAGATGATAAATATGTAATTCCTTTGGGTAAAAACCCATACAATATACCCTCAGTTGATGGCACAAAGCATATTATCGCAAATGGATACAATTGCGGTAAAGGGAAGACCCTGAAAAAGATCTTCCATATGTCAGACAACTTACAAGAAGAACTCTATAAGTTATGGGGAAATAGGCACATGTTTGCGAGTCAATTTCCATCTAACCATGCAAACCTAAACGGTTGGCAGCGTTGGTGGGGTATGGATGAGGCGTACATGTCTTGTTTTGTACACGACCATCCAGACGTTGTGTTTCTAGAAGACAACTTTGTAAAGGATAAGATTCAAGGCACAAAAATAAATAGGGCAGAGGGTTTTGATTACGATCTAGACAAATTAAATAATAAAGAGTATTCATTCGCTCACATACCAAGACCACTGACGGACGAACGGAATATGGATAAGGTGACTAAACTGTTAAAGGACATGGGAATATGGTAAAATATGATGTAGAAACAATTCTTGGGAGACCAGAATTTTCTTGCCTTTTGAACCAAGCAGGATTTACCAAGAGTTGCTTCGGCAAAGTTTTAATTACCGGTGCCAACGGATCAGTTGGTACGCATCTACGCGAGGTTTTTGATTCGATAGGTGTGGAATATTTAGCCACAGACATTGATGGGAACCTTGAGTATTTAGATATTACTAATTTTGGAGACTGTGTAAGGCATATTAATAATTTTCAGCCAGACTATATTGTAAATATTGCTGGTCTTAAGTATGCAACAAAGTCTGAGCATCAGGCATGGAGAACTGTACAGGTAAACGTAGAGGGTACAAAAAACCTCATTGATGCTGCCCCAAAGGGATGCAAGGTTGTCTTGACCTCTACTTGTAAATCTGCCAATCCAGAAATTGTTTACGGTGCGACTAAATTGATCGCAGAAAGAATGGTCATCAATGCTGGCGGCAGTGTAGCTAGATTCTTCAATGTTATTCAATCTCAAGGAAATGTTTTTGAAATTTGGGACAAAGTGCCGACCAACGAACCAATTAAAGTCGTTGAAGGGTGCAAAAGATATTTTATTAGTACCGACGAAGCAACGGGTCTTATTATTTATGCTATGTTTAATAATGGACGGTTTATTGTAAATACCCCAAACCCAAGACGCATAGAGGATATTGCAGAAGATATTTACCCAAACAGAGAAAAGGTATTAATTCCTAGAAGAAGAGGTGACAGACAATACGAAATCTTCTTATCAACATCTGAGAGAGAAGTTTACGAGGAATGTGATGGTGCCGTTCTGAAAATTATAGGAGACCACGATTTGCGAGGAAACTTTACAGAATGAGCGAAACATTTCGTCACAAAAGAGTTGCGATTGATTTTGATGGAACATTGGTAGAAGAGTCAAATGATATCAACGAAGATTTTGAAAATCATACATTGTTAAAGGCTATGGATGGTGCCAGAGAAAGCACTAGGTTCCTGAAGGATCAAGGTTTTGAAATTTTGATCTTTACATGCCGACCCGACTACCACAGGAAATACATGGAGAAAATACTCAACTGCTGGGACATTTCGTATGACTACATATTATTCTATACAAAGCCAAGGGTTGACTTATACATCGACGACAAAGGTTTGAGGTTTACAGATTGGAACTCTACACAAAACTGGATAAAGGAAAGGTTGTAATGGACTTTGTGAAAATTATGAATGAGAAGGCGAATGAGCCCTCTGATATTAACGAGCATCTACACAAGCTATATGAATATGCTTTGAGGTCCGACTCCGTAGTTGAGCTAGGAACCAGATGGTTGCTTTCTACGTATTCTTTTCTTGCGGCAGAACCATCGAGACTATGGAGTGTAGACATTGAAAGGCCAGAGTCTAATCGTTGGGGAAACAGTGCAAATCATGATTTTGAAAACGTTTTAGAGGCGGCAAACAACCAAGGGATCGACTATAAGTTTATTCTGAGTGATTCAAGAACTGCCGAAATCGACGCTGACGAAGTTGATCTTTTGTTTGTAGACACTCAGCACACTTATGATGTCGTCAAGGCAGAACTCGCCCATTGGGGTCATAAGATTAAGAAGTTCATCATTTTTCACGACACCGTTCTTTATGGTTATGAAGGACATGGCGGTGGAGGAACAAGGGTTCCGGGTCAAGGAATCAATAGGGCAATTAGTGAATTCAGGGCAGAAAATACTAAATGGGTTGAAGCGGAACGGTTCTTCAATAATAACGGTCTTCTTATTTTGAAAAACTCGGAGCAAGTAGTATGAGAATTATGGTATTAGGTGCTGGCGGAAATGCTGGTATTAATTTTTGTAAATCCTTAGATATGGATATGCAAGTCTACAGTTTGGGCGTAGATGTTAGTGCATATGGAATCGCCAAATGTAATACTGATGATGCAGTGCTCTTGGACCCACAATTAGACAACGATACTAAAGTTGCTACAATAAATCGGTTCATTAAAGAGTTCGAGATAGATATGGTACATGCACAGCCAGATCAAGAGGTCAAGTTTCTAATTGAGAACAAAGACGATATTGACGCTAAGATTTTTGACCACTCTATCGTTCAGTGGCATACTTTTTCAAATAAAATGCTGTGTCAGAAGCATTGGGCTACAAAGCTATCACTTGGATTTAAATGTTACTTTCTAAAGAATGTTCTGGAAAATCCCAATTTATTTAGTGAGTTGCAGCAGCACTGTCCAACTGTTTGGTTTAGGGCGTGGCGTGGTGCGGGATCAAAAGCTGCACTACCAATGACAAGCCTAGAACACGCAGAGAATTGGGCAAAATACTGGGTAGACTATAAGGGTTTTTCTATAGATGACTTTATGCTTTGTGAATTTCTTCCGGGTAAAGAGTATGCAGTTCAGACCTTCTGGCTGAATGGCAAACTTATCCATAGTCAGGCAAGAGAGCGAGTAGAGTACATGTTCGGAAACATTATGCCTTCTGGACAAAGCAGTTCACCATCAGTGGCTCGTACCGTGTCAGACAACAAAGTTTATGGAGTAGCACATGAGGCAGTGAGATCTATTGTCGAGAGATTGAATAACATTGAAGAATCTAGCTACACTGCTGTTCCTCACGGTATCTACTGTGTGGACTTAAAAACAAACGGTGTTGGAGAAATCATTCCCACAGAAGTAAATTACGGAAGATTTTTTACAACGAGCGATTTCTTTGCATACCTTGGGGTCAACACGCCATTGGAATACTGTCTCACTACTTTAGATAGTATTGGTTATTATTCTCCAGAGCAAAAAGTCAATTCGCTTGAAGGCGAACAATACTGGATTAGATCAATTGATCGCGAACCTAGATTGGTAAGGAGTGAGGAATTATGCCACAGGTCGTAAGAGACATATTTGAGAACTACGTAAAAGAAACATACTCTGTAGATGATTGTATTGCCGTAAACAGTGGCACATCTGCACTGATCGCAACGTTGTGGTCTATGGATCTAGGGCCAGAAGATGAGGTTATTACAACTCCGTTTACCTACATCGCTACCAGTAATGCTATCTTGATTGCTGGTGGAAAACCCGTGTTCGTAGATATTGATCCAATCAGCTATCTCATTGATCCTGAAAAAATCGAAGCTGCAATTACACCGAATACGAAAGCCATCATGCCAGTACATTTGTATGGTAGGATTTGTGATATGGAGAAGATCAATGCTATTGCCGAAAAACATAACCTAGTTGTAATTGAGGATACTGCTCAGGCTTTCGGTTCTGGCGATGCGGGATTTATGAGCGATGCTGGGTGCTTCTCGTTCTACAAAACCAAAAACATCTCAACGTTTGAGGGTGGGATGATTTGTGTTCCTCCAAACTCTAAGTTAGATGCTGGAAAGATACGATCTATTTGTAATCAAGGGCAGGAAGGTAAGTACAACCATGTAAACATCGGTTTTAATTTTAGATTGGCAGAGCCTTTATGCCTCATGGCATTAGAGCAAATGAAGCTACATATGACTGGTATCAGGGCAGAGATTGGCATTAGAGGACCAAGAGAAGGTCACTATCCAAACGTTGTCTATGAGCAGCCAGCATACATCAATAGGGGTATTACCGGTGACTGTCCGATTGCAGAAAGAATTGCAAAGTCTATCAGAACTGGCGAATTTGAATAAGGATATTGGTAATGAATATCTTAATTATACAAGAAAACGGTCATCATGACCTAAACAGAAATTTTAGAGAGTGCTTTTGTCTCAAGCGTGGTTTTGAGCATCATGGTGCTAAAGTAGATATTTGGGGTAAAGGGCATGATGGTTTCGATACAGAGCCAGTCTGGGAGTCTTATGATCTAATCTTTGCTATTGAGAACTGGGACTGGCTACCAGATGTGACCAAAGTTCGTGTTCCTAAATTTATCTGGGCAATTGACGCACATTGTAAAGGCCCACGAGTCTACGAACAGTATGGATTTGACAAGGTGCTACATGCCTCACCTGCGTTTGCAGAAAAAGACTGCTGGCTTCCAAACTGCTACGACGACACTATTATTTATCCACTAGAAAATTCATGGTACAAAAGTTGCGGAATTGGTTTCTGCGGTAATGTAGTAAACAGAAAGCCGTACATTGATATCATGAAGGCTAACTTCCCACAGTTTAGATTTGACGAATTTGTGATTGGGGCGGATATGGTCGAGGCAGTCAACTCATATCTTGTGCATTGGAACGCTAATATTGGGGTTGACGTAAATTACAGAAACTTTGAAACAATGGGTTGTCAAACAATGCTTTTAACCTCTGAACACCCAGCCTACGACTCGCTTGGGATTAAAGACGGGGTAAACTGTGTTACTTATGGCAATACAATGGAGATGATTAACAAGGCAAGATACGCCCTTGATAATGATAACTATCGAGATGATATTTCTAAAGAAGGATACGAACTAGTAAAGAAACATCATACATACAAAAATAGAGCACAAACAATTTTGGAGATGATATGAGATTAGTCGGGCTTATGCTCGCCTCGAACAATGAGGAAAATGGGCGTTCTTACATGGACATGGTAGCTGCCTGTAAAGAGACATGGATCAGGAACAGGCATCCCAATGTAGAAGTTATTTCTACTTGGGGTAGAACATACCAACCTTACATTACAACAAAAATAAAAGAAGGAGAATGGATACTAACTCAAGAAAATGACCTTTTGATAAATACGGAGGAACATAGGGCGAATCTACTATTCAAAACAATTAAGGGCATGGAATGTGCCCTGTTGAAGCATCCAGATTTGGACTATGTTTTTAGACCAAACTGTGGTAGCTACATCAAAACAGACTTATTGTATGAATTTTTACAGGATAGACCAAGAGAAAAATATTATGGAGGTATGCTTGGCGATCACAATGGTATTCCATTTATTTCTGGTGCATGTATGTTGTTCAGTAGAGATGTTGTAGAATTGATAGTGGAGAACCAAGATAAAATCAATTTAGATGGTTGGAAATTGATGGACGATGTTAGTCTAGCCCAGTATCTTTATTCTGTAGGAATTGAGGGTACAGGGGATGGTCACAGGGTTATGGCTTCTAATGAGCAAGAATTAAAAAACTCTTGGAATAGGCACTGTTACCACCATTATTTCTGTCATACAATCAATCCAGAACTAATTCGTAAGACACACTTATTGTTTAGAGGAGCCGCTAAATGAGAATACTAATAACTGGTGGAACCGGATTTCTAGGGAAAAATATTGTAAATTATTTCAAGTCGGTGAACTTAGCGAATCCGCACTTGACTTACTCTGTTATGCCACTTGGTAGTAATGTCTATGATCTTAGAGATAGCTACGCTTGCAAGAAAGCATTACAACATTATAATCCTGATGTTGTTGTTCATGCTGCTGGTAGTGTTGGTGGTATTCTAGCTAACCGTGAAAATCCCGGCAAGTTTATGTATGACAATCTTGCTATGGGTATGAACATGATTGAGCGTACTCGGCAATACCGAGATGTAAATCAGAACGATATAAAGTTTATTATGCTAGGTACAGTTTGTGCATATCCAAAGCACACACCTACACCATTCTTGGAAAGCTACCTATGGGAAGGTTATCCAGAAGAAACCAACGCACCTTATGGTATCGCTAAAAAGACTTTGATGAAGATGGGCGAGACTTATCATGAACAATATGGGATGAATATTGTTAATCTTATTCCTGTAAACATGTACGGTCCATACGATCATTTTAATCTCACTAGTAGCCATGTAATACCTGCCCTTATTTTGAAGTTTTATAACGCCATTAAAAACGGTGAACAAGAAGTCAAAGTGTGGGGCACTGGCAAAGCATCAAGAGAGTTTTTGTACGCTGAAGATTGTGCAAAAGCTATCCACGCCGCTATTCACAAAGACGTTGGGCCAGAACCAATCAATATTGGGACTGGTAAAGAGATCACAATCCACGACTTAGTGGTTGAGATCGCAGAGCAAATGGGTTATGAAGGAACGATCAAATGGGAAACAGACAAACCCGATGGGCAACCTCGTCGCTGTCTAGACACCCATCAGGCTAATGAGAACTTGGACTTTATAGCTTCAACAGATTTACAAACTGGACTTAAACATACAATTGAATGGTTTTTAAAGGAGAATAAATAATGAATTTAGGATTTTTCGTACCTACTAGTGCTGGCACTCCACAAAATACAAAGATTTACAACTTTCTAAACAAATCAGTTGCAGACCTCACCTCTGCTTCTGTATTTTTCAACGACACTGGTTTTAATCCAGTAGCTCCTAAGTTTGGAATGTTTGACTCTGCTGATATGTGGAGTTTTAACGGCAACCTAATTTGTACCACAATAGATAATTTAAGAAGGGCCGTGTCAACTGTTAATAGTATTAAACTTGCATATCTCTTTAGTTCCAGTGAAGATATAGAAAGAAACTTGTTTGACTTTGTTGGTATAGCACAGACATACAAGGTACTCGTAGATAACCTAGTAGACTACAACACGTTTTATAGACTAACAGGGCACAAACCGGTTCTCGTAGAGGATTGGTCGGTTGATAAATTAAAGGAGATTTTCAATGGCTAGTTTTGAAGATAAAGTTATTAGCTTGTATAATGAGCAAAATAAAAGTACGTATGAGATTGCGAAACAGCTAAACACTTATCCAAATAAGATTAGGCGGACATTAATTAAGCATGGGTATGAGTTGAAGGATAAGAGTGCGGCACAAAAAGCTGCACTAAAATCTGGTCGCAGTTCTCATCCTACTGCCGGTAAAAAAAGAACTGACGCTGAAAAAATCGCAATCAGCCAGAGTCTCGTGAGCTACTGGGAGGAAATGAGTGACAAAGAGAAAGCTCGACGAGTCAAGCAGGCAAAAAATAATTGGCAAAATATGTCTGCAAAACAGAAAGAAGAAATGCGATCCAAGGGTATTGCTGCAATTAGAACTGCCGCAAAAGAAGGTTCTAAAATGGAGCGATGGGTAAAAGATAAACTAGAAGAAGCTGGTTTCTTGGTCAGGATGCATGTTTTAATAATTCCGGCAGAAAATCTGGAAATTGACTTGTATATTCCTGATTTGAAGACTATAATAGAGGTAGACGGGCCAAGTCATTTCTTACCTATCTGGGGAGAGGAAAAGCTCCAGAAACAGGTAAATGCAGACTTGAGAAAGTCAGGTGCCCTTTTGTCTAAAGGATATGCAGTGATCCGTTTGAAGTCACTGGGACAGGAAAGTTTGGCGAAGCGTGAAGAGATGTTATCGTCTGTAGTAGATGAAGTATCTAAGATCTCTAAAAAGTTTCCGCCAAAGAGTAAGCGTTTTATTGAGGTTGAATAATGCATAATGATGATTTGTTTGAGGGCGTTGCTCTTGATACTCCACAAAATGTTGACACTAGTGTAAAGGACGAGATCGTGACAGAAGGACCAAGCCCTACTGATGTAGAATGGAATGACTATGTTTTAGGGTTGTTTGATGAGAAGGAAATGTACGATGGGCGACCATTGTGTGCAGGATTGAGGAGAGTAGCAGAGCTTCTGCTAGGAAGGATTGTTAGTAGTAGACCAACTCAAGTGTTTCCCCCCACAGAGGCAGATTCTATTGGTAGGGCTACTGTTATCTGGGAAGTAGTGTTTGAAGATGGTAGTATATTTAGTGATGTGGCTGATTGCTGGGAAGGCAACACAGACGACACATTTTGTGTGTTTAACACCGCTACAGCAGCAACAAGGGCTGAAGGGCGTGCTTTAAGAAAGGCTCTTAGACTCAAAACTGTAGCCGCTGAAGAGATGACCAAGAAGAATACTGCTAATATTGTACGTAGTATTAGCCAAACTAAAGCGATGGAGAATACAGATGGTGAGTACGATGACTCATCAAGAATGACTGATCCACAGGCTAGATTTATTGATGGTAAGTGTAAACAGTTAAATATAGATGTGGAAGCATTTTTCCGGGAGGTATTCGAGACAAATGTAAAGCGTAAAGTGACAAAGAGTCAGGCCAGCGATGCTATTCAGTTGTTGGGCGGTGATTATCAGAAAGACAAAAGTCTAGTTACTAATTTCATGGGTTATAAGTCCGATTGGAGAGACTAAATAATGAAAGTAAACTACCAAACTAAAAATGGTCGTCTAAGCGTTCAGCTTGAGGGCGACTCTCAAAAAGAAATTTTCGAGCAAATTTCGCGGTTCCAAGAGGTATTTGAGGAAACTGCGTGCGGTAAATGTGGCTCTGAGAATATCCGCTTCGTTGTTAGAAATGTAGATGATAATCTATATTATGAGCTTCGTTGTGCGGATTGCGGAGCAAGGTTGTCCTTTGGTTCTCATAAGAAGGGAGGTGGTCTATTTCCAAAGAGGAAAGATGGCGACAACTGGTTGCCCGACAGAGGTTGGGTCAAGTGGAACCCTAAAACTGAAAAGAACGAATAAAAAGGAGATCTAAAAAAGAAGGCCGGGGTTTAAAAGCCCCGACCTTTTTCTTTTACAAGGAATTAAGCCTGCTCAAAAGATCACAGGTCTTAAAACAAGAATCTATCCCACCATCCTTGCCAAGCACCAAGGAAGTAAATCCCGACTAGGGCACCGCCGATTGCGGCTGTGCGTCTTACAAGTTTGTGCTTTCTTACAAAGGTCATGATGGGGCCATTGAATAAAGGCATCTTATCTCCTTATAGATATTCTAACGTGAAATAAAGTCCGAAGTCTGTCTTGCTTCCAATACTGTTTGGCGATGCACTCAAAGCAACATACCAGTCGTGACGATTAGCACGACAAGCCTCACCAGATTGAGCAATATAATTAAAGTGTGTGCCATCACCAGTTGCCAGAGGGTCATCTGACGAGGTATTTAAACCACTAGGTCCGGGTCCGGGCGTCATAACGTAATCTGCCATCGCAAACCCGTCAGTAAACTGTTCCCACTCGTGATCGTCTGCAACACCCCTAAACTTGAGTGGCCCTTTATTTGCACCAAAATCTACACCAATAACTGGATGTGGGTGTCTAATTTCGTAGACCTTAGTTACAACGCCACTCGCATGGTTATCAATGCTCTGACGGTCAAAAATTCTTAATTTGCAGTTCTGGACACGTACAGCGTCGCTATTCTCAAACCTAATATTCAGTGGTGCAGCGATATTTGGAATACCAGAAACTACACTGTCTGATCCCTCGCCCTGAATAAAAGCAGTTGTGTCAGTCGAATACTTTAAATTAGAGCACTTGATACCAGAAGTAGTGCCGTTTGCATCAGTAACATATGTAGAATCCTGATACTGGCTAACTGGAACAGAAATACCAAAACCTCCACCAAAGAACCCTAGACCCGATCCAGCGTTACTATTGATAAGGTCTGGCTGGTTTCCAGTGCCCTCTGTATAGATATTTTCGTTATTTGCGTGAAATGTTATTGTCGCCATAGTTTTAATCTCCTTGTAAAGATTTACAGTGTATTATACACATAAAATTGATTTAGAGTAAGTTTATGCCCTCAATTGAAATATACTGCTCATTAGCCTCTGCTAGATTGTTCCTATCTCCCCACGGAGTCTGAGTAAGGTTGGAACCACAGGAAAACCAAGTCATAGTTATGTCATTATGAAAATGGAAGAAAATGTCATATGAGCCATCGTTAGTCTTGAGTAATTCAGGAATAATATATTGAACGGTCTCAGTATCTTCAATGAACGCAAGTGGTTCTGCTGCACTTGATTTTCCAGTAGAAAGATGTTTTGGTCCGGGCTCGTTAGCAGCGATCCTATTTATTTCCTCACCATTTCTTTTTATAAGGAATGGTTTGTCATCATGTTGAATACTATTTTGCAGTCCAGCAGAAACAAAGTATCCATTGAACCCTTCACCAGCACCAACAAGCGGAGATATTGTAAAATTAGACGTAAAGCTACCAATTAGATCTCCACTACCTCTCGTTTTATTGACCGGAATACCAGATCCAAATCTTTCCACTGACAATCCCGCGACGGAACCACCCTCGCCTACTGCTGTAACTCTCAAGATAATGTCATTTTCAAATATACCAACCGCCTCGTCTACGGAGAACCCTGTGCCAAAATTAGTAACAATTAGTGAGCCTGCGTGGGTGTAAGCTGGTTCACCTTCAACATCTTTTTGTGCAACCATAGTAACAGAAGGATTATCTGAGATCAGATGAGGAATGGGAACACCTAGTGTTTTTGCGTAGTACCTATAAGGCAATAATTTACCATTTCTTTTTGTATCTGGCAACCAATATTCTTCATTCATCAATGGTGGCTTGGGAGCCGAAAGCAGGCCAAACACTCCTTCTGCCGTAGCATCTTTGAAAACACGACTGTAGTCGGCAAGTTCAATTGGACTAAAAGTTCCTCCATCTACATGGTGAAGATTGTCACCAGAAACTGTAGGGTCGATGTGCTTCTCCCACCTACTTGGGATTCCAATATCGGCACCACTAGCCTCTGGGAAGACATAAGTTACAGTATCTAAAAGATCACCATTACCATCCCTCAGATTTTTAAAATCATCAGACAGGTAATTTCTTGGAATAGGTTTACCTTGTCCCAAGGCGTTTACTGGGATGACACCTGTACCCTGATATAAATCAAACGCAAAGTCTACACCCGGATTAAAATGGTGGACTGCAAAGTATCTTGGGTCATAAAGAGTTTGCTCCGTAGGATGCCCCTGATAAATTCTAACACTAAGATCTATAATGTTTTCTTGTTTATAGCTTTCTATAAAGTTACTGACGCCCCAACTCTTATTCTGTTCAGCGTGACCACCCTGAATGGTAAACTCGCCAGCGGCTGCTGCACCCATACCATACAGATTTTTTGTGGTAAATTCTATTGTGGTATTTGCTGATACCTTGAGGCTCGTTGTAATAATTCCAAAAGCTCCCCCACCTTTCCAGTTACTATCGTAATCACCTTCCATCCGGTACGGATCGCCACCCGCGATAAACTCATTGGCGAAGTACATTCCCCCGCCAGCATTGTTTCGTTCCCAATAGTTATATTCATGCAATCTGGTGTAGGTTGGCTTGTGTTTTGTCCAAGCACCCCACTTTAATGGGCCTTGAGGGTAGGCATTTCCTCTTTCATATCCGGCAAAGTTGTGTTTAGCGTTTGGAAACTCACGGTCAGATGCATAACCACCAATAGGTAATTCTTTACTTACCGTAGATGTTGCTATTTCAGTAAATAATGTATTCGGACTGGTTTTAAATTCACCCCAATTAGGAATACTCTTCTCTTTAACCCATTTATCTACATCCATAAGAGTGCCTCTATCCGCATCAACCTTATTAAATGGAACACTTAATTGCCCCATACCAAGATAAGCCTCCATTTTTAGAGGTCTAAACATGATATTGGACCGTGTTACCGGTTGAAAATCAAATGCACTCACATTGATATCTGCTTCTCCAGTTTCTGGTGCTCTATATAACCAAACACCTTCATTAACTTTATTTGGTACTGATTTAACAAGATCAAAACTAGGATCATCCCATTTAGTTTTGGGTGCTCCTGTGGGATAAATATCATTGAACACGCCTATTGGCTTGATTGGGCTTCCATTTTTTCCATCTGGAGAAGCATTAAGCATAACATCTGCTGGCATACTCTTACGCTGATTTTCAGCGTCAAGATAAAAGATATTAGCTTGATGAGCATAGGTTCCTCTGGACCAAGCATTTTGCTCTATACTATATGATTCAAATGGTTGATTAACTTGAGCCTGTGTTTGAACGCTAACATCATTTCTATCATCCAGTCCATTCCCTTTATCAAATGGGTTTGTGGTAATAGATTGGTTGTCTACATTAAAATAATCTTCAAAATTGGCATCACGACTACTTTTTCCATCTACGAGGAAAGTTCTAGGATCATCTCCATCATATATTTCTGTGCCCTGATATCCATTAGGAAATAAACAGCCAAAAAATGCACCGCAGTGTGCGGCATTTCTTGACGGATATTCACTAGCTTCAAACGGAATGACTTTACCCGCAGAATTAAGTGTAGCAGAAGTAGAGGCTATTGAACACTTATCTGGACCATCGACGAATCTTGTAGACTCTTTTCCACGTATTCCAAAAATTTGACTATCTAGGTAATCAAATGATGTTTGCTGAAAATATGCGGGCACATCACCCCATCGTCCATAGTTTGCAGTATTGAATGGCTGAGTAAAGTTGTATCCACCATTGGGTGTTCTGCCAGTTACTTCATCGCCGGGATTATCATATTTACGAAACAGGTTTAAAAGTGCATCTTCTGCACCTTGAAGTTTCGGGTCAGTTTTTGCGGAAAGATAATAATTAACATGAAAATTTAATTCTGCATCTCTAGGCGTAATATCTACATATTCCTTAGTAGTATTGCCGCTAGGTAAGCCCTTGAAGAAAAACTGACTAGATGTCATGGTATAAGTGAATGATCCCCACCTTCCAATACCTACGGCGACCGGTGGTGCTTCTTCTTCTTCCTCGCCCCTGCCCAAGTCACTAACATGCCAAACACCGTCAATCTGCGTAAGCAAAACTTCTTCGCCTGATGGATATGTTTTTCTAGGGTTGAAGTTGTAAACAGGAACGATTTGCTTGTTTCTGCCTTCATCCTTACATCTTGTATCTGCTGTTTCTGCATAGTTGGGCGACCATTGAAGGGGCATACTGTTCTGTGTCCTGATGAGCATACCGGAACCGCGAGAAGGAATATAGCAATTTGCATTATCTTCTTCTTCTAGTGTGTCTCTAATGTCGTTATTTAAGAGATGGTCTAGTGTGGGAACTTTTCCGGGTCTTAGCTGGGTAACAAGTTTACAAAGCATATTTACGTTTCCGCTTTGCCACTTTTTAGTCACAGGATTCCATTGAAGATCTACCTCTCCAGCAGCCTGCCTAGTAACATCTTCTTGATCGTCAGATACTCGCTCACCATCTTCTCCACCAATTGCACCTACAGCATCTCGCCTTGGTCCAACAAACGACATTTCCTTCATAGTGACTGCTTTGCCAGTCTTTGCAGTCATTGATTCGTCTTTAAGGTAAAGACTAAATGTAATATTGTCAGTTATCTCACAGTTTTGTATGAGCCCATTGTTTTGATTTATAAAGAATGTAACGTCGCCAGACCATTGTATTCTTGGGTTGCTTTTGGCTGATTTAATTTCATTTAAGAGTGCGTATGAGCCAAAAGCCTGTTTCTTCTCTAGTCCGGGGTATGTATTCGCTACATTCAATTCCCAAGTTTCTCTTGGGTAATAATCATCAAAATGATTTATAAACTTGTTAAGCTGAATCAAGCTGTACAAAGGGGATATATCTTTTAGTGGTGCATAATACTCAGCAAGAGCAATGTTTCCAGATGTTGCTTCATTTATCTCTTCTGGGGTACTAGGAGGATCAAATGGGTCTGCTGCACTGACATACAACGGCTGAACGTCAGGATACGCAGGATCGACACCGCTAAGAAAAACTCCAATAACCGGATTTTCTGTGTCTAAATTGAGTCTGTCAACGGTGGATTGAATGTCACCTATTCCTACAGTTGTTTTCCCAGCATATGACCATATGTAACTGTCTTCGCCACCTGCGTTAGAATCTAAACCTTTAAGGTTTTGTTTTGCGAATCTTCCAGCATTTGGAGTATCCAAATTTGGCTTCCATCCGTACCAAGAAAATTCTGTAGTGTCAGTTATGCCTAATAGGTTTTGTAGAGTATTAGTAACAGTATCCAGTTTATCAGTTGGACCAAAAGGAACATTGATATGACGCCTGTTTAGATATCTTCCTAGATTATCACGTTCATTCCACCACTCAAGTAAAGTGCCAGTAGTAAACGTACCGAGTCCCAATTCAATAAAATATGGATGGTTAGTTTCAAAAACATGAAAATCTGTTTTATCTGGGTTCTTCATTTCCTATTCCTATTCTTCAGGTGTATGATTGTCCGGGTCAATCATATGGTTTAGAGATTTATATGTGTTCAACAAATAACTTGGTAAGAATTTACTTGGGTCTTTAGAAAATGCCTGAAAGAAATCAGTAGCCGGTGCAACCACAGACCTTTCAAACTCTTGCTTTATTAAGTTTTGATCTGCTGTACTAAGTGCTCTCTGCAAGTCTTTAGGGTCGTTATATGCAACGCCTCCATTTGCACCCAGAGCTATAACACCTTCAGATACTTCTTTTCCAAGCTCTCTATTTGCTTCAGTTTGTTGAGTAACGCCATTAACTATATTCAATACCTGTTGACCGCCAGCGTTCATTACAGAATTTACGAGATCTGTACTGGTCGATCTTTTTCCTAATCCTCTTCTGATCGCACTGTTCTGCTCGTCTTTTAATTTTTGCCTTTCTCTTGCGATCTGACTAATTGCCATTTCTTTTTGTTTTGCAAGTTTACCCCATTGGGCGGTGTAAAGATCCATCTTCACGGTTGTTTTGACTCCTCCTTGTGAGACATTAACACCTATAGAAGTAACCAGTGGGCCTGCCTGCTTCAAAGCTGAAGCCAAAGCAATTCCTGTTGGTGCATCTGGAATAGCAAATCCACCTCTCTCACTAAACAGTAGAAGACTATTTGAGAACCGTGCCTGTAAAGAGCCAGCCTCATTCATCAATTGATAACCTGCGAAATTCCAAGGGGCAAAATTCTCATCCTTGATAAACTCTACCTTGCCTCCAATGTCTGCAAACTTAACTCTTGGGTCGCCACTTGGGTTTAGTTGAGATGATGACAACCAAGGGCCATAACACCTTTCGTGAGACATCATTGGTATAGCAACAATGTCTGGGAATACAGGAGAAGGCTGAGTGTAATTTATTCTCACATTTGGATTGTTAGTTATACTACCTTCGATAACCTTCTTACTTAATGATCTAGCTGAACTAATTTCTTCTAGGGAAAATCTAAGCCAATCTTCTTTTTTACCCGGAATATAAGCGTCATAGTCTAATGAACTAAAATCTACACCCCATAAAGTAGGAAATCTTACACTGTCTATTTTTGTTGCACCAATCAATCCATAACCACTACCAATAGCTTGGGCTTCAGCTTGACCGGAAGCTGTCGGTGGCGGTCCACAAGGAATCTTAGTTTGTCCGGGTTGTGGTATATTTGGCTTGCTAAATTGTGGAATTTGAACAGTGTCTTGAGTCATCAAGTGTTTGAGTTGTAAAGCCTGATACTCTTGATTTTGTCCATCGTTCCATCTTGTGTCAATAATACTTCTGACTCTGCCGGGAACCGTAACAAGTGCATAAACGTGTTTATCATCTAGCTTTTCTATATCACTATCAATAATCCAAGATTCTGTCTCTTTATCGTACACTCTTCTAAAGTCGTACCATTCCTCATTTCTTCCATCTACGCCTCCATCTCTTGGTATAGAGAATAAAGGTATAGCGTTTGGATAGTCATAAGTAATTCTAGGAGTACAATCTTCGTTTTTACCCTCAGTTCTTACAGGTTCTGGAATACTAAGAGTAAACTCATACTCATTCGCATAAACGTCTAAGTTATACTTTTTCAGTTTGGGCGGCATGTATAGTGTTTCGTCAACGCTACATTTTACAAACGCCATAGAATCTGGCTGTCGCTCTTTCTTTCTTTGCTGTTCTTTTGTTTGAGCAAGAGCTTCAAATCTTAGTTTGTTGTCAATGTTATTATTTGGTAGTTCTTCAACAACGTCTGGAATGAATTGACCACCTTTGGTCATAACTTGCTGAACCATATCACTGGCACTAACGCCCGTAAAATCTAATGTCTCACTATGGTTATAACGAACATAGCACTCAATCCTGTTTGAATCACTCATCAAGTTGTTCATATCAATTGGGCAAAGACCCTGCTGAATGGCTAGTGGCATACTGGACCAAGGAACACCCGCCCTTAAAGCCTGTAAAGCAGATACATTCACTCCAAATATGTTAAACCCGAAAAATCCACCTTGAGGTTCTGGTTTGTAATTCCATTCCCAACTTTCAGAGAATGGGTTATAATTACCTTTTAGAGCACCTGCACGAACAAGACTTCGATCTGATATTTTTCTTTCGTTATCTGGTTTTAAGTCTTTGTGGTTTTCATAATCTTGCAAGTAGTCAAGCCAAAGATTGCTTGCATTTCCACCGCTTAATCTGTTCTGAATAGCTAAATTTAAATCTTCTACGAAACTAGGCATCCCCGCATGGAAAATAGGAAGGGTATTGATGTCGTAAGAAAATTCTCCCAATGCTTTGGGGTCTGATGATATTGGCCTTGGAACAAAACCAAAGGGTCCATTTTTAATGTTAAAGTTTTCAGTACCATTAAAGGTAGAGATTGTTTTAGAGTATCCCACGTTTGCGATCTTAGGAATTCTGACAAGAAACTTCTTACCTAAACATTCGTCGGCAATCTTTTTAACAAAATTGTAAACCTTCTTTGCATTTTCTTCATGCTTTTTAGCTGTCTTCTCTATATTGAAAAGAAACTTACCCAATGGGCCATTCTCTAAGTCTTCAACAAAAGCGACAGATTCATTAGAGGATCTAAGTGCAGCAGCCATCTTATCATAATTATCCATGATCTGCGTGTGTTCAGTTAGCTGTTCGACTAAAGCTCTATATCTCTTGTTATGAGTCTTGAAATTAGGATCGCCCTTATTTTCTTCTGCAAGTTTATTTATTTCGGATCTAATAGCTTTCATTCTCTCATAAAGAGTTTTCTTGGGCAACTTCAGCAAAGGACTATTTACATTTTCAAAAGACTTTTTCAGATTAGCAGTATCTTTGACAACCTTGGTTTTGGCATTGACAATCTTGCCAACGCCAGCTTCTACAATACCTATAGCTGTCGCACGACGATAATACAGAGGATATCCAAATGGTGGTGAGCATGGACTTTGTGGATATCCAAACTCGTCTACCACTGGCTTATCAGAGTGCCACACGCATCTAGGAACAGTAACGGCGTACTGTCTATTTTCTAAATCTGTAAGCACTTCGTCAATTTTTGTTTTTGCTGGACCGTCTGGGATGCTATCAAAATCGGCCCTATCTCTAAAGTCTTGGAAGACCTTGTTGATTTGATTTTTGTCAGAAGATAGTGCGGATAGAAATGCCCTATGTTCTGAAGTGTCCTCGACATAAGTCTCATTGTAAGACAGTAAGAAGTCTTTCCATTTTTGGTATGAAACAAGTGCGGCACGCAACTCTAATTCAGTAGCGACATAATAATTGCCAACGCCATACGCATTAAGATTTGTAGCATCCAAAAGAATCTGCTGATAAGAACCAAAACCTCTGGGAATTGAAACGGCGTTATTTCCCAATAACCCGTAATAAGGTAGCATTTGCTGCTGCTCTTGAACTTTTATGTTCCACTGATGCTGCTGTAGCCAATCTCTGTTTGAAACATTATTGGTCTGAGCTTCAGTCCATAATTCGTCTCTATCTCTTTCGGAGTGGAAGAAATAAGTTTCTACTTCTTGGGCACCAACCACAAACTTATCAGTAGTAACATTAGACAATTCAAACCCAACATCTGAATTTTCTACATTAATTCCTCGATCTTGTAGTTCTTCTATATACGATTTAATTGCACCGTATTGAGGTTGCTGAGTTTTATCTATAGCGTCTAGTCTGATAATTCCAGCAATAATGTTTTCTTTGTACCCATTCTCTGCTTGGTAATTATTGTATTCAAACAGGAACTTTGATGCAGGATGATCTATAACAGGAAGCAGGGTAACGTATAATTCATGACTAATAATGTCACAAAGTTCTTGGGCCAAACTGAGAAGATCAATCTGGTCAAAATCCATGTAGTACAACAGGGGAATTTTTTCTGTTGGAATACCACCAAAATCTACAACGTAATTAAACCCTCTAAAGTTGATCGCACCGCCAAAACCTGCATCTTTGTATTCTTGGGGCAAGAACCCATAATACTGGAACATAGCAGCAAGACCTTGAGATATTCTATACCAAGGCATACCTTTATCGCTACGTCGTGAAAAACCCTGACCAGTAATTGGAAAATACTCTGGCAAAACGTCTGGGGCAAACGGTATTTGACCGAAATAATATTGGTCTTTAAGATTTATAAAGGGTCCGTCTGGTGGGTCTTGTTGAACCATCGCTGGATTTTTTGGTTCTACTTTTACCAAACCGTCTTCAGCATCCCAAGCTGCATCTACGCCAACATATAAAACCTCGCCAGTTGTATTGTTTGTAAACTTGTCGATAACACCTATTTTTTGAGCCTCAGTGTCAAACCTCTGAAAGAGAGACGTAGAAGGATCGTACTCTAAAAACCCATAGAGATTGATAAGATTTTTGTAGTTGAAAGTAGTGTCTTGATAATTATTTAAAAGAACATTTACGTTTGATAGGATTTCTCTTGGGTCTGTGATGGAGACAGAGTATACTGGCTTGCCGCCCGGACCTTTGTTTTGAGTGTAACTCTGTAGGATACCGCCAAAATTGAAATGGGCACGACCACGCCACTCTGTCTTTATGTCCCACAATACTTTTCTATTTTGAGCAACCTTGTTTATTCTGTCAACCAAGTAGTAGGGTGGTAATTTCTTAAAATCCTCTTCGTCCCAAGGAATCTCTGGGAACGCATAGCCCCAAGCATTAGGGGCAACTTTTGCAGGAAGGGTCTGAATTCCATAGAGATCGTCATATGTTTGTCGAAAAGCCTGTTCTATAGTAGCCGGATTTTTACCGAACTTAAAATACACAGGCGTACCAACAACCGGTGGTAAGAATTGATCGCTGTTACCATTATGGTATGGGTCATCTCCGAAACCTAACGGTTGACGATCCGAGTCATTGTATTCATCATTAACGAGATTGATCGTCATAGAAGATGCGGAGTCACCAAACCCAGCACTTAAATCAAAATCTCTAATAGATGCACCTAAAAAGGTCTGCTGTACAAAACCCTCGTTGCCATAGTTTCCTAATACTTGTACGTCAGCAGTCCAGCCTCCGGTAGAAAGCTCGCCGCTCGCACCTTGAGGTAGGTTAAAATGTACAGGCCAATCTTCGTTATACTCGCCAGATGGCGGTATTATCCCGTAGACATTATCTCCAATCATAATTCCTTATCCTTGTTTGTAAACATCCAAGTCTATTGATTTTCTATAAGAAGACAAGAACGGTATGTTCAGTGTTTCCCCCGGATCAGCTTCATCTGGCATTAATTGGTGATGAATGTAATCATTAAAAATATTAAAATCTTCTCTTGCCAGTCTCTTTACTACTTCCCCGTTAGAAAATTTAGATCCTTTGAGTGTCTCATCCTGAGTGTAAAATCTTATCGGTCTATCTTCACCCTCTGGGACTACCCAACCAATAACAGTTTTTTCTGGCGTTGGCTGAGTAACTTCAGGATTTACGTCGCTATTCCAGTGGAAGATGCCGCTTTCCTGTGCGTTCATCGCCGGATTTTCAAACGTATAGCCAACAACGTCTGCTGGATATGTCTTTATAATTCCAGAAGCCGCCCACCATTCATCACTAAACATTTCTGAAAATGGATTTAGATTCGTTGTGAACTTGAACTCGTTTTTCGTAGACTGATTTGGGTATGGAAACGGTGCATTGATTCCAGACCCTTTAAAATTAATAGTTTCTTGTCTTTGTGAATGTAACTGCCTATTGTCAAAAAACGAAGACTCTCCAGATGGCAATACGCCAGATACTAACTGTACTTTTTGACCAGACGTAAGCGGTAATAATGGCCCCAATTGGGGATCATTTTTGTAAAAATCTGACCACTGTGGTTTTGGTTTGTCTGCATGTGCCATAATTATCGGTCCAACTCATACGTCCAAGAAATGTTGAATGAATAAGTGCCCTCTTTAGGGTTCCAGCTTTCGGAAGGTGGCGAAATGAAATACTTTCTAACTCCCGGCTCACCTTTTGGGCTAAGTTCCCCAAGAAGTTCTGCTATCTGACTTGCTGTAGGCTCTACCAAGCTAGGCTTTTTAAGTATGAGGGTATTTCTTTTATCTCCATATGGAATCTTAGTGTAGTCCATTGTGAGATTGATTGATACATCTCTTTTGTACTCTGTTCGTCCTCCAATGTATTGTAGAACAGGACCGGTTGCCCTACCAATAACTGGAATAATAGCAAATACGTCTCCCGGATATGTATCATTAACCTGAATACTCTCGGCAATCACACCAGAGATAATATTTGTTGGCCTATTATTAAAGGCTAAACTATAAGTGATTTCTCCGTTGTATTGATTGGTTCCAAGACTGACTGATACAGGCTGAGAATTTAAGGCAACGGCAACAAGGTTGTTAGCACGCTTGTATGTGTCACTCGTTAATCCGAACTGACCACTGTTAGATATCTGATTGTATTTTTTAAGGGCATTGGCATAAGCACCGCTTGCGGCGTTTAGGGATGGGTCTCCAAAATCAGAAGGAGAAATATTTCTTAAACCCTTGATGTTTCCATCAATGTTGACCGACACAAAGGGGTCTGTATTCGAAGTCGCGGTAGTCATGCTAAATGTTTCATTAGCAGTACCACTACTCAGAACCCAACTTTCAGATACAGAATAAGTACCTTCAGTAACTCCAATCTGTTCAGTTCTTACGTGGTTATAGCCGCCGTAAGAATCTACCAAGTTTACAGTACCAGAACCTATTTGTCCTACGACATTAGGGTAAGGTATACCGCTGCCACCATATGATAATTTCTTCTGAACAAAATTCTTGGCCTGCTCCCAAGCGGGGCGATTGATCGTGTTAGAAGGATCTTGATTAAAGTTGTAGTCTAAACCGTCTGGACCGTAAACGGTTTTACCTGTGGCATTTAAATTATGCGTAATTCTGTATGTTATCGGATTATCAGGGCTTTCTCCACCAGCTTCGTCTGCCTCTAGGCTCCAGTCTTCACTATAGGTCTCAATAAAGGCTGTATCTTGATCATCTAGCAACGTTTGGATTGTTGTTGCCGTACTTCTTATATCAACGCCGCTGTTAGCAAAAGTACCTTCTAAGTCTACGAGCAATTGATCGTCATCAAAATTACCTCTAAGAAGATAATCTGCTTCTAGGACGATAGTAAATTCAGATTTTGTAAGATACGGACCCTCTGTAAAATCAACACTTACAGTTCTGGGATAACAAACAACAGTTGCACCAGCATTATCTAAAACATCAGAAAGTTCTACTCGTTGACCATCTTGGGCGAATAGTGCCCGAAGAGCACGCTGCTTGCTAACAATAGCAGAAGCAGGCTTGGTGTTTTGAATAATTGTGGGATTAGAACCTTCTATGATCTGCTGTCTAGGAGGTTTATCCCTAACTGAAAGTGGAACGTCATCAAATTGCCCATACGGTCCAATAAAGTTGTAACCAACATCCGTTGGACTGTAGCCAGTAAAGAAGCCAAAAGGCTGATCTGTTGCAGAATTTAAGGCATAGGGTGTTCCATGCTCTGGGAGTAACGTACCCGTCAATGTAATGGTATAAGTGGCACCAAAAGTACCTTGCTTATTCTTCAGTACAGCCTCAGAGATTTGTATAAATGGCGTTGGCCGTATCGAACAAATCTGTGTTGGATCGTTTTTATAGTGTACTTTTATAGGCATTTAAAAACCTCTTATCCTTAAATCAAGAGAGTCTGTAGTTGCAGTGCTCCCCATGACTAAATTTAATGAACTTGGGAGTGGCCCGCTTGGTGCTGATATGTTCAAGAACAATCCACTTTGATCTATCCCATCGGCAGAAGCAATTCCACTTACGCCAAAATTGTTCAGTCCTAAAGTATTATACACATTTGCACTGCTTGCCCCCAACATAGAAAGATTCATGTTTCCAGACTCTAATACCGGCTCACCAGAGGTAACCAGCGGCATATATCCACTTTCTGGGGTTCCAAATAGTATCTTCAGATCAACCTCTTTGACGTATGGTCTGTGGGCCACAAAACCCTTTCTAGAGGGGTCAAAGCCAGAGACTTCCAAGAAAATGTCACCATTTTGATTACTAAATATAATTCCTGAAATTTTATACTCAGTTGGGTCGCCAGAGGTGTTCTGGTAAACCCTAGTCTCTAATCTGTCTGTACTTTCTTTTGATTTTTTGTTTCCAAATACGTGGGCATCTATCCACCCGCCACTATTTGGAATGGATGGAATTTGCTCTCTGAGCATAGCATCAAAGGTATATGCAGATCCAGCACTTGCAAGCCCACTCGTTGGGTGATTACCACTTGTAGGCCAATCATGATATGGAGATCCAATTGCCAGTGTGTAATCACTATCTCCACGGTATGAACGATAGATAGCTACAGATTTTCCAAAGTTATCATTGTCAGATCCACTAGCGGTTAGAATGAAACCTCCAAGTCCATCGTCATCAATATCTGTCTGAATTCTTTCTTGGTATCCTGCTGCGTACAGCTTCTCAGCAAATTGCCATTCTTGTGTTCTGGCTCCAAAGTCTATCAATTCATTTCTATAATTGTAAACAGCACCACCGTTTAGGATCATAAGACCGCTATTATTATTAAACTGGTCTACACGTATACCAGAGTCGGCTAAGTCATAAAAGGAATGAGACGGAATGTCGTATTCGCCGTTAAAGCTCTTTCTTTGGAAAGCTGTGCTCAAACCACTTCCATTGTAAGCGACCACACCGCTGTAGATATGATGATGCAAAGTAGCGAAATCGTGATTAGGAGCACCGATTGCTGCCATGTCACAATCCACAGAAACAGAGAATCCAAATCTATCACCTCTTCTCGCGTACTCAAGAATAAAGCTAGGATCTGCGATTTGGTGAGGACCACGCTCCGCTTCCAGAACCTGAGTTGGGCTTGGAGAGAAATCATAAAGTCCGACATTTACATTTTCAGGCTTGATCTTGGCACCAAACTCCCAAGGCAAACCCTCTGCAATTACATTTTTGCCGTTGTCCGTGTTGTTGTATATGAAAGCGGCACCAGCACCACCATCAGCACCTATCTTCATGCCAGAGGCATCTGGCCCATTTTGAATTTCGTGCCACTGTACGACACCGCTAACACCACTGATTGCGGTTTCAGCAGCAAATGCGTTGTAAGGAGTTCCAACAATTAACTTACCATCATTGATCTCAATAGAGTAACCAAACAAATCACCCGGACACCCAGAATTAAATATGTCATAATCAAGATAGTCTGAATTTTCTATCTTCATCAATTCTGTCAGACCGCCACCGATACCAGCATCAAGGATGAAGTCTCTATCCGTCTCTTCTTCAAGGTCTAGTAAGTAGTCGTAGTCTTGGTAAATACCACCTTGATAATTTACAATATCTAGGAAATCACCACTAAATCTTGGATACATTCCATGAGTGCCCAAGGCGTCATTATTAAAGAACGACTCTTTTCTTGCTTGGATCTTGTCTGGATCTTTTATTTCTTTTGGCCTACTAAGAGTTGTTGGGTCATAAGAATCTTCGTTGTCTGAATAATTACCCAAACTTCCCACAACGCCATTTCCACCCCAAAGTCGGCTTGGACAAATAGTACCAGCACCGATAGAGCCTCCACTCACGGCAACATACTTAGCTGTGCTTCCCCGCTCAGGGGCACGTATCTTCTGCGTGAACTCCCAGTTCTTACCGGCAACAGTATTTCTTAGATTACTAATATCAAATCCGCCGCCCTGTGGGGCACCGCCGCCGCCACCGAATCCATCGCTTCCGTCTCTTACATTTTCTGGAGAAGGAGGATACAGATTTCTCACAAAACTTTGATTACCCTCGGTAGCAGACGCTCTGTAGTGAGGACATTGACCCTGTACCAAGGTCGAGTCTGAAATCAAGATGATCTTTGATCTTCTGGTTCCATTCCTAAACGAAGTAAAGCTCTCGAATTCTTCCGCAGCAACGATTGGTCCATCTTCTATCAATTCTTTTGCCCAATCTGTAGAAGCCTCTAAGCAATCTTTGTCACCGAAAGGAATATCTCCACAGTATAATTCGCTCTTATGTTTTACAGGTCTTGACTCACCCGGAATGTATCCGCTCTGAGCAGGATTAACTATGTACCTACAGTTGATTGGGATAGGAGGACCGTCTGGAACAAGCCCACTACTTGTTGTTGTAGAAATCTCAGTTATTACTTCCAGCGGTGCTCCAGATACAGAGAGAACACGAGGAGTTGATGGAGGTAAAGGAATACCCTCTAACAAATCAGAGTTTATGAAAGATGACCACCTATCGGTAGTGAACTGTAATTCTAATTCATTTATATCTTGTTCTATTTCAGTTCTAAAATCAAATACAAACTGAGAAGGAACATATGTAGTAGTTTTGTTTAATTCTGTAAGAGTTCCACATGAATCAAACTGAGATTCTCCAGTGTTAAACTCACCCTCTCTTATAATTTCTGTTGGAGTATTTAGACATATGCCAAATTCTTCAAATCTAGTCTCAGAGACCCAGTTCACCCACACTCTATATCCAGATCCCGGTTCAATTGGGAACTTAATAGAGCCATTCCCGTCAATCGTCCAGTTGTTTCTGTTACTGTATTCTTTGTAAGTTTGAATAACGGGCTCATTAAAAGAAATTATTCTTTCGAAATCTAACCCGCCAGACAGTGGTACAATAGCCTTCTTGTCAGCATCTCCAAAATCGCCATGACCTTGTTCTGGATCAGAAGTAGCTTTGCTAAACTCGATGCCGCTCAAACTCGTAGCAAACTGATAATTAGGGAATGTCCATGCATAACCATCATCACAACCACTGACGCTATCAGTAGAGTAATTAACAACTTGGGTTCCGCCAGCCTCGTTGTAGCTTTGTATTACTGAATTTCTATGATATTCACCTCGTTTTGGTAAGAACATAGGTCTACTTGTAATATTAAGGCCACTGCAAAGGTGGTCAATTCTATCAGCAGTTTGCTGAGAAGCTGGGTTAGATATTGCATTGTATGTGATAATAAGTTTCTTCTCGCCTGTGTCCAACCAGTTATTGATCTTAGATAGGTCACTACTTGAAGGTTTACCAGATGGGAAGGCAAGCCAAGCAAAATCTATTTGGTCATTTAATGCGGTGATTGCTTGATTCTCCTTGAAGTACCCCCCAGCAAGCAACAACTCAATATTAATCTTATTACCAAGACCGTGACCCTCATTTGAATCACCCTCAAGATAATAAGCATTGTTTAATGAGGATCTTCCTGTAAACCCATTAATTTGAATACCCCTCGCAACCTCGTCACAACTCTTGCGAATCATGTTGAGGTAAAATTCTGTATTCTTATCGTCATTATTGGTTGGGTGACTGATACCTCTACTAGCGTCATCTTCCGGCCACTGACCAGCCAAGATGTAAACCCTAGAATTGTTAAGTGTTCCATCAGCCTTTTTGCCCGACTCAACTAATCCAAAGATATGGTCTGGATAAACAGTTTCTCGAACAGTTCTTTCGTCAACGCTCGTTGCAGAGGTTCCAGTAGCTTGCATCAAACCATCTCGTCCATTGATTGCATCTGGATCAAACATGTCTCCACCCAGATCATAATCAGTAAATACTCCAGATATATCAGAGTCGCTATCCTCTTGGATTAAAAAGGCGATTTCGTCTTCGTTTACTTCTGCGAGGAAAGTTGTTTCTTCGTTGTTACGTGTGATCCTGTATTTGTAGGGCTGGAAATAATCACAAAAAAGTCCAGACGTAGCTGGGTCAAACCAGTAAATCTCAGGAAGATGTTCGGCAGTTGTCAAGACAGGTGTTGGTGACTGATCCTTCTTAAAGAATAATGGTTGAGGTGTTTCGTCACAATTAGGAGTGAAGTTGTTAAATAAGAACGGCCAGTTTCTTTGGTAGCGAACTATCTTACAGCTTTTAGGTGTAGTCTTGATACAAGAGTCGTTCCATTCTGCACGTAAGTCTCCACGATTACCGTCTAATGCAAACTCGCACTTCGTATTAATAATCAGGGGTGGTCCGTCACAGTTCGCTCCGTCTGGACAGTTAATTGTGGCGAAGTAATCTTCTAGACCATCTCTAGACAGGTCTATGCGGATATCGCCAACGCCCTTAACGTAATATTCACCATCAAATTCAATTGTTCTTGGTGTAGAGTATGCTGGCAAGAATGATGCAGTAGCATTGTACTTCTCGTCATTTAGGTCTTGCTGACTGACACATCCTTGCATTGAGTAGCTTTGATCTTTAGCTGCCTGAATCCGCATCCTAGAACCTAACTTTTCTAGGATCTTATTAATGACATCATTGGAATCTTTGTACAGTCCGTTGTCTTCCCATACTGGGTCGTTACCAACCAAGACAAGATTTCTATCGCCAAGCTCCATCCAGTCTTTTATGTTTTCAATAATCTCATCGCTGGCAGCATCAACCTCTGGCGTAATAATAAATGCGAGGCCAGCCTCTTGAGGAATTTCTATTTCTGAGAAATCCATCCTTCGCCAGTCCCTACCTTGGTACTCTGAAAATCCGCTAGATCCAGAACCAAAGATTAAGGGCCAGTTGCTTTCATCGTAGTATCCAGCATTTCTTTCTGAGTCATGGGTTGATCTGTCTAAGTTTCCAAAGCGACCGAACTCTACAACCTTATCGTGTGGGAAGTATTTTCTATTGTGGAACATTCTTACTGCACCAGCATTGCTGTAAGAAGCCCAAGACAGTACGTTATCACCCCAAACGTTAATATCTTCAAATTCGTTGAAGGAGTCTGTGGGTGCCCCAAACGCTACAATCTCGCCATCTTCGTCTACAGAGCAACTCCATCCCATTCTGGATGTTCCTGCAAACTCGTCGATGAGAAACTTTCTTGTTCCAAAGTATCTTACATCATTGTGACCATATTCAAATGTTAACTGATATGGCTCTGGCAGTGAAGAACCCCAGAAATCAATATCGTTTCGATATTCAAATCTGTCTGGAGATTTAATGTAATCATAAGTAGCTGTCTTAGCAATTGCTGCACCAGAAGCACCCTCTACAGAATCATAATATTCTACAGCGTAAGTAAATGGATCTCCCTTATATACGAGCCATGCTCTAATGTTATCGTATACTCTTTGAATCTGTGATTCGCTTCTCTCGTAAATCTTGCATGGATTATTATTCCAAGGAGACCCAATTGCTAATACTTCTGAATTCTTACTAAGAGAAACAGAGTGTCCGAAACGGTCATTGTATGTCTTGCCATAAGAAGCACCAAATGTAAGATCTGGATCTTCAAAAAGTTCAGACGTATCATTAGGTGAAACAATAACTTGAACACAGTTAAAGTTGTCACGCTCTTTTTCAAACAAGTAAACTCTACCGCCAGATGCAGGAGGAACTTGGAACTCAGTAACAACTGACCCGTGAGTATTGCCCCAGATTTGACCAACACCGCTAGTGATAAAGTTTCTATTTAAAGTAGTGTTAGTAAATGTTGTTGATAAGCGGCCACTATCAAAAGTATCTTGCATCAACTCAACAGATGTAGCTGCCCAGTCTTCAGATTTACCTATAACTGTATGCAAATGACCACTTTGTTGGATGCCCTGAACAAAATCAGTCACACCGCTGGCAAACGAGTGCTTCTCATAGAAGTCTTGGAACTCGTCATAAATATTGTAAACTGTGCCGTTATCATCAGCATACTGCAACGCTCCAGCAGTAGATCCTGTCTGCTCTTTAAACATACCAATAATAGCTGGAATACCGCTGTAGGCAGCAGCGTTTGGATTACCACTTGGGAAAGCTGTAAAGAATCCATCTAGAACACCACTGAACATCTGGTTAAACACAACCGGTTGACCAGAAGCAACAAAGTCAGCGAGAGTTCCTGATCCGCCAAGTACACCAGAACCAATCTCAGTCAAGAGATCGAGGTCATCCAGTCTAGGAATGTATCTATGTGTAAACCAATCAGACTCATCGGTTGGTACATTTGGATAGTTTCTATTTGAATAAGTTAATTGGAAGACAAGTAAGTTTGGCTTGATTTCCGCATACCATTCGTATGGGCCAGCGTTCCAAGGTGCTGAGAAGTATTTCCAAAGAATATTGAACTTACCAGCAGAAGCAGCAACACCTTGTAGTTTACCTTTATCATATGCAAACAGGTCGGCAAAAATCATTCCCGCAGTTGGGACACCAGACGTAACAAGGTCATCAAACTGTCTTGACCACTTAGCACGAGGTGCTCCAACAGCAATAACTTCTCTATCACCACTGGCTGACAATGATAATGATTCACCAAACTGTCTACCCTCTTGACCAATTTGCCACTTGTTTCCAGAGATAGCAAAGTCACCAAATGATAATAGATTATCTGTTGTTCTCTGGATGTAATCTTTTCTGTAACCAGATGGTAGCATCAACTGCTCTTCTAAAACCCAGTCAGCTTTCTTGCCAGCTTCGTCTTGCCCTCTTCGATATAAGAACACGGCACCAGCACCACTAACATCTATGCTTCCAACATCACCACCGGAAGGATAAAGGCCAAAATCAGGAATTGTGATATTAGGTGCGGCGACAGCCATGATATCTTCACTGACAGCAACGGTTTGACCAAATTTGTCACCAGCACTTCTACCAGATGCAACGATCAAGTCAGAGTCAGAGTAAAGATTTGCAGAAGGAGGAACACCGCCAGCATCATCTCCAATAAGTTTGACACCAGAGAATACAATGTTTCCATCACAATCTTCTGTGCAGCATCCACTACCGTCTGCATACCAAGCTGGACCACACATTCCATATTCCCATTCCTCAAATGTCCTTGGGACAGGAATAGCGTCGGTAGAACCGGTAACAATACTCATAGTCGCAAAGTATGGAGTAGAAGGAAGAAGTTGAGTGTACTTCCTTATTCCATAGTAGTTTCCACTGTATCCTAAGCCACCCTCAAAGTTAATTGCACCAGAATTTGTGTAGGTAGCTTTGGCTCGGAATATTCCACCCTCATTGCATGTCTCTTCTCTCCAAACAGTGCAGTCTGTTTTTAGTTCTGCATCAATCGCTTTGCTTGGACTGTCTCCTGTGCAAGATCCATAACCTATTAAATCTACACCTCTAATCTCATTATCTGCGGACAGAGAAGCATAAGAGTTATCTTCTAATTCAATTCCGGTCCCAAAGTTATTATTGTGCCATAATCCAAATGCAGATCCAGTACCTTTAGATCCTACATTGTAACTTGCCGTAACAAGATTAACTGTGCTTGTCAGTAAAGATTCTACTAGTGGGTTGTGAAGATACAGATTCATATCTGTATCAATTATGTTTGGAGCGTTAATATACAACGGCATGGTAGACGTTGTTCGTGAACCCGGAATCTGGTTTCTTCCAAACATGTTCAGGTTAATAAATCCACTTGCAGCAGTCTCTTGTGTATTTCCAATAGACTTATTATACAAGAACATTGGAATTGATCGGTATATACTAGTTGCATCACCGAGAGAAGCAGACATATTCAGATTGAGGAATGGACCCTCTGGGCTTTCACCAAAGTCTACATTATAGACAGTAAGAGGAAGACCAAAGATATTCCCGCTACCGTAATTTGGAGAGTTTGGATCTGAAGTATCTGGATTTCCATCCAAGGAGTTATCCAATGCACCAAGAACAACCGGCAAGGCAATTGGCATACTTCCAGAAGCTACATCTGGGAACTGACCGCTAACAAAAAGATTAAACGAAATTTCGCCAGATTGCGGTGGTATAAAGAGATTGAGCGAGGATTCTCTCTGGAAGGCACCACTAACATTTAGTGAGAACCCAGAAGGCATTCCTTCTGCAATAACATCGTAATCAAAAGGAACCTGAATAGTAAGATCTAAGCTATCGTTGACTTCCCTTGGGAACCCGCCAATGTTCATATTCAGAGTATTGGACGCAGGATAAGCACCGCTAGAATACAAATTAAATGTACCACTATTAGCAGTCTTACAAATGTTGACATCCTGCATCCTGACATGCGAAGAGTGCATCTCAATCCTAGAATCAAACGCTGGTCCAGATGGATAAACCAAGTCATACTGAACAAACATTTGATTTACATCGTCTTTGAAATATCTTTCTGAGAAGTCTTTTAATCTTGGCTCTTCGGGGAAGATGGTCCAAGCATCAGTTTCTTCACAGATGGAATCGTAATCAAAAACAGAGTCAAGTTTAATTAAACAACTAGACGGTTTGATGTAGTGAGTTTTGCGGTTTACAAGACCCCAGTTTGGTTCGTCTGGAGTCCAATATGGCTCCTGCTTCTTTGTGTAAAGACTGACGATCATCTGAGGTCCAGAAGGCATGATATCAGTACATGCTGCCCACTCTATGCCTGCACCGGTCTTATGCTCAAGAACAGTCTCGACAACAAGGGCACGTTCAGAGAATTTATATCCGACTGGTAGGTTTTTAGTTATTCTTCTGTTTACAGCATAGAATGAATCTTGAACGTCTGACAAGTGGAATCGTAGGAAATCGCTTTCCATCTGTGTGTGGTATGCAACACCGCTGTCTACGTTAGATAATAATGGTAAATCGTTGTTTTGTGAATAACCAGAACCATGATGATTTAATTCGAAGATAATATGTTCTGCGTTTGGACGCTTTTGCCACTGATCAAACCCAATACCAAACTGACAAAACTTAAAGTCACCAATGGCCCAATCATTATAAGTATCTTCGTTTACCCTGTCCCACAGTTTATATCTATCATTAGTATGAGACTCATCGGGATCAAAGAACTTAGCACGACTATTTTCTAGGAATACATCTGCGTTAACGCCCTTGTAAGTTTTATCTGCACCAGACGCTACAATGTTCGTACCAAATCCGTACAGTGTGTCAACACCAGAGCTATAGGTAGAAACACCAAACTCACTGACCAGCATGTTCATACCCACGCCAGAGCCAGCAGAATATCCTAAGATAACATTTGCATCGTTTGCGTTTTTATGGAAAGGAGAGGATGTAGCTCTCAGCACATCAAAGTCAGATCCACCAAATTCATTATCAGTGTAAAGTCTAAGTCTATGGTTGCCACTATCATTATATGTAAGAATAGTATTTAATGGGAATTGATAACCGCTATACTTGATAGTATCTTTGACTGTTATAATATTACCGTTGACATCTTGGGCATAACCACAAAGGAATCCATCGTCATAACCGAGGGCAAAATCCATGTCTTCAGCAGTGCTCCACTTAGACACAATAACGCCACTGTCAAACAGGTCGTAGTCTACTCCAGAAACGTTTGCGTCTGGTGTGAATCTAGTGAAGATAGCAAAACCGCCAGATACATCAACAGGGCCAAAGTCAATATTCTGACCACCAGCCTCACCGCTGATTCTAATGACTCTATCAAATGCGTCGGCAATCTTTCCATACAATGGGTTGCCAACAAAGGTTGTAGAACCATTGGATAGAGATGTCCAGTCAGTAGTAGTGTAGTTACCGCTGTAGCCCGGAAGTTGATCGTTAAACAGTGTGCCGCTTGCGAATCTCCAACCAATATTATGGTGAATCTCTGGATCGGTCAAGCACAGACCACTGAGAGTACCCAAGCCGCTAGGAGAGGATGGACCCATATCAACAGACAATGCATATCTATTTTCTGGCCCAAACGAATCAAACTTGTAGTAACCTGACAAGAATGGATAGTCTATGGTTGGGTTCTCAAAACCAAAACCGAAGGAATCTAGATCGTATGGTCCACGAACTGTACCTTCTGAACCTCGCCATCTTCTAGAGTAGTTTGTTTTAATTGTATCAGGCGAATTATAAGCATGGGGAAGACCTGTAATGGCAGAAATTGGTTGATATCCAGAACCAGCGTTAAGTATATAATCGTAAGATTCCATGCCCGATGGGAACAACGCACCTTCTGATCTACCAGCTTGAGCTTTACCTATCTTCTCACCACCTTGGGTATAGATGTTGAGACCGTCTGCTGGTGCATATCTGGCACAAAGTTCTATATATGCAATAGAAGCACCACTAGGAAGTGGATAAATGTCTAAGTATAAATGTTCTAGTAGTGAGCTTAAACTATAATCTCTAGATATTCCATATCTTACATTATCATCAAGTATGACCAAGGGCACTTCGTAAAGTTGGAAGTCGGTAGTATTAACCACTGGGTACTGGGCCAATTTATAATGGTCATTACCGCTGGCCTCAAAGTAGTCGTCTCTCTCAGACAGACCTGCACCACCCATTGTCCAGTCTGAGTTGTCACCGTAGAACCCTGAGAGAACTGGATGCTGTCCAGTATGGGGTACAAATTGGTCATTCAAGAAAACACCAGATGGATCTTGAATAAATCCTCCAGACGGACTTGTTACATTCAACAACTTATCGTCGCTGTAACCAACAACATCAAGTACATAGTCTCTGGTGCCTACTTGTTTTTTAGCCAGAACCTTGAGTGTTAAAGATTCTACATTAAAGTAAGGCGAATCTTCTTGTATCTCTTCTGTACGTTTTTCTACGTTAAACGCACCGCTAGGTGAGAACCATATATTTTTTGTGCCCTGATCAAATGCAAAGTTAAAATCACCCGGAGTAATTTCATCTACTTTTGATCTTCCATGTTTAAACTTCAGTATGAGTTTACCAGAGTCGGCAACATCTCCACCCTGTGCGGTTTGCAACTTGATGTAGCGGTCATCATTTTGAACTTTAAGAATATTAATAAGTTCTTGTGCCCCGCATACATCCTCATTTGTTGCATTGAGGGTATCGTTTTCCCATATGTTATTGTTTACCGCTGGGTATATTGTAGTGTCGTATGTATTGAGGGGCATAAAGTTAGGCTGAATACATCTCTCAAGACGCCTGCCCTTTTCCCTAACCGCCATTTGGAATGGCAGATATTCTTCTGGCCTTGGTCCGAATCCGCCACTATTACAGATCTCAACAGCAGAGATTCTAAAACCTCTTGTTGGATTGATAAAGCGGACTTCTTGAGTCGATAAAGGTTGACCATCTAGGGCAAGATAATTATTTCCACTAGCATAGAACGTTTCAGGAATAATATAGTTTTCTTCAAAACCCTCGTCGAAACCCTCTGTAAATGGATCATCCAGAGAAACAGCACGAACACTAAAAGACAGTTGGTATCCAACGTCTTCGTGCATATGAGGGAACCCACGTCTCTCCCAGTCATACTTATCTGATATGACATTTAATTCTGGTAAAGAAGAGTATGTTGAAAAGTTTTCATACTCGTCGTTAGCATCGCCCTTTATCTGTATATCATTATATTTTACAATTAAGTTCCCAGAGGGATCAGAAAGTCGAATATTGTATAGCGTATAAAGAGGAGCAGTCTTAGACTCTAGGTTTGATAATGGTGCGGATACACGAATTCTAAACGCAGAATGATCTGGCCTAACATTCAAACTTGTTAAGTTACAGTTATATTGAAAGAGCCCTTCTGTATGTATTGTATTCGGCTCAATATATGAATTGAGATCATCTGATAGATTGTTAGAATTGCCACCATCTTTTGCTATACCTTCATAAACACCTTCATCAATGTAGGACCAAAGATTACCGGATTGATTGTATGGGGCAATAAACGACCCGAACCCGTCTACAACAGGAAGGTCGCCAGAAGGATACAGCTTACCCTGACAGTAGAAGTCACCAAAGTCTCCAGCCATCTTGTCTACTGTGTTATCAAAATCGCCCTCACCAATAACCTGCTGATAAATAGAATAGTCGGCAATGAGGTCTTCGTCAATCTCTCCATCGCCCTCGATAGACACTAAAGGAAATGGTATCTCGGCTGATAATAATCTAGATAGCTCGCCCTCACCCTGTAGTAAAATATTTTCAATACCAAATGACTTAACCATAGTTGCATTTGGAGGAGTGGGATGACCTATGCCACTAGCAACTACGCTGTCAATTTGGGCATTGGTAAGATCAACACCGCCACCATAAAAGATTAATGCAGAACCATCAGCATATGTATTTATGACATTTGCTGTCTCTGTAAATGGCACAGCACCCGCTAGACCAGAGATTGTTACTTCCCATCCAGCCTCTACAAATTCACAGTTTTCTGGATCAGAACATCCACTGATAGTAAAGTACGGACCAGATCCATCCAATACTGTACTAAAATTTGCGGTAAGAGTTTCACCCGGAGAAGTAATTTTAGAATCATTCTCAAGAGTGGCAGAAAGTACCCCCTCATTTAAACCAAGAAATGCATCGACTTCTCCACCACCGGGGCAGGTAACAGATGTCCCCTTGATGCACGAACATTCAAGACTTTTTAAGAATGGTTCCGACATTTATTTATCCTAAAGTACAGAGTCCTTCTTGATGAGATCACCAGAATTATTTGCTTTGTATTTTTGAATCTCATTTCCTACTTCGGTCAACAGTCCATCCTTGATATCATCTTTCAAGGTTTCAAGGAATGATGCACCATTGAAGTTAACATTGATATTTGTTGGGTCTAAAGCCACATTAAATTTAGTGTTTACCAATTTCTCTACCGTTTCTGCAAATCCTGAGAAAATATTTGTTAGGCCCGGAAGTGCATTGGCGAATACGCTAGTGATACCATCTACAAAGCCGCCATCGTTATAGTATCTAACACTACCGCCGCCACTCAAAGCACCCGGAGCACTTGCCCCACCACCGGTATTCATCGCCCTTAAAATTTGTAAGTTATTACCACGATTAACTGCCGCACGATTAACAACAAACTCTCCCGGAGTTAACATGGCTGGAACCGTATCTGTTCCACGAGGTACGAACATTCCTCTGCTTGCATAAACAATTCCACCCCTCGCCAAACCTTGTGCTCCTTGAGCACGTTGAACATCTGCCAGCGTCCTGTCAAACGACAACTGAGCAGCATTAATTGTAGCGTCTTGGATTGCTATTTCAGCCTTGGCAAAGGCGGCTTCTTGTGATGCTAGTCCACCCAATGCTCCAGCTAATTCTCTTCCTTCTGCATTTAATGCTTGTTGCTCTGCTGTTGTATTAGATAATACACCGGTTCCCTGAATTCCGAACCTTTGTAAAGTCAGGTTTTCTGCACCACGTAGTTCTTGGGCAGATAACCCTTGACCCTCAAGCGTTTTGAATCCAGCACCGAGAGCACTGGCACTAAACAATCCAGCAAGCCCAGCACTGCCAGATGCGAGTGCAGCACCAGCACCAGCAGCGGCCTGCTGATCCAAGAACCCTTCTACATCTCCACTAATTAATTTATCAAGAGCACTTTTCTCTGCGGCATTTTTCTGCTTAACAATATTAAGCTCTTCTTTGAGTAAGGAGATACGCTGTTTTGTAAACTGAATTAATGCCTTGTTTGCAGCCTGAGCTTCTGGTCTCTTGTCTGCGGCAAATCCACCAGCACCTTGGAATGGACCACCTCTTCCTAATCCTGCACCGGCAGCTAATGTACTACCAATAACTTGATCTGTTTGCTCTGCGAACGTCTGACCAATTTGAGCAGCAACGGCGTTGATGTCAGCAGCAGATCCCGTTGTAAGCTGTGCCCCTAAACCACCTAGTCCACCAATATTATTAAACTGAGCAATTCTAGCTCCAAGTTGTTGTTCGCCAGTAAGTCTGGAGCCACCAAATGACTCAAACACTTTAGCTGCTTCTAGTTGTGTCTCAATAGCTTGATTTGCAGCAGCAGCAGCTTTTTGTTCTAACTGTTCACGATCCGCATACAACTTTGTCATGGTAGCATTATGCTGCGACTGAAGTTTTACTGCTTCTCGGAAACCTTTAGATAATTCTTGACCGTCTTCTAAGATTTGCTGAGTAAGTGCATCCAAGTCGGCATTAGCAACATCGCCCTCGATACCGGCAACATTCTTTCTAATAACTGCCTCAAGTTTGGCTCTAGTCGCTGGGTCTGCATCAGTTGGAATAGCATCAAATAATGCCTTTTCAAGTTGCCCTTTTCCTTCTTCACCTCTTGCAAGTTCTAAGTTGCCAAGATTTGAAGCAATATTTAATCCAAACGCATTGGTTCCCCTTGCAACATCGGCCTGACCACGAATAGAAGCGGCCAAGGGGGAATTAGCAGGTAAGTTGGATAATAATTGAGATTCTGCTTCAGTAATCGCACCGCTAGCATCAACGCCCAGTTTTCCACTAGCATTGTCTAACTCATCAGATAGTAGGGCCAAGCTGTTTGCACCGGTTTCTAATCCAGCAACCAATCGAGCGGAAGCATTGGCAGCAGCACCAAAAGCTGAAACAATCTTAGTGGCGTCAATATTAGCTTTATTTAGCTGTTCTTGGGCTACTCTATTCGCTTCAATTGTATCAATCTGTTTGTTGAGTGAGTCAAGAAGCTCTTGATCTGCACCAGCAAGGTTTACGGCTTGCTGTCTTAATTCACCAACACTTAGACCAAGTTTATCAAGCCTGCCAATCTCTTGTCTAGTTCTTGCATCTAGTGATCGCAGTGCTTTTTCTCTTGCAGCCCCGGTCAAGTCTTGAGCTTCTGCTCTGGATTTGGCAAACGCCTCATTAACACCGGCTAGGGATTCTCCAATATCTCCCCCATCTTTAATTCTTTGTGCAGATGCTTCCTGTCTAGTCGCAATAAATGATTGGGCTGATTGAAATTCTGCTTGTTCTTTTCTTTCTTGTCTTCTTTGTACAAATCCTGCGGGATCGGCGACAGCTTCAATAAACCCTTGAATACTAAATATTTCGCCTATAGACTGAGCAAGAGATGCTTGACCAGCAGCTTGGATTGCACCGGCAATATTATCACTGGCTTTGGCTTGCTCTTCTGCACGCTTGAACCACTGCTGGAACCCATCAGCAATTTGATTACCAACGGTAGCAATGGCAGCGACAGCACCGACAGCGACAGTTGCGACTCCACCAACAGCACCTATACCCCTTCTTAATCCACCACCCTTAGCAAGACCACCTCTTAGGGCACCACCGGCTCTACCGCCAAGTTTTTTGATTCTTTGAGCTAGTCCTCCTATAGCTTTTCCTGCTTTTACTACGTCTTTATTAAGTGCCGACATTCCTCTTCCAACAGCTTTACCCGCTCTTATAAATGTTGGAAAATTCTTTTTAGCAACAGTTGATATAGCTCCCCCAATTCTCCTAGAGCCTTTCTTGATTGCATCGGCAGATGTTTTATATACTTTGTTAGCCTTATTGATTGTAGCTGTATAACCTTTAATCGCTTGGGTTTTTGCAGCGGCACTAAGACGCTTAGTTCCAAATGTTAACTTATCTACACCCTTGCTTACTGGACCAAGATTAGATCGAGACTCTTTTAAAGCCTTCCCGTAAAGTTTTTGATTATCTTTTAATTCTTTAGTTTTGTCAGAAGAAGCCTCAATAGCATTTAAATTATCTCTTATTTTCTGAGAATTGTTTTCTATGGTGGTGTTATAACTTGCAGCCTGCTCATCCAGTTCGCCTATTTGTTTTTCGAGTTCGATTAATTGTTCAAAATTAAGATCACCACTCTCGGCACCTTGCCTCTGCTTTGTTTCTAAAGCCCTCTTTTGTTCAACGACTTCTGTTTGTTCTTGTTTAGCTTTAATAATTCCACTTTGCAACTCTTTATTTTCAGATCGTTTTTCTTTACGAGATTGAGATTCAGCTTCAAGTTCTCTATCTACATCGAGAATCGCTTGTCTTGCTGCGGGACGATTTTGTTCCAATCTAGCCTCTTCAGCCGCTTTAAATTTGTCTTCAACTTCTTTTGTGGATGCGACTCTTGGCTCATCTGGCACTGGTCTACTGGTCGCTGCGTCTGCATCTCCAGATGCTTTCTGCCCATCCACATTTACTGTATTAGCTTGGAGCGTCGTAAGATCAATGTTGTCTATCTTGTCTGCAAGACCCTCAACCGACTGTTGAGCATTAGCTTCAGCGTCTGATGATTTTTTAGAAGATTCATCAGTAGCGTTTGCCCACTCTTGTATAGATTTTCTAGTTTGGAGTGTGAGGGCACCAATTGTGAGAAGTTGGATCAAGCCCTTGACTGCATTTCCTAATCCAATAGTCAATGCTGCGGTTTGATCACTAGCTTCGATACTTTTGTCGCCAAATTTTTCAATAGCAGCACTTGCGGTTCCAGCAACAGCCGTAAGGAAGAAAATTGACTCAAGGTTAACACCGCCACCTCCACCAGCAGTGCCGCCGTTAGCAAACATTTGAACAGCACCGCCCTTGTTGAAGCGAGCAACGCCCGTTCTGTTCATGCTGTTAAGATTGCCGTAACCGATACTTTGTGCGGCACCCTTGTTGATGACAAATTCACCCGGAGTCAGAAGGGCTGGGACAGTATCACCAGAGCCGCCAATACTGCCGCCCTTATTTACTAGTTTTCTATTATCATACTGGTTTTTAAATGTTCGAAACTTTTGATTGTCAAGAATGTCTTGTGCAATAGCGTTATTAACCTTGCTAGTTGCAACATCTTTTACAACGGTATTGGAAACAGTTTTTTTAGCATCGGTAGCAAGGTCTTCTAACTTTGCAAGAGTTTCAATTGTACCTTTAGCTGCACCAATACCATTTGGAAAGTCGAAAGGAGCCAAATTTGCAGAAGTTTTCTCGTCAAATGGTTTACCGTCAATAACAGTAATACCACCTTCAAATATTTTACCAGCAATAGAGTCAATGCCAATTTGATCTATGATGGTCTGCGGTGCTTTCTTGGTCCTAACATTTTTTACACCAACAGTTTTTGCTAATCTCCTACCAACAGTACCAATTGCTTCTCCAATCGAATCGGTAGTAGTATTAATAATGTCTTGTTCTAGTGTTGTCTCAGACTGGTCTGGATCTGGAATGGTTCTACCAAAACCGTCTGTTGATATGCCCGCTGTTCCAGAAGTAAATGAACCAAACCCTAATTGTTTAACCAAAGCCTCTGCTGCACCACCCCAAGTCTTTGCTGGTCCATATGTACCAATAAGGGTAGGTGGTAACTGATTAGCCTTTCCCTTTGTTGCAGAAAATAGCCTTGAAAGATTTTTCTGATCTCCTACTAGGTTATTATTAGCAACCAAAGAACCTATGACATCTTTGCTGCTTTTTTGTTTTTTTGTACCACTAGCGTTACCCGGAGTTGCTCTACCATCAGCATCTATAATTCCAGTTTTTCCGGGTACAAAACCTATAACACCAACTTCTTTATATTTTTCTACAAATCCACCACCAGCAAATCTATTTTCATTCATTTGCTGTAGCGTGCCAGCACCTAACTTCTTGGCACTACTTTTCTTGATAACAAACTCGCCCGGAGTAAGCATAGCAGGCACAGTATCTCTATTACCAGAACCCGGAACGAAACCACCTCTAGCGAACGCCTGAATAACACCGCCCTGATTTTTACCAAGACCCTTGAGGGCAGACCCAGCACTAGCAGCAAAGCCACCAAGACCCCTAGCAAATTTAACAGCAGCAAGGGCACCGATTAGGGGGATAAGTGGCCTTATAGCATCTGCCACCTTGATGAGAGCACTCGCAACTTCTAGAGCAGTACGAGCGAACAATTGGAAAGAGTCACTTCCAGCAATACCACGAACTAAAGCTAGAAACTCTTCCTTGACTTTGGTAATTTGAACAGCTAATGCCTGCTGTGCTTTTTCTGCATCTGCGGATAAACTATTCTGACCTTCTTGTGCTGCGGAAAGGGCGTCAACAGCAATTCCATATTGCTGAATAAGCGGAATAACCTTACCAATCTGACGGAAACCACCAAGCTCTTCTGCCACTCTAACAAAGGTAATATCACCCTGATCCAGACCAGCAAATGCTTTGTTAAGCTGTTCTACCGCCTTTAACGGCCCAATAAACTTGCCCTCTGCATTTAAAAGTTCAACACCAAACTGTCTAAGAAATTCAATCGTCTTTGGACGCTGAATACGAGTAAAGATAGTACGCAAACCGGTTGCAATACTTTCAGAACTTTCACGAGTCGTAGCACGAACAGATGTGAACAGTGCGAGCAATTCTTCTAGCTCACCACCCGCAGATTTAAACACGCCACCAAACCTACGAACAGCAGCAATTAAGTCACCAGACTCAACAGCAAACTGACCAGCAACTGCATTAATAGCACCAAGCTGTTTTTCCAGTCTGCCAACGCCGCCCTCAAACTGAGCGAGAATAGCAACCGCACCCTCTGCGGTTTTATTGATATCTTCGAACGTCGGGGCAAGCGTGGTTTTAGCAAGTGCTTCAATGGCGACTGTAAGATCACCGGCCTTAATACCAGCCTGAGAAAGAATTCTAGCTGTACTCAGCAACTCTTTACTAGAAGTACCTAAAGTTGTAGATAATCTAGTAATAGTTTGTTCAAGACCTTTCAACTCTTTCACTGTTTTACCAGTAACTTGAGCGATCTTAACAACCTCACGTTGGAAGCCAATAGCTTCATCTACGGCACTTGCAAGACTATTAGTGAATAGACTAACGGCACGACTAGCGACGGTAAAGGCAGCAAAACGTTTGATGGCTAAACCAAAAGATTTACCCATAGCTTCAGCAGCCGATGCAGCCTTGTTGGTCGCAGCGGTTACTTGATTAATTTGTTTTGTAGCCTGTGCAGCAGATTTTACAGTTACAGGGATCTGAACACCCTTTAACTGATTTTGAATCTGGTTTACTACTTTACTAGCGTTTCTAGGTGCTTGTAATTGAAGTTGTGCAGTCAGTACAAATTGAGCCATATTTTACCCTTAGTGTAAATTTAGACTACACTATCCAATCTAACTTTCCGTATCAGTCTCTTCTGTTTTAGTCTTTCTGGTTCGTCTCTTTGGTTTAGGTTTGTCCAAAAGATCGTTTTCGTATTCTACGATCTCATAACTACCATCTTCAGATAACTTGTTACCCTCTCTATCTATCCTCTTACCATCTTCGTCAAGATAATAACCATCTTCATCAATTCGCTTACCTTTGGTGTCAATTAAATGCTCTGGATTGTTGGGGTCAACCAAGCTCAGATCATCATTAACAAGGTTAAATTTGGTAAGAAATTTATTCTCTGGTAAGTTTTTCTCAAAATTATTATCTAAATTATAAAGCATCCTACCTAAAAGGCTTGCTGCTTCAAATGCGACCTCATCCGCACTCTTATTATTATACTCATCATAGTCTTTATACACGGGTTTACCGTCTTTATAGAAAGTGCAATGAGCTACAAGGAAGTCAAATCGGGCATTATCCGCCAAGCTGTCGGCAGTATTCTCTTCTAGCCCAATTCTCTCTGCAATTAGGTCTCTTAGATCAGAGCGTTTTCTCCTGATTTCAACGGCAATATCCCTACCCTCTGAAACCTTTGGCTTTTTACCATTTTTACCAAACGAAAGCTCTTTTTCCAGATCGACAATTGCTTGTGTGATTTCTTCTTCTTCTTTATCTTTCTTGTCGTCCCAGATGCCACGTTTACGCATCAGAACAGCAAGTTCTTTTTTTGTGAGAATTTCGTCTTGGATACACTGATTCCAAACCTTAGATTTATGCCTATCTGCCTTTTTTACAGTATCGTTGTTAGGCTTCTGCACATAAATCTCTACTTCCCTCTTTTCTCCACCTTCTAATTCGATAGTGACCTTGCTTTCCATCTTATTCTTAATCATCTTGTTCTTCTCCTGTCTTTCTTGAAATAACCGGCATATTGGTTTGATACCTTAGCCATTTAACCTCGTACTGAGCTAACTCTGCGTCCACATTCCTAGACTGAGTGTTTCCCTTGTCTAAAATTTCAGATCTAACCTTCTGAAAAGTATCATACATAATCTTCTGCTCTGGTGACATTCCTCCGTCTTTAGATGTCCATAAAAAAGCAAAATGGTCTTCGATAGAGCTTAACGCCCCGATCATCGTAGTTTCCACTTTCTTTTTAAGAATTTTACTTAATCTATCTCGTGAGTCTTGTTTAAACTTATCTTCCCTAACACTTTTGTATTCCGACTGCTGCCTAATCAAATCGTCAAAATTTTCCATTTTTATCTCCTTGTTGAGTCCTTGAACATTTGACGCTGCTGATTTTGAATCTCTATTTTTCTGTCATCAAAATCAAAATCCGTCGCCTTTCCAAGTTTTTTTGCCTTAGCAATTCTTTGCTTTCTTATGATGTCTCCCCCGATTGAATTCATGTTATGAATACTTTCTGCTTCTTTTCTAGAATCAGTAAATATCATCACTTCATCGGCATTTGCTATTTTTTCGTTGGTCGTTTTTGCTTCCAATTCTGATTTGGCTTTTTCACTTGCTTGCTTCTTTCTTTGTATAATAAACCAACCATCAAGCATATCATCGTCATTTATTACATCTTCAGTTGGGCAATCCATAGACTCCTGAATGTTGTCATACATGTTTGCCCAGATTAAAATTCCCTTCTGCTCGTTTGACAATGTTCTGCTTGGATCATTCGCAAATAACGGCGAGTGATCCTTTGCGTACCAAGCTAATCTCCAAGGGTCATTTCTTGCTAATTCTCTTAACTGTTTTTCATTGAGTTGTGACTGATTAAATTGATAATAAAGATCGCCTATCTCTATATCTTTAAAATCTAAAGGTTGTGATCCAACAAAACAACACCTCTCAAAGAGAAACATCATTTTATCTTGAGTTGCCAACCCCTCACACGTCTTTGAAAATAACTCGTCTTTTTCTGACTGCAACTTGGCGAGGGCTTTCTCGGTAGCCCTCAGATAAGTTCTAGCAGTCTCTCTTAGTTTTTCCTTGCTTCTTGCGTTGAATATCTCTATTTTTAACTTTTCTATGTTTCCTTCACAAGCCTTGATCTTATCTTCATTTTCTTGTGACCATAAGCCTCTGTCCATCATCCAATCAAACATCTCATCTTGAGTCATGATCTCATCAGATCTAGCCTGATCAAAGGATTCCATAAAAATTTCATTAGATAGATATTCGTCTTCCAGTGTTGGGTTTAAAACCCTAACCCTTACATTTCCTAGTTTGAGATTTAAAAATCCTGATCTTATCCTAGATACAAAATACTCCCGCTCATAAGTATTCATGCGAACCTCACGAAACGGGAGTAATTGAATTTCATATTGTTTCCTTTCCTTTGCCCACCAACATCACTTGCTATCCTGAAATGCTATCGCAACTTGATGAGCGTGTCCACTAACAACAGTCACTTGCTAGTATTATAAGTTAGCTACGAGGTCAGCAGGGAATGGTCCTGAACCTATATCGTTTGCAAGTCCATTAGTATCAAATCCAGCACCCATTGTAATTCCGCCAAAACCAAGCAATTCTTGATTCAGTCGGTCCTGAACGTCTAACTGGTTAAAGTTGGAGAAACTGTAGGTACATGATACGTTACCACCACCAGCGTCACCACCACCATAACTCACGGAAGACAACTTGTTTTTATTTCCAAGGTCGAGTCCAAGACCGCCTCTCATGAACATAAAGATAACTTCGTTAGAAACGTTGTTACCAGAGTCAACGGTGCTATACAGTTCTGAATCTCCAAACTCGTAAGCACTAACAAAGTCACCAGAAGTGGTAATAGCTTCGATTTCACAGGTAACTTCAATCGGGAAGTTAGCAGGTCGGAAGTAAGGCGTTTTACGTCCCAACTCAAGAATGTCTTCACGACTAAAGTCTGTACTACAGGTGAAGTTCTGAATGTGAATTCTAGGAGTGCCATCTGAATTAGCTGCATTAGCGTATCCAGAACCAACAACACCGTCAATAACGGTAGGAAGGATACATCCGCTAAGGATGACATCTTCACGTCGCTGAATACCGCCAGATGCGGCACCAGCAACACCAAAGGCTTTAGGTACATCTGTACCATTGAAAGCTGCAACATCTCCATCTTGGATGAGAACATCAGTTCCAGTCAACCACTGTTTGTTGTTACCAACCAGCGTAACAGATTCAGTTGCATTTCCATCAACTGGAATAGTGTAACTAACAGACGAGATGAACATGCCGGAGCAGTAAACTTCAACTTCTGCATCTCCGGGGTTACTGCCTGTACCAGCACCTTCTGCACTAGCCACATTGTTAGATTGGGCATCAAAAATTCCAAGACGAACGTCACACTTCACGTCTGATCGGGCAGCAAGTCCACTGTTCGCTGTGCCTGCGACACCGGTGGATGCCATGTGGTAAATCAGTGGGTGTCCGTCAATAACCTTTTCTAAGGTTACTTCTACATCTGGAGTACCTTCGATGTTTTCATAAATTTCGATCTGAGCAAGCTCAAAAGCCTGTTCCAAGTTAAAATTCGTGGTCATCCCAACACTTTGAACACCATGTGCCATATCTCCCGCCTCAACAGAGGTAGACCCCTCGTTGTTGATCGAGACCGCTTGGCAGGCGTAAAATATTCTATTGTTACTGGACATTTAAATCTCTCCTAATTTGAAAATGAAGATTTTCTATTGAATTATACACATAAATTCCTAGATATTTGATTTTATTCCTAAAGTGGTAAACCTGACAATCCCTCCAAACAAATCAGGAGTTGTCATATCCATATTTTCTACGATAGTGTTCTCCATGCGGAAATTACCTCCATTATAACTTTCTATAATTTCTGGATAAAGTAACGCACTTGGATTTGGACTTCCGTAATTACTTAATGGATATTTATCCTCTGTATGTAGCTTGTCACTGTCAATTATTTGAATACTTTTATCATTTTGCAGAGAAACTATATCCACAAGCATATTTCTTGTCTGATCGTCCTCTGCTATGCAGTGAGCAATAATATCAGTATAAACCCATTGACCGCCACCAAGTTGATAACCTTTAAACCGCCTCACTGGTACTATTTCAAAAGCTATGGCTGGTAATTGTATTCTGGATTCTGGGGGTATATCCCAAGATCCTTTGCTAACATCATAAAAATTGCTAGTTGGTTGCAAGGTATCTGACTGTATCTCCCTGAGCCAAGGTACATTATTTGCATAAACGACATTGATGAATTTGTAAGAATACTCCGCTTGGACAACAGATCCCGTTGGAATAGGCGAATCAAAAACAACTCTACCGTTAAAATAGTCAATATAATGTGAATACTGTCCTACTCCAGAAGTTGGTTCAAACTGGTCATTAATGTAAACGCCGGAAATGCCCGGAGAATTTACATTTGTACCGACAATAGGAGCATCTAGGTTCACACCTGAAACACCACTTTGCCAAACCCAATTCTGACGAAAACCTTCCCATACTTGACCAGAGGCAAATGAATCATTTGAGCTAAGTCTCAATCGACTCATATCCTGCCCGTTGGGGGCAAGCTCACCCTTGGTCACATTAAAATAATTTCCTTTCTCAAGAAGTGCCCAATCAAAATATTCGACTAACGCATCTTGAATATTATTGTTTAGGCTGTAATCTTGTATACTATCAAAGCCTTTCAATCCATAATAATTAGGCATCTAACGCTCCCCTAAGTATGGACGAAAGTTCTTTCTCTCTACCCTCTAATGCTCTTGATATAAAATTGTCTTCTGTTGTTCCAGCAAACTGAGGTGGGACTCGCCAAGCCTTTCCAAGCCTCATTGTTCCACCACCAGATCTACCAGAATTGTCTGGAGCATACGAATAGCCGGAAACTATAGTCGTAGCCCCTCTTGTTAATAACCACTCCAACCAAGGCAATGAACCAGATAATGCTGGAATAAAAGCCTCTGGAAGAGATAAAATATTTGCAAAATTGTCTGGTTGCAGGTAAAATACAATACCACCAGATAAGTTACCTTTTACTGTTTCAAACTCTACAGTTATGGAATCGGAAACTGCCGACACTATAGCTTCAACTGCTTCGGATGCGGTTCCAGCTATAAACCCAAACTGTGCATTTAGACTTCCGAAAACACCTTGATCTAAAATACTCTGAACTTCTGGCTGTTCCCTTATCCACTGCGGAATAAATGACTTAACCTGATCTTGAGCCCTCTTTGTATTCTTTTTTAAATTCTTGTTTAACTCTACCGAAAGAGCCTCGTTCATCGCCTTTGCAATCTTAGCTTTAGAGTCAATCAATTTTACAGTTAAAGTCATGATGCTCTCTGCCAAAAACAGCCGAAGTAACGATTTTGCCTTAACCCCATTGGGAAAGGCTCTCCAAATTTAGTAAACTTAAAATGTCTTAGTTCCTCAATATTATCATGTACAAGTAGATATTTTGCCCTCATAACCTTATCCAAATCAGAAGCAAAAAATATTGTTTGTATACTGTTATCAGGAACTACAATATCTCCACCAGCTTTGTACCAACTTTTGCTATCCCAGTAGACTTTTAATCTAATAGTCTCTTTCTTTTCGACTTCCTTGAATGTTTTTTCACCACGCTTATAGTTATCAGACCGTCTTCTATGAGCATTTACAGACTTGTTATGTGGTATATTGTCAAAGGTGTCGGATATCTCTTCAACCTTTTCTGTAAATACCAATTGGCAGTCAATACCAAAGATGTCATTGATTGTTGAGTCAATGATATCGTAGTATTTAGTAAATACGCTTTCTGGGATATTAATAGGCATCTTAAAACTCCATTAGGAGGCACCACCACCATAGTGTTCGTCAAACCTGCCGCTTGTTCTGACGTTCATATCGCCAGAAGCTACGAATTGGTTTACATCTGGAGCACGAGATTGTGAATTATCTCCAGATTCAAACACTAGAGTGACTAAAGAGCCATTCTGTATTCCCGCTGCTGCGGTCGTTACAGGTCTTACTGCATCTTGTGCTGGCATTTTATCTCTCCAAGTTTATATTTAACTGTCTAAAAAATTAAAAGGTTGTTGTCGAATCAATCTTATACCAAACATTATTTTGGACAAACGCTATTCCAGTTCCGAGTGTGGTAGAAGCATACATCGCTATTGTACCATCTTCCCTTGGTATTTCATTCGATAGTCCGTCTACAAGTTGTGTAGAACTTCCGGTTCCAGTCTTAGTCAATGCTTTTGGTATCCTAAGCATACCAAATTTATTGATGATTTCATTTGTTGTTGAGTATTTTGTAGTTGCTCCATTGCTATACGGCCTATATTCAGTTCTAAGCAAACTGTTTAGTTGGTCTGAATCTCCAATGTTTCCATCTTCTGGGTGGAGATTTAATTTTAATGCATGTTCGCTTTCGCCTACAGGAGTCAATGTTAGTGCGGATGTACCTCTAATATCATCAATATCTCTTCCGTTAGCTGTTCCATGATTGTCTAACTTAAGACCGACATGAATATGACCACCAACATCTTGAATACTACCCTGAATTCCAAATCCGATATCCAGCAGTGAAACATCGTGGTCATCAGCAAAAAGAAAATCCCTAGTTGCAACAGCACTACGGTTAGATAGCGAGATAGAATTTCTCATTCCCTTACACTGGTCTCCAGCATATGGGCCGATAAATATCGAATTGTCACACAAGTGGGTCTGTCTTCCTGCGTTGGTTCCGATGGCTACAATGCTAGTAGCTAAATTTGATGTGCTATCTCCAGATGCCTCTGAACCTGCATTGTCACCAACAAACACACATTTTTCGAGAAAATCAGTGCTATCTCCAGTGGATCTACCGATAGAAATAGTGTCGTAAGCATGTTGAGAAGAACTTCCGGCAAAATAACCAAGGTTTATACAGTGTGCCATATTGATGGAATTATAACCAGCCTGTTCACCTAAAGATATAGAGCTAGTATGGTACCTACAAGAATCTCCGGCCCGTCTACCAATGTTTATGTTGCGATAGCTATATTGTTGTTGATAACCAGCGTTCATACCAATATCAATCATCTCTCCCGAACTGAGATTTTGTAGATAGCCCGCTTGGTAGCCAATATCTATGGATTTTTCAGAAGTACGAGTTGTGGTATTTGATGAAGATTGCTGTCCAGCCGTATATCCCATAGCAATATTGTATTGCCCTGAACAATAGACAAGAGACTGCCAACCTATAGCAATACTGTAATCAGTGTCAGATAACGGTTCATGTGAAAAGGCTTTATGACCAAGGATGACCATGCTATTGCGACCGCCCTGACTGTTGCCGCCAAAGGCATCAGCACCAATTGCAGTAACGTAGTCATCGTCGGTGCTGGCGGCACCTACGCCCACACCAGAACCAATAAAGATACTGCCAACTCCACCTTCCCACGATCCGTCTGGTTGGTCGGCACGAATCAGGACTCGACCACCCTTGTTTGGGAAGTTCAACATCGCCAAGTTACCAGACCCGTTGGGGTCCATAATATGGAAGCCATCTTGCGTAATAAGGCCGCTTGTTCCAAGGGTTTGCGTAAGACCAGCCCTAGCAAACTCACCAGAAGCCCATTCAGCAACGCCACTAATAGCAACTCCACTGGTAGTATTTTCTTGAATTTGACCAAGAAGATAGTTGCCCGAATTGTCTATAGCACCAGAAAGAACGCCAGAGAGTGCATTTGCACCAACTTTGAAGAACTGACTGGCAGGATCGTAGTCTACCGTAACGCCAGAAACACCGCTGATCGTAACTGTGTTACCGTTAGAAATAATGTCATCGGCAGTAGTACCGGCAGTCATACTAAATGTATAATCACTATCAGGATTGTAACCGATAACAAAAATACCACTACTGTTTGTTCCATCTGTTTGATTGTCAAAGTCTATGGTAACACCGCTAACACCAGACATAGCTAGTACGGCATTGTCATCCATTTGTTTGGGTGAATTATTGTTAGATCCAACACCACTAGCTACAGCGTCAAAGGTATAAAGAGAGTTTGTTATTTGATCTTGTAAAACTCCAGAGAGTTCACCAGCATCAATGGTGATTTGTCTTTGTCCAGAGTTAAGTAGTGCATCTACATGAATACCGCTGAATACGATGGTTTGACCAGTCGTAATATTAACACCAGAACTGAAAGGACCGGCATTTCTAATATCAAAGCTGTCAAATCCTCCACCAACAGCGACCGCAGTTCCATTCCACTTGAGAGTACCACCCTCGTTGTATAGTTTATTAGTGATGCTGTCTGGGAGATGTGGATCTAATTTAAGGCCGCCACTTGGATGCATAAATCCACTCGAAATGACATCGCCACTATTGGTAACGTGGTAAATAGAGGTTCCATCGCCCGACTGTAAGACCATGTAAGGCGTTGCAGATCCAGAACCTTGATGATGAATAATAAATGCAGCTTCGTCAGCATCAAATGGTCTAACAACAAACGTGCCATTTGGTGAAGCGTCATCAGGTTTTCCAACGGCGACCCGATGAGAAGATTGATCGCCCACGATGATTTCAGCAATATTTACTTTGTTACTAGCTTCATGAGTTAAGAAACTAACATTCGTACCGGATGAGACAATTTCTATATTGTTATTTCCAGAAACACCTATACCGGCATCTTGACCAATGTAGGTATTGAAATTACCACTTGCATTACTAGCTGCTAGTCCACCAACAGCAATTGTGCGTTCTAGTTCAAGACCCGAAAGTGCAGCGTTCTGACCGATAGCAATTACATTATTTAAAGTTTCTGTGTATCTACCGGCACCGGGACCAATAAATGTACTCTTTGAAATACCTGTACTTTCAACTAATATTTGACTGTTTCCAATCGCTATAACCTGAGACAGATCAAAAGAACCGCTTGATGATTGCTCACCAACAAAAATAGAATCTAATACTCCACTAGAACCTTTTAGTGAATCTGATCCCAGTGCAACAGACATGGTTACACCAGAAGCGTCTTGTGCAACATTCTTACCCATTGCAATAAACGCTGAAGAAGAATTAAGTCCAGAACCAGCCTCTTCACCAATTACAACAAGGCTGTCGCTTCCAGCAGCGTGTGCTGCGGCATTTTTTCCAACCGCAACTACATCTGTAAGGTCGTCTGCGTTAAACACTGACTTGCTGCCTAGAGAAACAACGTTATAAAGTCCACTACCAAGCTGTAATGTCTTATAGCCAACTCCAACCAAGTCTTCAGCATATCTAGTAGATGCACCAGCAGAACCACCAACAGCAACAATTCTGTCGGCATCTTCGAGGGTATTACCAGCACCACTACCGATTATAACAACGTCTTGCAGTCCACTAGAACTAGCACCAGCACCACCGCCAATATTTACAACAAATAGGTTTGTCTGGTCTGCATATTCGCCAGTATTATCACCAACCCTAATTACGTTTCTGTCAAAAATTAATTGTTTAAAGTAACCAGATGCAGCATTGAGAGTACCTTCTCCACCTACATCTAGGGTATATACAGCAGCGTCTACAGATGCGTTTTTACCAACCGCAAGCCTATTATTTGTTGCGTCGTAGAAAATACCACTATCATAAGTAATATTGCCGCTAGTTGAATAAAGAGCTACCATTCCAGCAGCGAATGGTGTAGCCGTTGTGTTTTGAGTTCCAGCATCAAGACCTGCGTCTTGCTGAATAACAAAACCAAAGTCAGACTGAAGCTCAGATACGGGCAAATCGCTTGCGATCAATTGTCTAAATGTAGGAGGTCCATCTGGGCATGGATCACAGGCACCACTAGCAGGACCAGCGAACACGGTAGCTACTGACTGGTCAGAGAAATCAATAATCTGATCAACAATACCGCTAAGTTCAATAACACCATTAGCTGATGTGCCCTTGCGATTTCTCAAGAATGGCTCTAGCTGTGTACCACCAGATGCAGTAAGAAGCGTATCAGTCAATTGACCGCCAGAGAAGGCGATGCCAGATCCACCGTCTACAAATCCAGAAGCTCTAACAATCGAGTCCGCAACTAAACCACCTACATCAATTGGATACTCAGGGTTTGGTTGATTAACACCTAAGAAACCGTTAGTGTCGTCCCAAACAAGTTCAGAGTCATAATTAAGAATTTGTTCATTTTTCCAGAAGGCAATACCGCTGTGTTTTGGTTCTTTTACATCGGTGTCAAGTCCAACGCCATTATAAACAGCGGTCTTTCCGGGGTAAGTTACAAATACTTCTTTTAAGCCGCCACCAAAATTAATTGGTTGACCAGATGTGGCGTAATTTCCGCCGCTTATACCGACAGTATCTACTGGATTAGCACGCTCAGTAATTCTATAAAATGTTTGTCCGGGATGCTCGTCAAATGTCAATCCACTAACAGCGGTAAACGGTCCATCATCAAAACCAATACCGCTAAGAGCAGCAGATTTATTTAACCAAACAGGATAGAAAAAACCGTTCTGACCGTCTGTTGGACCGCTATTACTAGTACCCTCTACATAATAAGGTCCGACCTGAATTTGAGAACTTCTAATAGGATTTCTGGTAAGAACCCTGCTAGAACCAACCTGACGATACTCACCAGAGCCTATTTCGTAGTTGATGTTGTCTGTAATTGCATAAAATACAACATCTCCAGATGCGTAAAAGTCGGCAAAAGAACTAAACCCGGAAACCTTACCGTCGAGGACGATACTACCTATCCCCTCCGTTCTGGACGTTTCTTTAATTCTATCTGCTAGGAAAAAATTTGACATCTAAACTTCCCTTAAATTTAATTAGAACGTTGGTGATGCACTTTCATCTATCATAGTTGGGGCAGTACCAGATGTTTCATTAGGACTATACCCGTAAGCAACAAAGCTACAGACTTTACCATCAACATATTGACCAGCTTCGTCTTGGATTACATAAGTGACGGATCTTAGCATGGTTCCGTCGTCACCAGACCTAGCAACACAAGCAACGGTATTCACGTCCATATCCAGAAGGTTCGAATCTGAAGTAGTACCGTTAGAAGTTCCGATGGCAACAAAATTGTTGTTTTCGAATGTTCCAGATGGGAAAGTAATCTTTAGCTTACCAGCTTCTCCCTTTCTAGCAATACTCTCAATATTGTGCCAAGAATAAATTTCCGGCACATTTCCAGCACCACTAGCACTGAAAAATGCCCAAGCCTTGGCAACACCTTTTGCGTTTTCTAAAACTGAATTATCTGTATTCGCCCACCGCATCGTTCCAGAAACATAAATCTCTTGTTCTGTAGCGGTAGGGTTGGTTTGAACAAACTTGAACCCAACATCGTTAATACCAGAACAGTTAATCCAGTTCTCTGTTGATCCATCATTGGTGGACATATTACCCTGTAGAGGGCGAGAACCATCCCTATTGTAGTATTGAAGGTGGGTATCGTTTCCAAGACCCTGAAGATTATCGTGATTAATACCTGTATCACCAAGCCAAGGCTCAGTCTGCCTCTTGGTTCGCTTGGCCGTATCGTCTGCGTTTGGAAAAAAGAGTCCAGATTCTACGATAAGGTCTCCATGATCAGCACCCGCACTGTTTGAGGTTGCATCAGCAGTAGAAAACTTTACAGCATTGAAAAATGGAAACTCTACCTCGGTATCTCCACTAGCCACAATTTTATTGATGGAAAATGCCATATCTTCCATATTGTGACGGACATCGTAAGCCGAGATCAAACCAGCATTATTATCTGCTAATTCAGAACTGATATTAGTTATTAATTCACCTGAATTTAGTTGGTTGGGCATCTTTCTAACTCTCCTGTTTAGTATTCAAAATATCCACCGGCTCTGTGACCGCCATAGTTATTCCTAGAAACATAGTCTGAACCCGGACTGTAAGGGCCAAGAATTGCTTGACCGCCAATACTATTTCCAGCCCGATACTCTAGTAATTGTTGTTCGTATTTTTCACAAAGGTCTTTATAAAGAACCGCTAGGGTTTGAGTCACGCCACGAAGGTCAATCGCAGAAGGTCCATCCTTAATTGAGATGGCATTTCCAGACTCACTACGTATTGCACTCCCTATAATTATACACGCAGCACGTAAGCATATCAAAGTTATGAAGGCTTTATCTTCTACCTCGGCAGTTGGATCTGGATCTAGGGTGCAGTTCTCCACATTTATATCGTATGTTTTGTTAAAATCGACATTCATCTGGGTCAATTGCCCAGCAACAAGAACAGTTGTTTCTATTCTATGATCTGAATATGTATAATTTGATGGATCTATATCGTCTATAAGGTATCTGACGATGGTTCCCATTTGACCTTGCCAAGACATAATTTAACCCCCTATAAGTTACAATGGACTTTAAAATTGGCGGTACTTGTAGAAAAAGTGCCTGAAGTTAAAACTACACGACCTTGAATTTTATAAACCCCGGCGGCATCTAAGTCGCCAGCAACAACAATGTAATACATTTTACCGTCTGTGCCATCTGTTTCTAAAGTCCCAGTTCTGGTCAAAATTGTACCATTTGGTTTTTTTATGAAAATAGTCAGAGATGACGCTGAAGAAATATCTACAACTGAACCGTTATCTTTTACGGTTATCACCAGTTTGGTTCCAATGTCACTTTCATGTATTTGACTAGCCATTATAATAAGCTCCAAGCCTAGTTGTTATTGAAAAAATTAACACCTTAATCTGCATCAAGCTCAAACTCTAACTCTCTAACAAAAGATAAACTAAAATCATCGTTTTGAGAAACAAATAGTGCGGCGGGGAAATTTGTGTCGATTATGAGGATATACCCCAATTCTTCACCACTTGTTTCCTGTATTTTTACGCTTGATATAGATGTTTCAGACCAAGCGGAAGAGCCATATATCATTGTTAAACCTGTGGATCGGTAATGGTTACTCCAGCGGCAGCTTCAGCAGCTTGAGCAGCAGCCTGTTTTGCCAATTTAACCTCATATGCTTTAACATTTTCTGACAAAAATTGACGAACAATTTTATTTGCGAATACCGCTTTAGATTCTGGGTTGTCAATTAGTCTAACATTTGTCTCACTTTCTGGTTCAGAATCATTAAAATCTGGATTTTCAACCTGTTCTGGTCTGTTATAATTTCCTGCTATAGAGTCTAAAACTCTATCAACGTCTGCATCAGCAATTTCAACTGCAAATTGTGCCATCTTTAATCCTCCTTATGATTTGTTTAAATGGGGTAAGTCACATCTAGGTATCTGGCATTTATCACATATTTCATGCCATCTTTTTGGTAGGTCTTCATAATTATACACTTCTACGCCCAAATCTTCACCATAAAGACCTTGTGTGAAAAATTGGGTTGTGTGGTCAGACCACTCCTCTTTAAAGTAAGTTAGATGATCCTCTATTTCCATAAAATCTTTAAGCTGCTCAGGAATCCGGTGGTTAGGTCTCGCTTTTATCTTTTTAATAAACCTGTCCATGCTTTCAAACCTTTCTTGAATTGGTCTGTGGACAGCAAATCTATAGATGTCATTCCACTCTCTAATATACCCCTTTAGTATCGAGGCCGTTTGGTGACTTTGGCATCTGTCAAACTCTTTTATGTATATGGGCATCGTACTTACAACAGTTGGTATGTCTTTTCCAATGCAGGTGGATGCAATAGCGTTCTTTATAGAATTTCCTCCAGTTCTTGGAATATGTATAAATACTGCTCGTTCAGGTAGATATATCATAATACTTCACACATAAAGCTAGGGTAACTCTCTAAACTTATCCCGATCATCTTCATTTTGCCAGCCTGAATATTCTCATTGACAGCCCTTATGACACCAGCTTTCCAGACCTGAGCATTTGTGACGTAATCATGACCCATTATTAGTCCGCCCTTTTTGACTTTCCATAATGCGTTCTCAATCTCTATCGAAACAGATTTATAGTCATGACAAGCGTCTATGTAAGCCCAGTCTAAATAATCATTTTCTAAACCAAAAAGGAAATTACCACCGTATTCCCTGTGTAATTCTACTACGCCAGAATCTATTTCTCTCTGAAAAAGTTTACCTACTAAATCTCTGTGGTCATCTTCCCATAAATGGGGGGTTTCTATTAAGCAAGCATTGGGGTGTCTCTCTCTCCAAATGTCGCAAAGGTGCAATTTGGCAGGTTTAGTAATGTGAAACAATTGGATGGCGTTCCACCCCTTGCAAACACCGATTTCTACTCCAACACCATCCTTCGGTACATCTAAATACATTTGATGGACTGTTTCGTATTCTTTTATTTTATACATATCGTTCCTCCGGGCAAATAACGAGTTTTCCACTTTTCTGTCTAATTCTAATAGCCTCTGGTATTTCGCTTTCTATGAAAAAATGAGCGTCAGACTCAGAGAATATCTTAGCTTTAAATGTAGAAACTTTTTCTACGTGATTCTTGTTTCTTTCTTCTTCCATCTCGGTCGGAAACATTTTTAAAAAACCATATTTTACATTGTATCTATCTAACCATTCTTCTGTTATATCTCTATATTTCTCCAATCTTCCCGTT